>Ga0302324_100029266_pt1 | contig 10446 bp, 6 predicted proteins | sample Palsa_T0_1_FD_201949 | JGI IMG/M metagenome (GOLD analysis project Ga0302324, IMG submission 201949) | Peat permafrost microbial communities from Stordalen Mire near Abisko, Sweden - Palsa_T0_1 | ecosystem: Environmental > Terrestrial > Soil > Palsa > Peat permafrost | place: Sweden: Abisko... | reverse complement strand
TTCGACCTTTACCCAGGGATCGGAGCTGTTCCCGTTACCTGACATCAACCTCTCCGCGGTTCATAGTTTCGGGGGGCAGCGGAAGGCGCGCAGCGCGGACAGCGTGAACGGATTGTTCACGCTGCTTGCTGTCAGTTCGAATGTCGCGGTGCCGCCGGCACCGGTGAACGTAACGCGGAACTTGTCGGGCTGACCCTGAGGCGTGATGCGGGCGGCATCCAGCAGGTGCAACAATGCCCATGGACCGTCCTTTTCGACGACTTGTTCATTGCCACCCGAGGCTGGGGACATTGTGACCCGCACCAGTGTTTTGCCACCGGCTCCCGGCCATTGGAACTGCTGCATCTCGACCGGCCCATGGCTGTCAACCAATTTGTCTCCCGCGATATCGACGCTGATTTGTCCGACCTTTGGATCGAGCGAGACCAGTAGCAGCTGGAAGTGTACCTGCACTTGCTTGCCGTCACCAAACAAGGCGTCGCGAATCTGCGCCGCCCGCTCGAACTCCGCCAATGAACCCGGGGTCAGACCAGCCGGAATCTGCTCCTGAGATAGCCACCGCCATGGCTTGTGCGTGGTATCGACAAACGGCTTCAGATACTGAGCGAAGAACTGATCCATCATGCCGCCCGGCCCAAGCAGTTTGGCGAAATCGTCGACCGGAACATCGGCGGTGCTGGCGGCGACCAACGGGTAGCGATCGAACGCGGCCTCGCAAAGCGGATAAACCTTGGAGGCCCAGGCTGTGGAAAGTTCGTCGCCGGCGCCGTGCCGCTCGACCTGATGCGCGCTTTGGGCGACGCTCTGCAGCATGGCGGCAATCGGTTTCGGCGTTTCCGGAGGGATCGATTGCAGTTGCGCCGACGCGCTTGCGCTCCCGCTCCCGGTTTGGCCGAGAAGGGACGTGCCCGTGCTCGCGCCTTGATTGAAGATCTGGTACATTTGAGTGAATTTCTGGATTGTTACATCCAGCGGAGATGGACTGCCCTCCTGCGCCGTGACGTAAGTGTGCAAGTCCTTGAAGTGTTTATCGACCTCGGCAGCGGGATCTATCGGCTTGCCCGTTTCGTCATTGCCGAACGCTTCGTTCAGGATGTTCAGGCCCTCGTTTTGCAATCGAGACAAGCCTGTGCGGGCTTCTGTGTTGGCGACTCCGGCGACCCGTCCCGCGATCCGCCCGCCCTTGGCTTGCGCCGCCGCGACGGCCTGGTCGGTGGCACCGGTCCGGCTCAACTGGGTCTGCGCATCGATGGAGAGCAGAACGTCACGAAATGGCGAGATCGGTGCGGCGAGAACACCAAGCTGATCCATGGTCTTCTGCATATCTCCACCAGTGGGCTTGATCGAAATGTCGGTCAGCATGTCGTCCCATTTGCGCTCGTAGTCGAGCAAATACAGTCCCATCACCTCGCGGCGTAGTTTGTTGGTGTCTTTCGCCACATCGAGCATGTCGCGTTTCGGCCGGCCAAGCACCCAGCCGTCCTCGGTGATGTCCTGGGTGATAGAGGGTAAAATCTGCAGGAAATGTTCATGATATCCGGACCAGGTGTAGATACCGGGCACGCCGGTATCCAACGACTTGCCCGAATTGAACTGGAACACTCTGACTGCCCCTGGGCCGCCCTTGTCCGCCACGGTCCATTGCGAAAGCGCCAGCACCTGCTTGCTGTGCATGATGCGGTTGTAACTGTAGGTGGCCAGCGGCTGACTGTTGAGTACGTCGCGCGCCCGCTTGATCAGCTGATCGTCGAGAGTGAGCGCGGTCAGCGGTTGTTCGAGCAGTGCTTTGGCATGGGCCGTGAGCTGATCGCGGGTGATTGCATCGTCGTCGCTCGGATACGCCGCCAGCAACTCACGCGTGAACCACTGCATGACCAGGTCGGAGTCGAGCGGGCCTTGGCGGCCAAGAACGAGATAGACTTTCAGCAGAGGATAAACATAGTCCGGAGTGTTCAATCTGGCTGCCAGCTGGCCTTCGACCCGCGCGATCATGCGCGGCAGAAGCATTCCATTGAGCGCCCGCGAATAAGCATCCTGCGCGGCACTGCCGAGCTTCGCCCCTTGATACAGCCCAAACGTGAGGACGATGGGGATCGAGGCATCCCGCTCATCATATCCGCCACGAACGCGACGCAGAGTGTTGAGCGGGGGTAGCACCGCGGCCAGATCGGTATCCATCGGACCACGTTTCGCGAGTGTGGCGGCCTGTTCATTGTAGGTCGCCGCGCTGGCGTTGACCCGCCCGATCAACTCGCTGTTGCCCATGTAACTGGCGAGCCACAAACCGCCCAGAGCCAACAGCAGCGTGCAGCAGGCCGCGTAAGCTCCATAGCTGATGAATTTCGCGCGGCGCTCGACTTTCTTGTCGAGACCGACCAGCGCTGCTTCGCCAAGCACGACCTCTTTGATGAGCCGTGACAGGAAATAGCTGCGGCCGCGCCCGCTGAACGCGGTCACCGCCTGCCGGGGCAGACCGAATGTAGCGGCCATGGTGCCCAGAAGACGGTCGATCGGCATGCCGTCTTGCGTGCCGCTGGTGAAATACACGCCGCGCGGCAACGGGCGCGCCTCAAGTCGACTGGGCCTGAAGCAATCGGTCAGGAATTCGTTGGCGATGTCGCGAAGCGAGGCGAGCTGTTGTGGAAAGCTGTAGATCAGGCGCCGGCGCTGCAGGTCGCCTTCATCCTGCACACGTTCCAGCAATTGATCGTTCAGGCGGCCAAGCAATCCGTCGAACCCCGCGAGAAAGCCGGCGATGGCGCCCCCGTCGTTACGGCCATCATCCAGTGGGAAGGTCACGCCCCAGACCTGTTCGCGTTCCTCGCGGCCGAGCTTCGAGAAAAACTCGACGAACCCGGCGATCCGATCGGCCTTGGTGAACAATACATAGACCGGCGGCCGCACCCCCAACTCATCCTGCAACTCACGCACGCGACGGCGGATGGCGACGGCGTTGGCGCGGCGCTCGTCCTCATTCAGTGTCGACAGATCGGACAGGCTGATCGCGACAAGAACGCCATTCAGCGGCTGCCGGCGGCGATGACGCTTGAGTAAGCGCAGGAAGCCAAGCCATGCGGCTTTGTCGACTTCCGCATGGCTGTCCTGGGTCGTGTAGCGGCCGGCGGTATCGATGAACACCGCCTCGTCGGTGAACAGCCAGTCGCAATTGCGGGTGCCGCCGACGCCTTTGATGACGTCCGGGCTTCCTGACTCCCCGGCGAGTGGAAATTTAAGACCGCAGTTGAGCAACGCCGTGGTTTTGCCCGCACCGGGAGGGCCAATGAACATGTACCATGGCAATGTCGCGAGACGCTTCCTCGATTCCCCCGAGGTCTTCGCGGTTTTCAGCGTCTTCATCGCCTCGCGCAGTCGATCCGACAGCAGCGCGATTTCCTCGGCCGACGCGGTGTCGTTCGGATCCGGGGCCGTCTCGACGATGCCCTCGGCGAGCGCTTTGTCCTTGCGGTGGGCTCGCAGGTCCAGAATCAGATTCCATACCAGCCAGCAAACGAACAGGACCGCGATGGCGATCCAGCGAGCGATCTCGGTCTCCAGCGGATGCAGTTGACCGAAACCGAGCAATGGCCCGCAGAACCAGATAAGGACGCCGGCGACACAAACGCCGATAAAGGTGGCCAGCCACCGTGATCGCAAAGATCGATAAAACCAGTTCATGACGCGCGCATCACGATGAGCCCGTGCCGCGCACGAGAACGATCTCGGTGCGCCGGTTTTCCTGGCGTCCCTCCGGCGTCGCATTCGAAGCGATCGGGTCTGCCTGGCCCTTTCCCTGCGTGCGCAACCGTTTTGGATCCTTTACGCGAGCGCGCAGGTGATCCGCGACGGCGTCGGCGCGCGCCTGCGACAATTCGAAGTTGGAGGGAAACCGCGCCGTCCGGATCGGCTGGTTGTCCGTGAAGCCGTATACGTTGACGTTGCCCGTCTCGTCGTTGAGCGCGTCGCCGATGCGCGCCAGCAACGGAGCGAACGGCGTGGCGAGCACCGCCGTTCCCGAGGCGAACATATTGCGGTTGGTCAGCCGTACCGTGACGGACTGAGCGTCCTCGAAGACCTGAACGAGCCCGGCCTTGATCTCGGGTTCGAGGAACTGCTTTAGCTTAGACACTTCAACGACGGCGGCTGCCGGCGCGACGGCGGGGACAGACGGGGATACCCGCGTTTGTCGTGGAATCGCGATCTGGCCATGCGGTGGCAAAGCGAACAGCTCCGCGAACGCGGTCTCGGAGACGCTCGCCAACATAAACGTAAAGCCCAGATACATGGTGGCCGCGATCGCGACCGTGCCGAGGCCGACGGCCCAGAGCGGCACACGCCTGGCAAGCGACCGCGCACCCGCATTGATGCCGCGCCACTGGGGTGACAATTCCCGCTCGAAATCGCCTCGCCGCGAACGGATCGTCTTGTAGACACCGTCGCGCAGTTCCGTCAGTTCGGCGACGCCACGCGGCCTGACCCGGTATCGCCCTATGAACCCCAGCGACATGCATAAATACATCAATTCGACCACCGGCTCGTGGTGGCCCAGGTCCTTTTGCATTTGGTCCAGGATCTCGAAGAAGCGTTCGCCGCCGACCACTTCGTCGTGGAAGATGCTGGTCATGCTCTGCCGCGTCCAGGAAGAGGCGGTACCTTCGGGCGTACTGAGGACGATATCGTCCACCATCGCGCACAAGGCATAGCGCGCGGCGCGCAACGATCTCAGCTCGAGCCCGCTGGCCATGGCTTCCGTTTCGAATGTCTGAATCGCCTCCACCAACGCACCGCGCAGCCGGTCCAGATCGGGCATGCGGCCCCGGTCGGACTCGATCCTGATCGCGGCCGCGATGATGCCCGACGCGGCGGCGACAAGCTGATTGGTGCCGGTCTTCGGCACGGAGTTCCCATCGGAAGACGCGGCACTCGCGGCTGATGGTCTCCGGTCCCGTCCGGCACCACCAGGACGAGGTCTGATAACTGTCCGATCCTCGTCGGCCGGTTCGTCGAAAGGATCAACACTCATGAACTATCCTCGAATTGCCCAGCACTCGATTTCAAGTCCAGGGATCTGACCTGTGACATGGATTGCGATACCAGCAGAGTTCTTGAGCGCCGCCCAGTACGGGCCAGTCCGGTCCAGTTCGAAATAGGAACGGCCGGCGTAGTAAGGAAGCTGACGTGGCACCACGGGCAAGGCGCTGACTGTAATTCCAGGGAGGGCGACGGTGATCAGGTCGCGGATCTTCTCCACCGGTCCGATTTTCGTTTGATTGGGAAAGCTGCGACGCAATGTGTCGGGCGGCACCTGGGCCGAGACCACCAACACCCAGGTGCAGTCGGTGACGATCGCACTGTCGGTGATCTCTCCGACACGGACGCCGGACCGGTATTCCTGCAACGGGATCGGGATCGCACTTCGCTCAAGTACCGCCGAGAGATACTGGCGCAAGGTGGCGATGACCGGACGGAATGTGCCGCTGAGATCGTCATGCCGATAGGGCGGGAAGACAGGTGGCCGTTTGCGCCCATCCGTGAACGTCGAGAGTTCGCCGACCAGACCGAGCAAGATGCGATACAGACTTTCCGGATGGATCTGATTGGCGGCGGCGGTCAGATGGGTAATCACAAGTTCGTAATTGTTGCAAATTTGCAAAACCAAATGGTCGGCGATGTCGGCCGCACCGCGTGACGTAGGGGCGGAACCCCGCGTCGCCGCGTCCGTCACACGGCCCGACAATTCCTCGGCGCGACCATGCAGCAGGCCCTGCAATTGCTCGCCGAAGCCGGCCAGGACGCTCGATACCCCAAAGAAAAGCAAAGGCGGGATATAGGTTTCGTCCATGACCACCGAGTGGTCGGGGCGGACTTCGACGATGCGGGCCAGGCCGACCGCGGCATAACCAGCGCGGCTTTCGTGTTCGTGCGCCAGGCGCAGCCGCAGCCGGCCGATCGGAACATTCGCCACGGACTGGTAGCCGGAATTGGTGTCGATCGCCTCGTGCTCGGCGACATAGAAGCGTGCGGCCGTTTCCAGCAGATTGGCCGGCGCGGTTTCGGTCGCTCCAGGCTGACGGTCGGGCAGCATCAGATAAATTGTCGCATTTCTCAATGTTTCCGGCAGATCGATGGGCGCCGGGCAGTCGATGTCGCGCGGAATGTTAAATGGCGTTCCATCGGGCAGAATACCGGCGGCGGACCGTACCGTGAACTTTCCCAGTGTGAGCAGATCGGTATTGATTTCAAGTTCGGTCAGGCCATAACCGAATGGCGTCAAACCGGCGGTGCTGGTCCTGATCAGGCGTTCGAAGTAACGGTCCTGCTGCTGCAGGTGCTGCGGCTGAAGGAACAACCCTTCCTGCCAGACGACCTTGTTTTCCCAATCTTTGGTCACGGCTTCGCGGGCTTCTCGGGCTTCTCGGATTTGGCGACCAGTTTAATGCCGGTGCTGTCGGCCGTGACGGTGAGGGTCGTTGTCTGGTGCGCGGGAATATCAGCCGACGCGTGCCATTTGACATTCTGAAAATCGCGGTAGGCCGCGAAAATGCCAATCGCGTTCACCGTGTCGGCGGGCGTGAAACTGAGTGATTTGGCCTCGCCGGGAACGAGCAGGAATTCATCCTTCTTGATCAGGTCCGGTCCGAGTGTGGCGGTGTCCGTCTTGTAAAGGGCGAAAAATTCCGCTCCATCAAAGGTTGACTTTGATGCGAGTTGGTAAACCTTGGTGGCGACCGGAGCGCCCTGGCCTTCGGGCGTGAGATTGGCATTCATCGCGGCTGACACTTCCACCTTGACAAGCGTCGGTGGCGGAGGAGGCGGCGGAGGCGGTGGACCGGAACAGTTCGCCGCGAGCAGGAGCATGGCAAGCGCCAGACCTCGCGGAAGCTCCCGGTTGACCGCGGACCGGGTCCTGGCACTTCGCAAGCGTATCGCCACCTCGCCCCCCTCCCTGATCCGCCAGTATGCAACAGTCCGCTGGCGGATGGAAAGAATCTACTATCATCCGCGAGCGGCCGGTGCGAGCGCGGGCCGCTCGCGCGATCAGTTTTTCTTCCGGGCTTGTCTGTTGTAGGCCTTCGCGAACGGACGGCCGAATACATTCTGGAACTCGTCCTCGACCTCTCGCGAGAGGTCGGCATAACTTTGCCGAAAAGCGTCCCAGAAACGTGCCTTTCGGGCCGCGGGCAGCAAGCCGCCAAACCCTCCGGCCGCCAGGCGCTTTTCCAACTCGTCCGGGTCGAACCGGTGCAACATCGAAAGCAGCGCCTGTTGCATGCCCACCATGACGGCGAGTTCGTGCGCTTCAATGTCGTCCGCTGCCTCACGGGCGGCGGAGAGCGGCTCCATGTACCCCGGGGCCCGGGGAGTAAGCAGCAGTCTGACCGCGTCATCGGTCGTGACCGCGAACTTCAGCGCGTTGTTGCCCGACGCCGAAAGGATCGTCTGATCGATCCCAAGATCCCGCTTGACCACGGCACGGGATTTCAAAGCTTGTTGAAGCCCCGCGGTCATGGCGCGAAAAATTTTGCCGGCTCCACGCATAGCCGCCACCGGATCGGAGGCGTCTATGTCATTCGCCGAAATCCCGGCGCCATCAATGAATGCCGCGAATACCGAAGCTGCGTCCCCACGAGATCCGTCGGGTTCCGCCCTCCGAGCGGCTCCAACCGGGAGCTCGGCCGCGTCACCACCACGTGTCGCGAAGCGCGACGGCTCCTCGCCCGGGACGGTTCGCGGCCTGGCCACGACCACCGGCGACCGATCGACGAACGGGTCGTTCCGCTTGTCAAATTTTTGCTCCGCGACAGATGCGTCGTCGCGCGTAAAATCGTCCGTCGCGGGCGTCTCCGGCGGTTGGTCGCGCGAAGTGTCGCGCCGCTGTTGCTCTGACGATCTTGCCGCGCGTCCGGCCGGCGGCTCCATGTCGCGGAAGGGATCCAATGGCTCAACCGGCGGCGGCCCAACCGGCGGCGGATCAACCAGCGACGATCGAGGAGCGATCTTCGACGCTCCCGGCACGTCGCCGATGATCGCATCGAAATCAATTTTCCGGGAGGAAATAACGCGTGGGGGAGCGATTGCCTCGGCCGTCGCGGGAGCGTGATCCGGTTGGGGAAGTCCGTGCCAGTCGGCCGACGGCCTCGCGCCGGCGAGACGGTCGTCGAACGGATCCTTGGCGAAGTCTTTCGAACCGCCGGGTGGCCTACTCGTCGTTTCGAACGGGTCAGTGCCACGTCGTTGAGACACGACATGGGGCGGCGGCCGGAACGGCGATGGATTGGCGGGAAGGCGGGGCAGATCCACGAGCGGATCGGCATCCAGCGGACCGCGGCCGTCCCCGCCATTGGCCACTCGACCGGTCCCCTCGCTGGTCCGGCCCGCGGCAGACCCTCCACGGCGTGGCTCGACGGCGGGCGGATCATCGGTCACTGTTACCGCTATGAGATAATTGCCCAGAGCGATCGTATCGCCCTCGTTCAGGGTCACCGGGGCGTTGCGCTGGGTTGGCGCGTCGTTGATGAACAGCCCGTTGGTGCTGCGGTCGGTGAGTGTGAAGCATCCATCCGCGAACGCGACCAGGCAGTGCGATCGGCTTATGGTTCCTTCCCGCAAAACCCAGTCATTGTCAGGACTACGGCCAATTGATAGGCTTCCCTGCGGCCCTGACGACAAAAGGCTACGCTTTCTGTCGCGGTCCGGCAGCGACGTGCCACCCGCCGCGATGGTCAAAATCAATCGCATGGCACCGGCGAAACACTCGATACGCGCCAGCCCAACAGTAGGAATGAACTCTGAGCCGAGGGGGAAATCGTGTCTGATATCATCCTGGTAGAATACAATGGTCGAGCATGGCTTGTCCGAGGAGAGCGATACATCGACGACCTCCTTGTCAACACGCTGCCGCAGGGCATTGGCATAGACATTATCACATGCGAATCAGAGGTGGATGTCAATGACTTATGGCGCCGGGAAGGGTGGGGGGATAACCAAGGCCGTACGCCCTGGATGATCCATCCGGGGATCATGAAACGGCTTCGGGGAACTCAGCTTGGGCAAAGCATACTGTTCGGCCAATGGTCGGCACTCCTGAATGATGACGCTCTCGACACAATTCGCGCGATTGCCGTCGCGGCCGCGGAGGCTGCCGGCGCTCGCGTGTTCCTGATCAGCTATACCCAGCCCGGCCAAACCCAAACTATGAACGATCTAACGAATTTACGTTACAGCCTGGTTGAATCGGAACTTGCCAGACTTGGAGTGGCACTCTCGCGCATCGTCCGCGAGGCCGTGACCGCTGAGATCGATCCTGATGCCGGTATCAAAGACGAACGGTTCGATATACGTATCGGGACCGCTTAGACGTCATCGCTGGGCCTGACCCCACAAGCGCTGACTTAAGGGGCTGCACCTCAATTCATGCGTCACGGCCGGGCTTGACCCCACAGGCGCTAAGTTAAGAGGCCCGCACCTCAATTTACGCGTCATGGCCTCCCCCGACTTGATCGGGGGATCTCCCGGCCATCAATCGCCGCACGTGCCTCGACAGATGGCCGGGTCAAGCCCGGCCATGACGAGAAAAGCGGCGTGCATCGGCCTTAACTTAGCGCCTATGGGGCTTGACCCGGCCATTATTTCAAGCACTTGCGGCGACAGACGAGCCCGGCCGCGACACCTGCGTCGACCCTCACGGCCACTGGTATCAGGCACCGTCTATTTCAGCGACGCGAGCAAGGCATCCAGATCAGCCTCGGTTTCATTCTCATCCGGCGGCGGTGGTTTCACGTTCAGGCTGGCCAACAGCGCATCGAGGTCATCATCCGCCAGGGCGGGTTCGGCTGCCGCCGCTTCCGTGGTCGAACCGGTCGTGTCGAGACTGGCCAGCAAGCTGTCCAGATCGACGTCGCCGGCTGCCGGCGGAGTTGCGACCTCGGCCTGGGTTGCTTCGGCGGGCCCGGCAGACGGTTCGGCCGGCGCGGAGGGCGGCGGTGTGGCCAACGCCGCCGGCTCAGGAACCACCGGAGGCGGAGCCGGAGGAGCGGGAGCGGGTTTTAGATCGACCGGAGCCCACCGCCCAGATAATGTTCCGCCGCACAGAGAGGCGAAACCACCCAGGCGGACTTCGGGCCGGCCGCGAATGGACAGCACGGGATTGATCCCCGTGCCGGACACCTGCACGGCCTGGCGTTCGCTGTACATCCGCTCCGCGCAAGGCATCGCGATCTGCTCACCGTCCGTGTCGTGATAGACATAGACCGGAAGGTCGGCCACCGTCGCGATGCTGCCGATTTTCATGCTCTTTGAGTCGCGCAGCCAGGTTTCGGCGAGGAGATTGGCGACCAGCACCGCCGGGTGGCCCCAAAGCATTCCGGACAGGCCGGCCTGGCGTGTGAACTCCTCGAACGCGAAGGAGTCGATCGGATCCGTTCGTTTTCCATAAGGTAAGCGCAACAG
>Ga0302324_100029261_pt1 | contig 10448 bp, 12 predicted proteins | sample Palsa_T0_1_FD_201949 | JGI IMG/M metagenome (GOLD analysis project Ga0302324, IMG submission 201949) | Peat permafrost microbial communities from Stordalen Mire near Abisko, Sweden - Palsa_T0_1 | ecosystem: Environmental > Terrestrial > Soil > Palsa > Peat permafrost | place: Sweden: Abisko... | reverse complement strand
TTTTGCGAGCGAGCCGTCGGTGACGGTTTTGGTGGATAAGTCGGTGTCGCGGACGACGGCGTACATGAAGTCGTCGGTGACGCGGACGGAATTGTTGGCGTTCTGGAAAAAGATGGAGGAGTAGGCGTCGGAGTCGGGAGACGATCCGTCATAGCCTTGCGCGACTAGCGCGTGGGCTTTGGCTTCTTCTTTTTGTTTGCACTCGATGAAGTCGATGATGTCGGGGTGGTCAACGTTGAGGATGACCATCTTGGCGGCGCGGCGGGTCTTGCCGCCGGACTTGATGACGCCGGCGAAGGCGTCGAAGCCTTTCATGAAGCTGAGCGGGCCGCTGGCAGTGCCGCCGCCGGAGAGAGTTTCGGTGGACCCGCGGAGGGTCGAGAGATTGGTGCCGGTGCCGCTGCCCCACTTGAAGAGCATGCCTTCGGTTTTGGCGAGAGTGAGGATGGAGTCGAGCGAGTCTTTGACTGAGTTGATGAAGCAAGCGGAGCATTGGGGCTTGGAGTATCCGGTGACGCCGAATTCGACGTTCTGGGTTTGCGGGTTCCAGTGCCAGTTGCGGCCGTCGGAGTTGGGCTCGATGCGATCGCAGCCCACGTTGAACCAGACGGGGGAGTTGAAGGCGGCGTACTGGCGGACGAGGATGTGGACGAGTTCGTCGTGAAACGTGGCGCCGTCATCGGGCGTGCGGAAATAGCCCTGCGCCATGCCCCAGTCGCGGATGGTTTCGGCGACGCGGGCGACGAGTTGGCGGACTCCGGTTTCGCGCTCGGGCGTGCCGATTTTGCCGTGCAAGTATTTCGAGGCCACGATGTTGGTGGCGGTCATGGACCAATCTTTGGGGACTTCGACGTCTTTCTGCTCGAAGATGATGTTGCCTTGAGCGTCGGTGATCTGCGCGAGGCGGAGGTCCCATTCGACTTCGGAGTAGGGCGAGACGGTGGGCTTCGAGAAGAGGCGGCGGAAGGCGAGGCCGGGGGACTTCTTCTTCGCATTCACGGGGACGGAAGTGGACGGGGCGGCGGTGGTGGTGGTTTCGGTTACGGTTTTCAGATCTGCCATCGAGGGGTCTCCATTTATTAGATTCTAGTGTCTGGTGCGTCGATTCGGGGCCGGGGGCGGGAATCGGGTGGTGCTTTCAGCTTCTTTGGGCCAAACCTGAGACGTATACGTCTAACTCTGAGGAGAACGCATGCCATGCCCTGTGGGACTCTGCGGTGATCCCGAACCAATGCTGGCTCCTGAAGGTCCCGGCAGCGAGATACCTTCGCGCGGCTTCGACTAACGACCACGCCCGTCGGTTAATAAAATAGAGTGAGTTTTCGGATACGCACGCTGCCATTTCGTAATCGTTCATGTGAATTCCTCTGAAGCCACGCTCTTGAGTCGCGCGCTCCGCGACTAACCCTTGGCGTTTCAGGCGTCCCTACGGGACGCGAAATATCGGTTCGCAACTTTCCCGCCAGTAGAACTGGCGGGCTATTGTCAGCCGTCCCTAACGGGACGAAAAACCACGCGGCGCTTGTTGCGCTGCGTTGCTTCTCCACTCCGATTAGAAACCGGAGGGGAGCGGGGATGGACAGTGAAGGTTGGTGGCGGCTCCGGAGTCTAGCTGCGGGGACGCCGCTGGGGGGTGGTCTGAGGCTGAAAAACCGGGTGCCGTGCCCAAGCCGCTCGCTTCGCTTCGCGGGACGGCCGAGGCGGCCGTCGCCACATGAGCATGGGTAGCGTCGGCGTTGGCGGACAGGAGGGCGTGCCCCACGTCTTCGTGAGCGAAGAGGGATTGCTGGCGGTCGTCGGGTTGGGGGATGTATTCGGTGGCTGGGGTGAGTTCCAGGGAGGTGGCGAAATGGGAGCCGATGCCGGAGGCTTTTTCGGCGGAGGAGACCATCCACTGATTGAGGGCGGCGCAGATGCTGCGGCGCTGGGTCTGGTCTTCGACGACGACGAAGCGGACGAAGTAGCGGCCGGAGGACAAGCGAGAGGCCATGGGATTGTGGCGCGAGAGCATGCGGTCGAGGACGAAGGCCATGTCGTCGTCTTCGAAGAATTGGGTGACGGCTAGCATGCGGCGGGCGGCTTCCGGCTTCCGGCTTTCGGGTTCCGGAGTTTGTTCTCTGGCCGAGGCCGACTGCTCCCACGTAGGTGGTGCAGGGTTCGGCACTGCCGAGCTTTGCTCGGCCGGACAGCCGGGGGCGGCTGTCCCCACATGAGTCTGTATGGCTCCCAGGTCCAGGATTTCTTCGGCTACGGCGAAGACGCCGGGTTTGCTGGGGACGAAGAGGAGGCTGTGATGGGAGTCGCAGCGGAACCAGCGTGACCATTGGAGGCGACGATAGTCCAAGGGACGATCAAAACCATGGCGAGCCAGAGACTCTGTGACGAGGCGAGTTAGACCTTCCATAACGGGCTCCTAAATCTGTGAAAACCGTTCCGCTGCCGTCCTGGCAACGGCGCTTTTTCGGCTCTTGCTATGGCGCTGCTAAAGTCGTCCCCGGGGAGGGTCGGGGAACGATCACCGCACTGCAATCGGCTTCCGGCTTCCGGGATTCGGAGTTCGGCTCCGGTTTGCGGAATAACCTGAAGGCTGAGCTTCGTTTAAAACTAAGGTTTGGGGCGCCGGGCTTACGGATGTGGAAGCCCGAGCGCCTGAACCTGGTCTTGCCTGCGGAGGGCGCCGAGTCACCTCTGGCCGGGAGCCATGCCGCATGGTCTTCTGCACTTGCTGCGTACTGCCTTTGAAATTCCGGCTCATTCCCGTGAGGCGGAAATTTCGTCCTTGGATTTGCAAAGTTACTCCCGCAGATTGTGCCTGTCAAGGGATAAACACTACAGGTTGTATCCCTAGCAATGACGGGCTTGGTGCGGGGTTGGGGTCTGGTTTTCCACAAAGCAGTGGCCAGCGGGCAGTGGGCAGTGGGCAGCGGCCAGAAAAGCCGGGTCTGGCTCACATTCCGACTCACATCAGGCTGAGGCGCGAACCGGAGGGACGGCGGTCGCGACAGGGTTGGGGGAGCTTGCGGCGCGAGGCGTCGGCGGGCGGCGCGATCCGGGCGGTGTCGTCGGCAGGCATCGAGACGTAGATATCTTCGAAGATGCGGCGCGGGGCGATGCTGAGGACGCCGTCGGTGGATTCGACGAGGTAGTCGCCTTTGCGTCCGGAGTGCTGGCGGCCGAGGTGATCGACGAAGCTGAGGCCGGAACTGAGTTGTTTGGCTTTGACGAGGAAGCGTGTGCGGTATGTGGTCCACTGCTCTGATTTCATGGCGCGCGACCCGAGTGCGTGTGTGCTGCGTGAAAGGGTTGAATGCGATGGCCGCCGGCAAAGGCGGAACCGCTTCGGTGGATTGCGGAAGCGAAAGTGACTGTACGAGCGAAGAGGGCGCGGGTCAATTCAGTATTTTTGGTGCAGTTGAGGAAAAGGCGGGCGGGATTTTTTCTTCTGGGTGCACGGGGCGGTGGTGCTGGCGGGAAAGAGCTTTAACCACAGAGGACACGGGGGAACACAGAGGGATGCATACTATGCGGGGGAAGTCGGGAGAAGAAGGGTGGGGGATTCTCCACAGGGGGTGCACAGGAAATGCAGAAAGGCAGTGGCCAGGGGTCAGTGGTTAGTGGGCAGTTTTGGTGAGCCGCTGGGGTGGAGGGTTGAAATCAAAAGCCCCACTTCCCGCAAAGTGCGCGGGAAATGGGGGCTTGGCGGGGGCTTTAGGGTGTCTTTTCTTGCCTCTGTTCCGCCTCGCTTCGCTTGGCGGGACGGGCGAAGGCGCCCGTCGCCACATGGTCCGTGGGACCGCTCGAAAAATCGAAAATCGAAAACCAAGAATCAAAAGCCCCACTTCCCGCAAAGTGCGCGGGAAATGGGGCGCTTGGCGGGGGCTTTAGGGTGTCTTTTCTTGCCTCTGTTCCGCCTCGCTTCGCTTGGCGGGACGGGCGAAGGCGCCCGTCGCCACATGGTCCGTGGGACCGCTCGAAAATCGAAAATCGAAAATCGAAAACCAAGAATCAAAAGCCCCACTTCCCGCAAAGTGCGCGGGAAATGGGGCGCTTGGCGGGGGCTTTAGGGTGTCTTTTCTTGCCTCTGTTCCGCCTCGCTTCGCTTGGCGGGACGGGCGAAGGCGCCCGTCGCCACATGGTCCGTGGGACCGCTCGAAAATCGAAAATCGAAAATCGAAAACCAAAAATCAAAAGCCCCACTTCTCGCAAAGTACGCGAGAAATGGGGCACCCGTTCTTTATCTTCAAATCTCTAAATCTTTATTTGTGGGCTAGTTCGGGTTCGTGAACCTGCTTGCCGGATTTGAAGGTGGCGTAGCGTTTGTTGATTTCGTCCCAGTTGATGGCGTTCCACCAGGCGGCGAGATATTCGGGGCGGCGGTTGTTGTATTTGAGGTAGTAGGCGTGCTCCCAGACGTCGTTGCCGAAGATGGGATAGTGGCCCTGGCTGATGGGGCTGTCTTGATTCGGCGTGGACATAATGTGAAGGTCGCTGCCGCCTTTGCTGGCGAGCCAGACCCATCCGCTGCCGAATTGCTTGACGCCGGCGTCGTTGAACTTGGCTTGGAAATCTTTGAAGTTGCCGAAGGTTTTGGTGATGACTTCGGCGATGGGGCCGGTGGGATCGCCGCCGCCCTGGGGCTTCATGATCTTCCAGAACATGGTGTGGTTGACGTGGCCTCCGGCATTGTTGCGGACGGCGCCGCGAATGTCTTCAGGGATGGCGTTGAGGTCGCGGATGAGGTCTTCGGCGGATTTGGCGGCGAGTTCGGGATGCTTTTCGAGGGCGGCGTTCAGGTTTTTCACGTAGGCGCCGTGATGCAGGTCGTGATGAATGGTCATTGTCTGCTTATCGATGACGGGTTCGAGTGCGTCGTAAGCGTAGGGGAGTGCTGGTAATTCGTGAGCCATGATTGGTCCTCCAAGCTAGTGAGATGACGGGAAGCGGGGTTTCGATGCAAGGGGATTATATCGCGGGGCGATGGAATGGGTCAGGGCGGGGAGTTCAACTTCAGGGCCAAGGGCAACGTCGACGTCAAAGGCAAGCGGAGAGGAGTGTCCGCTCCACATAAGCAGAGTCTTAGGCTTTGGTGGCGAGGTAGTCGCAGACGCGCAGGATGGTATCGCGCTGGCCGTCGTTGAGGGTGAGGAATTCGAAGCCGTAGCGGAGGCCCTGGCGGTAGCGGACGATGGCGCGGACCTTGATGGGATAGGGAGTCAGGGGCAGAGGAATCTCGAGGGTGACGATCTCGCCGGGTTCGAGGCTGCCGGTGAGGGTGGCGCCGATGCCGTCCTGACCCATTTCGGTGGAGCGTCCCCAGCAGGAGCGGAACTCTCCGGCCTGGAACATTTTGACCTGGAGGCGGACGTCGATGACGAAGCGGGGAAAGCGGCGAGTGAAGGCGACCTTGCTGGCAGGAGTATGGACGGGGACGCGCGTGCCGGTTCCCTGGTCGGCGGCGGCGGCGGCTTGAGCCTTCTTGTCTTTACTCATGACTCATGTCTCATGACTCATGCCTATTGGGGGCCTAATTTCCGTGCAGCGAGTAGCCGGGTTCGAGGGGCAACTTGCCGGCGAGTTTGACGACGGCGACGCTGCTGTTGATGGCGTAGACATCCACAACGCCCACGGCGCCGGGGATGGAAGCGACCTTGTTGACCAGATCTTCGTCGGAATCGACGATCATGATGGCGGGATGACCGACGCGGCCGTGGTTGGCGGCGGCAATGACATCCATGACCTGAGGGCCTGGGAGTTCATAGACCTTTTCAAGAAAGAACTTCATTTCGGGGGCGGAGGGGTTGCGCATGATGAAGGTGACCTGCTTGCCGTCAGGCCAGCGGGAAGTCTGGCCTTTGCAGAGCTTTACGAGGTCCGGCAGGGTGATGGCGGAGACGGAGTTGGTCTTGTTGGCGACCAGCGCGAAATCGCGCGCGGAAGCCAGTGAGACGCTGGCCGCGATGAATAAGAGGACGTTGAGAATCTTACGGTGAAACACGCACGCTCTCCGCAAGGCGGGAAAAGGCCTCGCAGTGATTTTCATGGAAACGGGTCACCGGCTCAACGTCACTAAGGTCACATTCATGCGGAGGGTTGGCCGGGTGCGCTCAGGGGGCTGGAGCCCTCGACCGACAGAGAAAGTGCGGGGGCTTGGCAAGTTGGCGGGGATGGGTTAGGCTAGGCCTGCTCCTGGAACGAGGAACTCTCCTCCCCATGACAAATCGCGTAAGCTACACTCCGCAGGATTTTCAAAAAATGTGCAGACAAGCAGAGCGAGACCACGAGTCGAAAAAACTGGTGGTGCTGATGGAACGGGTGAAGCGGCAGATCGCGGAACGAGCGAACCGCGGCCGGATGGTGGAGACACCGAAGATCCCGGTGAAGGCGATGAGCGAGTCTGCAGTGCTGCGGCTGCCCAGCCGATCGGCGCCGTTTGATCGCTAGCTGCAAGATCGATGGTCACTTCTCTGCTAAAACGATTTTTCGCGCTCCATGCAGGTGCATTCCTTTTTTGAATCGGGGAGAGGAAAACTTTTCTCTTCGTGCACCTTGAGTTTGCGCTAGAATGAGCGGGCTTTTCCGGTTGACTCACTGACTGGCCTTGGTGAGTTTGCCGTGTGCCTTCCCCCAGGAGGTAGTAGATGTACCGGCCTTATATGAGTCCCTCAGAGGACTCTCGTCCCTTGCGGGATGTGGAGTCCCAACTGCGCGATCTGACCCAGGATTTCGCAACCTCTTTCAACACCGGAAATTATGATCAAGCCGCCAGCCTGTTTGCGGGCGACGGTGAGCTGATGGCTCCGCACTATGACGGAGCGCACGGGCAAAAAGCCGTGGAGCGATTGCTGCGCCAGCTGGGCGAGGCGGGATACGGCAATTTGCGCATGGAAACCGCGCGGGTGGAATACTCCGGCGACATGGCGATGGAAGTGGGCCGTTTTTCGGTGGTAGTGCGGAAGGCGGATGGAACGACGGTGCCGGAGCGCGGGAAGTATGTGAAGGTGTGGCGGCGGCTGGGAGCGTGGCGGCTGAAGGCGGACTGCTGGAGCCGGACTCCGCTGGCGGTAAGCGATCGCGCGGCGTGAGAGCGCGTTTCAGTTCTGTCAGAAAAAGCGTTCACCACTAAGGACGCGAAGTATCACGAAGGAAAGCACGAATCGAAGTCTGCACTTGCCTGGGGCGGGTGCGCGCAGTAGGGTCGGTGTTCATGGGCCAGGAAGCTGCGGCGGCGGATGAACGCGGGCATGGGGCGGGAGTGAAGGCGGCGGAGCCGGGACAGTCCGATCGAAATCAGCGCGACCGAATTCAGGGTGACCCGGGGCAGTACTGTCCGAATTGCTCGACCAAGTTGCGGGAGAGCCGGTGCAAATTGAAGTGTCCGCAGTGCGGGTTTTATTTGAGCTGCTCGGATTTTTATTGAAGAGCAGTGGCCAGGGGTCAGTTGCCAGTTGTCGGCAAGACTAACATCGGTTTGACGGCTTCCTGGCATCAGATCTTCTTCCACGTACGGCTCGCTGTTTCCTCTGCCTAACAGGTTCGCCTGGTTCCATCTACAATTGAGGCGAAGTCATAATTTCAGGAGATGATTATGCAACGGAAGGCTAGCGCGGTTTGGAAGGGTGGATTGAAGGATGGGAAGGGCGTGATTTCTGCGCCGGGCGGGGCGCTGAACAATACGCCGTATTCGTTCACGTCGAGATTTGAGAATGGGGCGGGGACGAATCCCGAGGAGCTGATTGCGGCGGCGCATGCGGGATGTTTTTCGATGGCGCTGTCGGCGCAGCTGGGTGGGGCGAACCCTCCGTTGACTCCGGAGAGCATTTCGACCAGCATCACGCTGACGATGGAGAAGCTGGAAGCGGGATGGACGATTACCGAGAGCCACATTGATGTGGTGGGGAAGGTTCCGGGGGCGGATGCGGCGACGTTTCAGAAGTATGCGGAGGCGGCGGAGAAGGGATGTCCGGTGTCGAAGGTGCTGAACGCGAAGATTACGATGACGGCGAAGCTGGAGTAGGGCCGGCCGCCGGCTTCGGGCGTTTGGCGTCTGAACATCTGTTGGTAGGGGTGGTCAGGCCTGCGATTGGCGGCAGGCAGAAGGAGTTGCTAAATGGGGACGATGAAGAACCATCTGCTGGCAGTGGTGATTGGCGCCAGCCTGGGAGCGGCTACGCTGGGGGTGATGTTCCACCAGATCCTGTTGTGGGCTGCCATCGGAGGAGCCTTGGGCGTGACTTATGAAAGGCGGCGCCGAATTCCGAGGTAGGCCGCAAGTTTGACAGGCGACGCTGCGTCTGTAGAATAGAAAGGTTGGTCTTCCTGATACGGCGGCTTTCGGGCCGCCGCTGCAACGAAAGTCCACTTGCCATCGTGGCGGAATTGGCAGACGCGCATGGTTCAGGTCCATGTACTCGCAAGGGTGTGGGGGTTCGAGTCCCTTCGATGGCACCAGGATTAAAACAATTGTTGATTTGTGATTGCTGATTGTTGATTGAAACCCCTCGCGCGATGGGGCTTTTCAATCAGCAATCAAAAATCAGCAATCAACAATTGCAGTGCAAACGTGAAAAAGGCGATCTCTGGTTGGAGATCGCCTTTTTGCGCTTGTCTTTCTGAAAATCGTCTTTCTGAAAGTCAGGGATGGTCTACAGCGGCTGGACGTTCTCAGCTTGCCAGCCCTTGGGGCCCTTGGTCACGTCGAACTGCACGGTCTGGCCCTCTTGCAGGCTGCGGAAGCCGCCCGCTTGAATCGCCGAGAAATGCACAAAAACGTCTTCGCCGGACTGGCGGCTGATGAAGCCGTAGCCTTTGGCGTCGTTAAACCATTTTACTGTTCCTTGTTCTGCCATGGTGTTAGGTGTTCCTTTGTTTGATCAATTTTACGCTGGAGAGATTCGGATGTACTGCGAGAGGTTACTGGCTGTTGAAGCGAGAACTGCTCACGTCCGACTCGGACTAACGTACAAGGTCATGATACCTGTAGAATGGGGGAATAGCAAGCTGGAAAGTGCGGCGGGGAGGGTGCGGTCTGTGGGCAAAAGCCTGTCGAGCTGCGTTCGACCGGACAGCCGAGGGCGCCTGTCCCCACATGAGTGCAACTACGTGCTGCAACTTCTTGCCGGGTGACGGGTTGTCGTGGTTCAGGAGGGGTTATGCGAAAACTTCAGTTGGCCCTCTGTTTATTGGCTTTGTCGGTGGTTTCCCTGGTGGCGCTCTCCTGCGGAACGAGCTCGCAGGGGTCGGCGGGGCAACTGCAATCCATCACGCTGACGCCGGCCATGGCCGATGCACAGGATTATCCTGACGGGGCGGTGCCGTTTGTCGCCACGGGGATTTACGCGAATCCTCCGAACAAAGTGACGCCGCTGACGGCGCTGTGGGGGGTATGCCAGAAAGGCCTGCCGACCACTTTTGCGTCTGTGAGCACAGCGGGCGTGGCAACGTGTGGGAGCGGGTCAGTCGGTGCGTACGAGGTATTTGCCTACAAGCCAACCAACTGCAATGTGGTCAACCTGTGCGGGGGTGGATGCACGGTTGAGGGCACGGCGCAGCTCAGCTGTCCGTAGGGCGGGTGCATCCGGCGCTTGGCGCAGGATTTCGGAACAACCCGCTACAGGTGTGGGTAGCGGGTCAGTTTCCAAGGAACACGTACCGCAGCGGCTGAAGCAACGCCCTTTCAAAGCGAATTCAAGCTGACGCACTGCTCAGTTGTGCGAGGGCGACATTTGACGTTCCAGCAGGATGCGGGCGAACAGCGTATACTTGAAGTACTTAACCTCGAAGACCCAGTCCCTATTTGCGCCTTCGCGATTGAGAGATCGAGAGGCGTCTTTTCTTGCGGCGGTGAGATGTCCGTGGACAATTCTGTCTAGAGTTCCTGATCTTGACGAGCCTGGACTTGACGAGGCTGCGTAGAAGAATCAGTTTGACGAATCAGTCTTGTCGGGCGCCGGTTCACATGCAGGCGCACGCGGAATGGACCCGGCGGAACACTTGCGCAATACCAAGACGAACAAGCGTTTACCAACCTGCGTGAATGACAGGAGAGCATGATGTCGAAAATCAACGGCGACAAATCGAGGTACAACCGAGTACGCAGGCAGAACGCGGCGAAACGGATGCGGAACCGTAAGCTGTTCAAGAATGCGGAACTGCCGGCGAAACCGGCGGCGGCTGCGGAGCCGAAGCCCACGGTGGCGTGAGCGCGGTGCTGGCCGGGGCCGAGTCCAAAAGGGTTGCAGGATTTTAGATGATTTACTCAGAGAGGAACTGGAATGAAGAATCTTTACGTAGGTAATTTGCCCCACAGCACGACCGAGTCGGAATTGCGAACAGTGTTCGAGGCTCACGGCGCGGTGGAAAAAGTGAGCATCGTGACCGACCGAGAGACGGGACGGGCGCGGGGTTTCGGGTTCGTGGAAATGACGAATCCGGCGGAAGCGGATAAAGCC
>Ga0302324_100029259_pt1 | contig 10448 bp, 16 predicted proteins | sample Palsa_T0_1_FD_201949 | JGI IMG/M metagenome (GOLD analysis project Ga0302324, IMG submission 201949) | Peat permafrost microbial communities from Stordalen Mire near Abisko, Sweden - Palsa_T0_1 | ecosystem: Environmental > Terrestrial > Soil > Palsa > Peat permafrost | place: Sweden: Abisko... | reverse complement strand
CGGTCACCGAATCAACCGGTGTCGCCGCCGCAGGTTTCGCCGCCGCAGGCTTTGCCGCCGCAGGCTTGCGCGCTCTCTGCTCATGGTTCGCCTCCGCCGGAGCCGATTCCTTGTCGGAATCGGAATCGGCAGCTTGTGACCCAGACCCCCCCGGCACACTGGAATCGCCCGCATTGCTCTGCGGAGTACTCGGTTGATCACTGCTCTGCGGCGCCGTGGTCTCTGCAGGAGTGCTCTGTGAAGGCGGGGCTTGCGAAGAAGTCTGCGGAGGACTCGTCTGCGGCGCAGCAGATTCCGCCGGATTCGCCGCGCCTCCCGAAGCCGGAGCCGTCCCAGCGCCCGCCGTCGCAGCCGTGCCGCCCGCCGTCGCCGTCCCCGTCGTCCCTCCGGAATCCGCACCGCTTTGTGCAGCGTCCGGCGTTTGCGTCATCGTGGCCGTCGGCTTCTTATCGCCGGCGTTCAGCCAGTCGAAGCCCCCTTGTTTCCAGTGCAGGTAGCCGAATCCAACCGCCAATGCCAGCGCGACCACAACCAGAATCAACTTGCCCCAGCCCCGCCGGGGTTCTTCCTCATCCTCGAGAAGATATTCCACACTGGAAGACGGCCGTAGCGCATCGCGCCCGCTATCAGCACGCCCCGAGCCCGTGTCAGTTCCTGGCACGTTCAATCCAAGTAAGGATGGCCCGCCACTGATCACCGGTCGCGTGCTCGGCCAAGCATCCGATCTGGCATCAGACCGAGCATCAGATGTAGAAGCCGCCGCTGCCCGCCGTTGTTCGGTCGTACTGCCCGATCCGGTCTGCCCAGGCAGAGGCCTTTGCCCGCCCACCTGCCCGCCAGCCTGATCGTTCGCAACCAGGGCCCCGCCGCACATTCCGCAAAAGCGGTTGGCCTCGTCATTCTCATTGCCGCATCGTCCGCAGCGCAAGCTCCCTCCTCAAAGTCGTAGATTGCTCAGGGAAATTTGACGTGTTCCGCAATTCCTGTTGACCTTGTCATCCTGAGCTAAGCGAAGGACTTATGCAACTGGCCTGAGCTATCTCAAGCTTAACTCCCCCGCCCCAAGTCCCGCGAGTACGATGCAGATTCCCGCCATGCCGCTGGTTCTCAATCGAACAGCCTGCGGAAAACCTTAGATTGTGGAATGGATCCTCCTCAATTTAGAGGCGCACCAGACGGGTCCGTCAGGGCAATCAATTTGCCCACCGGATACTCTTCTTGCGTAAGCGGAATCTCAGGCTCGGAGTTCAGAATGGTCAGCACGTCGCCGCTGTGCACTCCGCGCAACAGCAAGCGGTCCCCCTCCACCCTCACCACGCGATACTTCTCGTCGAAAACTGACATTGCAGTTTTTTCCATCTGCTCATTAGATGCCAGCATCGCGATCTCCGATACCTAAGGAACTAACCCTAAGCCCACACGAAAGTTCCAAATCAGAACCCATCTGCCCTAACTCATCCTCGGTCCTGTTCCCGAACCGGAGCGCTCACCAGCACCTTCCCACACTCCAGGCAAGCTCTCTTCGCCCTCGGCGTAATCAACCCGCAAGCCGGACACATTCTCTGCGATGCATATCCCGCCATCTGCGGCTTCATCGGCCGCGTCCTGTAAGCGATCACCACCGCAAACACCAACGCCAGCACACCGGCGCTAATCCCGATTGCGTTCATCACTCACCTCTCTCCGCTTCCTCACCTTCCGCGCGCCCGCCTACATGCCTTTGTAAGGCTCATAAGGAGCCTCCGGCGCCGCCGGCTTCTTCGCGTAAGGCTCATACGGATCATCGCTTACCACCGGCTTCTCCCCGTACGGTTTATAAGGAACCTCCGGCAGCGGAGGCTGCTTGGCCCGCTCCGAGTCCGGTGCCGCTCCCGGATAAGCCACCGGCGGTTCGTCAGATCTCTTGGCAACGCGCGACGCCTTCCACATCATAAGACTCCCCCACGATGCAATCTGAAGCCATAATGCACCCTCCCCCAAGCCGGCGATGTTCACAATTGCTCATAATCAGCCCGTTTGGACCGGGCGCGTTTTGCTTTGTCATCCTGAGCGAAGCATGACGCTCACGAAGTGGGCGTCATGCGCAGTCGAAGGATCCCTCCAAGCACACCCCAGCCCAGCTTGACCCCAGTGTTAAAATAAAGCTTAGGGATATTCCCCCAAAATCTCGCAAAATCAGGCGGAGCCTCACTCTCCGCCTTTTCGCGTTTCTCTCTCAGGAGTTCCGATGTCCAAGCGCCGCAGCAAGCCCCGCAGCCGCATCCGTCCCAACCCCAAACGCACCGGAGAACATTCCGAAATCGCCTTCCTCTACCGCTCCGACCAGCGCCAGTTCGCCATCTCCAAACCCTTCGGCGACAGCGAGAAATACGACTTCATCCTGGACAACCTCCCCCGGCCCGTAGTCACCCTAAACCGCATCCAGGTCAAATGCACCGAATGCCTCCGCGCCGGAGCCTACGAAACCCGCGCCACCTAAACCGTAGGCAAAGGCCGCGCCGTCTACACCAGGCGCGACATAGACTTCATAGCCGCCCACGTAGTCCCTCTGGACATCTGGTACATAATCCCCGTAGAAGTCTGCACCCCGCAACCAATGCTCCGCTTCTACCCCCACCGCAAAGCCAAAAAGATGCGCCTCGAAAAATACCGCGAAGCCTGGCACCTGCTAGATCCCCCACTAACCATCCAAGCCTGCATAGATGAGAATTACCCCGAAGGGCACGAACTAGAAGCATACGACCCGGACTTAGACACTCCGTAGAGACGTAGCTTGCTACGTCTCTGCCGCAAGCTCCCAGCCCTGTCATCCTGAGCGAAGCATGACGCCCACGAAGTGGACGTCATGCGCAGTCGAAGGACCCCTACCCCCTGCACACCATCGTCGGCCTAACAAGGCATTCCACCACTGATGTCGGGATTTCGGCTTTCGGATGGCCCAGTGCTTCAGCGCTGCGAAGCAAGATGAATAAGGGCTCCAGCCCCCGAGGTACCTAACTTTCTCCAGGTCCACAACTTGGACGCCCTCTGCGAAATCGAACCTTGTCCGGATTTCGTAATTTCTCTAGGCACGAGCCTATATGTCATTACTGCATTCGCACTAATTCTCGCCCGAGAAAATGGGCCAAATGTTGAAAGCCAACCTCTCCACGTTCGCGTTTCGTAACAAAAAACAAATTATTCCGGGTACTCTCGATCCTTGATAGTCTCCCGCGCACTTGAGGTACAGAAGTGCAGACGGACAGTGCAGCCCCCCTGTATTCAGCAAATCTGCTCCTGAAGTGACCCCGGCGAAGGCTGTTGTGTACGTGCATATTTGCAGATGATCGTGCTTGATAGGACTGGGTCTCCTTTTTCCCCTGAACCGCGCACGACCCACCCATCAGCTACGACTTTGATCGCACCCGAGACATTAAGGCTTGGACACTAGAACCTGCTCCTTATTGAGGAACTATCCGGACAGCCCTCTAGTCTTGAGTAGAACAACATTCGTCATCGGAGCATAGCCATGAACGGACATTCGCTTCGCGCAGCATCATTCCTTTGTTTGATCTCTTTCTTTGCCGTACAGGGATTTACGCAGCAGGGCCGACAAGGGAACAATCAGAAGACCCAAGAATCGAATCAGGAAAATGCCGCTTCGCAACAGCAGGGCAACGGCAACCAGCCGTCCACAAAAAACTCAGGGTACACTCCCTTCGACAGTTTTCCAGTAACGATTCAGGGTCACAACTTTGGTGTCGTAATTTCTACTGAGTGCCAGGATCCGGGAAATGTCGACACAGCGGCCGATTTGCTCAAATCATTTGCCGCCTTCCGCAGATTCGAACGTTAAGCCGGCCTGCATCGTCGAAATGGTTAGTAAGGCAACGAATGCACCGGTAAATGGCGTCGACACACCGGCTGATTTGCTCAAGGCAGCAGCCCAGCTGCCAACCCCAGGGAATGCGATTATCCTGCATGTTACAACATGGCAGAGCAAGAAAGTTTCGGACGCCACACCTGAAGTACCCGCTAAGCCAGCTACGGCAACAACGCCCGCGCAACCTGAAGTACCTGCGAAAAATGACGTTTATAATTTCCAGCCGCAGCATGGCGTCTGGGGCTTTTACGTCGTTAAAAAGGACGGGAAGAACCTGAGCCAGCAGGCCGACTCTTCAGGTACGCCATACTTCTATAACGCAAAACATGTGTATCTGGTCGACATCAACTTGATCGACAACTTCGACCCCAATGCGGCCGAGATCGACTACACAATCCAAGGAACTGCCCGCCAGAAACAGAATTAGGCCGATCTTGCAACCTTGGCTAATGCTCTCCTCAAGGTCAAAACGGGGACGTTTGCTGCCGGCAACCCCAATGCGACAACGGTGTGGGGGGCCGTGCGGGAGGTTCAACTTGGGATTCCTTTACCCTACGACCTAGCTGTAACCGTCTCTCTGAATCCTCTCAAAACGGCTGGTTCTTCGGCTAAGTCGCCCTGCGCGCAAAGCAGTCAGGGAACAAAAGGCGGTCAGTCGAGCCAGCAGGCCTGTTCCGCGAGCAAGACCGTGACAAATTACGATCCTGAATATTGGGATGTTAGCCTCGGACTTGCAATTCCAGGCCCAGTGGAAATGACCTACAAAAGCCCGACCACTGGCGGCTCGACGACCGTGACGCCCAGCAAGTTGACCCACACGGATGCTTACGCCTTCGGCGATTTCTATATCTTTCAGTGGCTCTCAAAATCCCCAGCCGCCTTCTCCAACTTGCCGCACTTCAATCTTGGGATCCCCATTACAAGTCAGGTCTTTCACCGGCCCTACGTGGGAATGGCGGAAAACCTGGTGGTGTCCTAATTTGCCCGTATAAACCCTTCCCTAATTTCTCGTTTGAGAGGGCTTAGAAATGACCCGCCGCGAAAACAAAGAAATTACGAAGCCGGAATCTTCAGACTGGCGCAGCGAAGCACAGGAGCGGATTCGCCATATGTTTGATACACCCGACTACAAAGCGGAAAGTCAGCGGATCATAGATTTTATTCAAAATCGGTCCCGCGTAGAACGCCAGCCTGACTTAGCCCGCTCCAATTCGGCGATTGCCGAGTCTCGAAATTGATCTGCCTTTTCGTTAAGTTCCTTTGCTTTTTGCGGGTCCGGCGCCTTGTCGGCTAATTCTCGATAGCTGGTTGCTTGCGCGATTAATTCACACGCTTTCGCATCGTGATCTGTGATTGGCATGGGGCGCTCCTTGTACAGAATTCCGTACAACGTAAACCTAACGTTTACCCGCTGCGTCTTCTGCCATGAACTCTTGCCACAGTTGATGACGTAAGAGGAAATGCTCCAGACGCATCTCCGTTATGGCGTCAATTTCGCCTCCGGTGCCCGTACTGGCCATACAGCTTGATGAGTTGCGCGAAGTCTACCTCCGCTCCGAACGCATCTTCGACGTGACGGTTATAGAACACGAATCCGTCCGTGGTTAGCTGAATCCGCGAGGAAATGCGCTCCGCCAGTTCGTTAATGAAATACCAAGTTGTTTCTTCCGTCCGTTTGCCCACCGTATAGACAGGCACTAGCTTGGTTTCTTCGTCCATTGCAACGAATACCCATTGGCTTCCAAGTTCGGGCGAATCGCTTTCGCGGACGTGCCTATCTTTCTTGCCGACATAGCACCATATTTCATCGGCCTGAACGAATCCGCAATGCAGGTTTCGCATGGAGCCGTCCATTAGATCGGCGCAGTAGTCGCCCGTTTCTACCAGCAGACGGCAGATCGTATCCCGATGCACGCCAGTCATGCGCTCGGTAGAGCGGACAGAATTTCCTTCAAGGAGAGAAGCTATTACAGAGCATTTCTTATCATTAGCGAGAGTGTTCATTTTGTCCTTGCCTTTCGGTTAAAGGCAAGCCAAAATGAGAATTGAGGATCGGCATTCTGGCTTGCCGGATTGTCGGTTTTAAGGGCCGCAAGGTGTTCAAGCACCTAGCGGCTCTTGCTATTTGCGCTTGTGTTTGGTGGCGGAGGCATTCTGTTCTCCCTTCTCTTTAGGCCATCCGACTTCTTCCGCAGTTTGGCGAAAAGACTTCTGTAAAAAGAAGAATCGTTCTTTCTTCTTGCCGTTCCATTTCGTATTGACCGTGTACAGAACGGGCGGCGTTAAACCCAAGTTCGTAAGCTGCTTTGATAATCCGCTGATAACGCCAGCGAGAGCCATTTCGCTACTCAGTCTTAATCGCTTCGTTAGCTCCGCGCTGCTTATCCCGTCATGCTCTGCCATTGCCAGCACAGCATCTTTCTGTTGATCGCCGATGCCGTCAAGAAACGACCAAAACACTTCAGGCGTCCAAGGGCTATCCAATTCGATTAACCAGTCATCCGGGCTTTTGGTCGGATCGCTCGCAAGCCGTTCGCTTTGGTCGTCAATCTCAAGCGCATGACGCAAGCGGATTGCTTCCTTCGGCGTGTCCGCTTTCCACTTCTTGCCTCGGTGGACAAATTCGATTGCCAAAAGATTCGCCCTCTTGTTCCTTAAGGCAATATACAAATACCTCAAGGTACTGTCAAGCACAAAATAGTCCGCTGATTTGTCGGCCATCTGTTTCTCCTTTAAGGTTTTTAGTTAATGAACCAAGAGCCGGGATTGGCCCGCCTTGCGCGTCCGTCGTTCCGCATCAGTTCTAAGGCGGCGTGGAGTCGGAGTTGCTGTTGATCGGTCAGCATGTCGCGTAGTTCTTGCTCGGAAAAAGCGTATTTGCCTTTTCCTCCATGCTTTACACACGCGGCCTGCATCGCATCGGCACAAATGCCGATCTTTTGAGCGATTCCCCTATCTTGCAAGTCACGCTGGGCTTGCGCTAGATCAAGGACGGCACTAGCGGCGTCTGCCTGGGCTTTGCGATAACGGGGAAACCACATCAGAGCACCCCCAAGCAAGGCGATAAAACCCGCAACAGGGGCGAACCACTTCCAATTGTTTGCAAACCAATACCAGACTCCACCCATAGGCAGGAATTATAAGAGTCGATTCCCATTTCTGCTCCTTTTCCACAGTCCGCCAGAACTAGCGCGGGCAAAAATCAAATTAGGACACTACCGAAAACCTAAACTTCTTGACAAGCAGGCTGAAGTTGGGCATCCCGCTCTCAGTATTCGCTGGCCCCGTCTTCATGAAACAGCAGATCGAGCTCCCAGGGACCACAACTTTGAAATGGGATCACGCAACGAAAATGATTTACGGCCTCGAACTCCCGATAAGCTCAATAACGAATTACTTGGAGAGCGGCAGCAGTTCAAAGGGGAGCGGCTCATCAAAGAACGGAAGCTCTTCAAGCAATGGGGGCTGCACTCAATAGGTTTCGAAATTGCTTCATTTGAGCGATGCGCACAAAATTCAAGGGGCGTATTCTCGGGGCGAGCTGACGGGTACGTCAAATGGCCAATAGTTGGTCGGGAATCGTCGTGAAGCCGGATACAGAGAACGGAATCGTTTTCGTTTCGGGGCAATGGACCGTCCCTCATGTTAATGCCTCCTCCGGGGATTCCAGCTGCTATATCTGGATCGGCATTGACGGCTACGGCGACGGTTATCAATATGTGTTGCAAGCTGGGATTTCGTTAGAGGTTAAAAAGGGGCGCCTCACTCCCAACGCATGGTGGGAGTGGACTCCCGATCAGGTTCGACCCCTCCCTCTAGGTTCGTTCGCAGTCCTGGCAGGAGACGTGATTTCCTGCAAGATAGAGGGGCAACTTCGGTCCAGCACAGCAATAATAACGTTGCAAAATCACAGAACCAATCAGGTTGCCAATTTTCCCAATCCGGTCAGGGCGCAGAGTAGAGTTTCGCTCCGGGGTAACTATGCAGAGTGGATCGTTGAAGCTGCCATAGAAAATTCTCAATCGAAACTCTGCAACTATGGGCAAGTGCAGTTTTCCGAATGTGTGGCCCTCGACTCCACCAGTGGAAATACTCTTGATCCATTTGGCGGCATAGCACTGAACCTGGAGCAGAATGGTCAAGTCGTCTCGTATGGCTCATCCTCGGGCCCCGGGCAGGTAATTTGCTCCCAGGATCCCGCCACGGTCGCTTCCACCGTGGCTCCAAATGCAATTGCCGCCAGAGCCCTTCTTGCGTCCAGTATCACTTCACGCGAAATTGGAAGCAACATTTCCTAGGGCGCAGTTTTCCGGAAGGAGCGTAGAGAGATGGACCCTCGTACCCCGACAGAAAGCGCTGAATCAGCTCTTCACAGGAATACATGACAGCTTTTGGATTACTTTTCTATTGTCCGTTTCAGGACTTGGGGCCCTTACTATGTCGATCCTTCAGGCATTGAAGCAGGGTGTCCCAATCCGGCGCTGGTTCCAGCAATATCAGATGGCGCAATGGCTGAAATTGCACGCCGCAGTGGCGAAGCAGAACTTGGGGCTCGAACCTTCCTGGTCAAAAGCTGCAGCCCAGATCGTGCTCCTGTCAACGGATGGAGACACCGGGGCCTTCTATGATCTGGAAATCGAAAAGCTCTGTGGCCAATGGAATGCAGCAATTCAGATTGCAATCGACTCGCCCAACACTTACGAGGATTTCTTCCTGTGTGTTGCCGCAAGAGCTTTGAAGGACGATGTTGAGACGGTGATGCGTCACAGCTGTGATGCACAACTACCTACCCGCTTGGAAACCGAGCCAGGCGCCGAAGATCACCAAAAACGCCTCGCGCTGTTGCAGAAACATACAATTGAGCGTAATCGGGTTGCGCACCAGATTCAGCGAGCCGTAGATTCCTTTCAAATCAAGACGTCGTTTCGCTGGAAGTGGATGTTCCAGACCGCTTCGTACGTTCTGAGCTTTATCCTCGCCCTCTCCGCCATGGAAATATCCACGCACCAAGGGCACACCGAGGAGGCAGTCATTTGGGCCGCGCTTGCTGGATTTCTCGCACCGGTCGCACGCGACCTCCTTGCAGGGATCCAAAAACTTAACCCCTGAGCGAACCACGATCCCCCATTGTGCCCCCTCAAGAGCTCCGCGTCTTAGACTTTCGGTTTTGATCCGCCCGCAGGGGCCATCCCCCCTTTTCCTTTCAACAACTTACCTTCACCCAATCCCCCAAATCCCCGCTAAACCCCATTTTTCTCCCATTCGTTGAGATAAAGGTGCGCATCTCCTTATCCTCCAATAACATCACCATCAGACGAACACCCAGGGAAAAGTGTACGAACTAGAGTTGTATAACCAGGTTCAATTCCCGGGGAAAGCCATAGGCAACGGGTTTTGTGGGGTAGGATCTTCAGGTGAACCAAGGCAAGTTTCCGCCGGATTGTTCCCAAGACCGAACAGCCCAAAACCAGAAAAGCTGAAAGCTAAAAGCCAGGAGCTAAAAGCTAACATGCGCAAGCCGATCAAGTACGTGGAAAAAGTAGCAGTTGCCGCCGCCAAAGGCGCGTGGGTTGTCTTCGACCGCTTGAACCGCATCAAGCCCGGAGTCTCGCCCACCCCGAAATGGTCCGACAAGCCTCTGCTCAAGTCCTACGAAAAGTCCAAACCACCCCTCGGCTGGCCCCGCTCCACCGATTCTCTGTGCCCGAAGTGTGTCCCTGAAATTCGTCAGCAGATTCTCGATGGCAAACTCCCGCACGAAGTTCTGATGAACGAAAAGGTAGGCGAGATCAAAGCCACCATCATCGAGCGCGACGGCAAGATCTTAATGGTCAAGGACTGCCCGAAGCACGGCCACTTCGAAGACGTGATGTCCATCGACACCGAATTCTCGAAGCACTTGGAAGACGTCTTCCCCGGCCGCGACATAGCAGCCCACAACGACGAGAAGCTCCACCATCACGGTTCTTCGACTGTGAAATATGGACGCGGCTCGGTCCTGACCATCGATCTAACCAACCGCTGCAACATGATGTGCGACCCGTGCTTCATGGACGCGAACCAGGTAGGCTTCGTTCACGAACTCCAGTGGGAAGAAATCAAGCAGATGTTAGACAACGCCATCACCATCAAGCCGCGTAGGCAGATGAGTGTCCAGTTCTCCGGCGGCGAGCCCACGTTGAGTCCATACTTCCTGGACGCAGTCCGCTACGCAAGAAAAGTCGGATACAACTCCGTCCAGGCCGCAACCAACGGAATCGAATTCGCGAAGAGTTTTGAATTCTGCCAGCAGGCGGTAGAAGCCGGCATGCGCTACGCGTATTTGCAATTCGACGGAATCGGCAACGCCGCCAACGCCCACCGCATGGTAGGCAACCTCTTCGACGTGAAGTTAAAAGCAATCGAAAACCTCCACAACGCCGGAGTAGAAATCGTCCCCGTCGTAACCATAGTTAACGGCATCAACAACGAACAAGTAGGAAGAATAATCAAGTTCGCCCTGGACAATCCAAGAACAATCAGCTTCTTATCATTCCAACCAGTAAGCTTCACCGGCCGCGACGAAGCCGTAACCGACGACCGCCGC
>Ga0302324_100029256_pt1 | contig 10449 bp, 7 predicted proteins | sample Palsa_T0_1_FD_201949 | JGI IMG/M metagenome (GOLD analysis project Ga0302324, IMG submission 201949) | Peat permafrost microbial communities from Stordalen Mire near Abisko, Sweden - Palsa_T0_1 | ecosystem: Environmental > Terrestrial > Soil > Palsa > Peat permafrost | place: Sweden: Abisko... | reverse complement strand
TACACTGGCCCGGCTGTTTCGCATTTCCGCCAGACCTTCACCAATGCGCAAGGCCATTACGCGGTGACCGTTCCTTCCACCGTCACGGCCTATATGATCACGATCGGCGCGCCCGGGTATCGGATGGAAGCATCGAGCGTGAAGCAAGTGGGCGATGGCGACCTTGGACTCAATTTCGTTCTGGAAGAGGATGCGACCTTATCCGGCACACTTTATACTTTGACGGGGAAATTCACCGTCAGCGGTTACGATGGAAAAATCGTCTGGACCAACCAGCCAATGTCTTTTTCCACCATCGTGCCGCCGCCTGCGTTGACGGCGACCGAACCCGCGGAGCAGCGTAAGGAATATGAACAATTTCTGGAGTCGCCCGAGGGCAAAACCTGGCAGCAAGCGCACCGTACCTACGAAGTCGAGGTTGACGAGCATGGCGGGTTTAAAATCGAGGACGTGCCGGAGGGAAATTACAACGTTCAGGCCAAACTGCGCCAAACTGCGGCGGAAGGGGGCGAGGTCATCGCGGGATTCTCGACGAATATCGCAGTATCCGGCTCCCGGGCGCGCCGAGGGGACACCACCATGGATTTGGGGATTTTGGATGTGCCGATCAAGAAAGAGCTGCGCCTGGCCGACACGGCCCCGCTATTTGAAATCAAGACCGTCGATGGCGCGCCTTTGCGCCTGGCTGATTTCCGCGGGAAATTCGTGCTCCTGGATTTTTGGGCGACATGGTGCGGACCGTGTGTGGGTGAAACGCCTTTTTTGAAAGCGACCTACAAAGCGTTCGGCGCCAATGACAACTTTGCCATGATTAGTTTGAGTGTGGATGATGACGCCTCGGCTCCGATAAAATTCGCGGCGCAAAACGATATCAAGTGGATTCAGGGATTTTTGGGCAAGTGGTCGGAATCGCAAGTAACCCCTCTCTACGGCCTCGAAGGCATTCCGGCGATTTTCTTGATTGGACCGGACGGCAAAATTTTGGCCAGGGACCTGCGAGGGGAGGCCATCAAAGAGGCGGTAGGAAAAGCGCTCGGGAAGGATTGATTTGAAACGCCTCGTCAAATCGATCGCTTTTTTCTGCGTTTGTGGAATCGCAGGCGCACAGCTATTGCCGTCCATGCAACTGCGGGATTCGTCCGGCAATCCGGGGGGAGGGGCACGGGAAACGGTGCCGGTCAAGGTCTCTGGAAATGTTCTTGACGCTGATACACATCAGCCTTTGCCGGCTTTTTTTGTCACGGCTGGAACACAAGACCGGGACCGCGTCAATTTCGACTGGGAACCGAACCGAACGCTTTTCACTCAGGGCGCTTTCAAAATGAATCTGACCAAGGAACGCCTGCCGCCGGGACTCTTGATTGAAGCCGACGGTTACCTGCCGCTAGCATCCGGGCCTATTCGCGAGCTGGAAACCAATATGACCATCCTGCTCAAGAAAGGAACGGGGCCGACCGGCCTAGTCTTGACGCCCGACGGCCTCCCCGCCGCGGGCCGGACGGTTTATTTCTCGCGCTTGAAGGATTTGATTTTTTTGGAAGGCACAAATCTGTCTCCGAGGAAAGCCTCGCCACGCGTTCGAAGCATGCTGACTGACGCGGCTGGAAAATTCTCTTTCGCACCGGATTTGGATGCCTTTGGCATACTCGTGGTGGATGATTCAGGTTTCGCCGAAGTTCGCGTTGAGGATTTAAAATCCTCGCCGGAAGTGCGATTGCGGCCCTGGTCCAGAATAGAAGGCACGCTCAAGATTGGCGCACAATTGGGCTCCAACGAAACGGTGCGGATGGCGAGCGCCTTCGCGCCGTATGTATATTATCCCCGCGTCGTGCCGCCCTTCGCCTTATCCGTGGAAACGAAAACGGACGCCTCGGGCCGGTTTGTCTTTCCACGCGTGCCGCCAACGGATGTCAAAATATTCTATTCACCCAAGGTGGGCCGAGCCGAGACGGGTCTGACTCCAATCACCCAAATCACGAACTTCGCGGTCAACGCCGGCGAAACCCGGCAGGCTGACCTTGGCGGCCAAGGCCGGCCCGTTGTGGGTAGCATGGTCGTGAAGAATTACAACAAGCCGATCAATTGGCCAGACCAGGTGTTTTGGATTGAGTCCATTTCACCGGAACCTGCCGATTGCCCGAATTTCGACATCATTAGCAGGGAATACCGCTCCGCCGCAGCGGCCGCCCGGAGCCGTCAGGAGCTTGATGCTGCTCAGTCCCGCTATTTGGCGGAACATGATCGAATCGCGCGCCAGCTAAGCGCCTATTATTCCAGCGCAGCCGGTCGCAAATATTGGTTCTCCAAGAGCCGTTACGTTTTGAAATTTTCGCAAGATGGTTCCTTTCGCATCGACGACGTTCCAGCCGGCCAATACGAAATGAGCATCGATGTTCGCGAATTGGCCGACAAAATGGGGCAGATGAAATCGCCTCTGATTGCTTTGTACCACCATGAGGTAAACGTGCCGGACATTCCCGGCGGGCGCAGCGATTCGCCATTGGATTTGGGTGTCATGAGCGTCTTTGCGCGATTAAATCCGGGCGATATGGCGCCGGATTTCACTGTCAAGACAATGGATGACAAGACGGTAAAGCTCTCGGATTTCCGCGGCAAATATGTCTTACTGGATTTTTGGGCGATTTCGAATGCCCTCTCGTCCGTGGAAATGCAGGAGCTCAAAGAGACGTACGCCGCCTTCAAGAACGAGCCGCGCGTTGCCATGATTGGTCTGAGCATGGAGCCGGACATCGCTCCCGCTCGCGCTTTTTCGGTCAAGAATCAATTTGACTGGATACAGGGCTGGATCGATCCCAAGGCTGAAGACGACTTGGTGGAGCGCTTTAACGTGGAAAAATTTCCTTTTGTGACGTTGGTCGATCCAAGCGGCCGTATTCTCGTCTCCACCATGCCCGCCGGAAGCATTAAATCCACAGTGGATTCCGTCCTAAGTGGCCCACCCCGTGAATAGGCGCCGTTTATTAACATGGTTATGCCTGGCCGGCTTGTGGACCGCCCGCCTGGCCTTTGCTGGACTGGACGGCGATGTGACGTCTTCGTTTGCTTTGGCCGAGCGAGCCTACAATGCCGCTAAAGCCCATTACCAGACTAACGTCAATGACGATGCCGCCGCGCAACAATTTGCCAGCGCGTGTTTTGATTGGGCCGACCAAAAACAGACTGACGATGTGCGCGAAGCTGTCTCTCACGAGGGCATCCAGGTTTGCCGTGCCTGGCTGCAACGAAAGCCGGACTCGGCAGCGGGCCATTACTACCTGGGCATGAATTTGTGCCAATTGGCGCGGACCAAGACCCTGGGCGCTTTGCCGTTGGTCAAGGAAATCGAAAAGGAATGGCTGGCCTCGCTGGCGTTGGACCCGCATTTTGACTTTGCCGGAGCAGACCGCAATCTGGGCTTGCTCTACCGTGACACGCCCGGTTTTCCGTTGAGCATCGGCAGCAAAACCAAAGCCGAGCAAAGTCTGGCGCATGCCCTCGAATTGAGCCCCGAGTACCCGGAAAATTATCTGAACCTGATCGAAACCCATCTCAAGCGCAAACCGACCGCCGTGCCGGCGGAATTCAAGAAATTACTGGAAATACTCCCAGCCGCTCGCAAGCGATTCACCGGTCCGCAATGGCAAAGCGCATGGGAGGATTGGGACCCGCGCATAGAGAAAATCAAATCGAAGTTGCCGGGTTTACCCTGAGCATTTTGCCGGTCCCCAGGCAGGGTTGGCCAGAGTCTTCGGTAACTGTGCGACTCATTCTTGCTCGCTTAGCCTCCTGTGCATCCAAAGGCCCAGGAAAAACGGATTGTAATAAGGCGAAGTATGCCCGAATCTTAACCTAAGGCCCAAAGCTTACATTGGACAGGTTTGAAATCGAGCAAAGGCCTCCATCAGCATGTCCAAACAGCACGGGATGATCGAAGTTAATGACGAAAAGTCGTATTTATAAAATAGCCTTGGTGGGAATCGCCATCGTTCTGTTTTGCGTCTCGGCGCAAATGCAGAACTTCCTTAACCAGGAGCGCGGCCAGCTTGGGCTGACGCGATTGACTCCTTTGGAGAACGCCCCGCCGCTCCTGGCCTTTACGACGGTGGCGCTGGGCGGCTTTCGCGGCCTGATCGCCAACGCGCTCTGGATGCGCGCCAATGATCTCCAAAATGACGACAAATATTTTGAAATGGCGCAATTGGCCGATTGGATCGTCGCGTTGGAACCCCATTTTACGCAGGTCTGGCTCGTGCAGTCTTGGAACATGGCCTACAACATCTCCGTCAAGTTCAAGGAACCCGAGGATCGTTGGCACTGGGTCAGGCGCGGCATCACCTTGCTGCGCGATCAAGGCATCCCGCTGAATCCGAACGAAGCCCTTCTCTACCGGGAGCTTTCCTGGCTCTTCCAGCATAAGATGGGACAGAACCTGGATGACGCCCATCTCACTTATAAGTTGCACTGGGCCCAGGAGATGCAGGACGTGCTGGGCGGCCGGCCGAATATCGAGGCTTTGGAACATCCCAAGACGCCGGAAGAAAAAGAGCGGGCGCGAAAGTTGCGCGAGGTTTACAAGATGGACCCGGAGATCATCCAATCGGTGGATAATGAGTATGGCCCCTTTGATTGGCGATTGCCGGACGCGCATGCCATTTATTGGGCGGAGGTGGGGCGCAGGAAATCGAAATCCAGCGCGGTCGATAACGACACTTTGCGGCGTTGCGTTTTTCAAAGCCAGCGCATGGCCTTATTTAGAGGAGGCGCCCTCTCACCTTCCGTCACCAACGTGACGGCCCAGAACTTTATGCTCTGGCCGAATTTGGATTTGATGCCGAAGATGAATGCCTCTTTCGTGAAAATGATCGAGGAACAGCCCAACTTGAATTTCCAAAACGCGCACAAGAATTTTCTCAAGGAAGCCATCCCCTTGCTCTATGTGAATGGCCGCGTGAAGGAGGCCGCCTATTGGTTTAATTACCTGAAAACAACCTACACCAACGCTTTCGTGATGAGACAGGCCGGTATTTCGCTGGACGATTATGTCCTCGGCATCGTCGCGGAAAACAACAATGAGACCGACCAGAACCAGGTCATGGACAATATCACCGGCATTTTCCTACAGGAGTTTCAGTGCTTGATCCGGGACAACGACGAAGAAGCGGAAAATTGCGACCTCCTGGCCAAAAAAATCTATGACCATTATTACTACAAATTGGGCAAGATTTCCGATGTGCGCCTGGCCTTGAAGCCGCTGAAGGAGATAAAACAGCGCGTTCTGGATCAATTGCTTGATCCCAAAACGCAGATGATGGATCCCGCCGCCCAGAATTATCTCCGCACCAAGCTGGGTCTAAAAAATCCTGCCACGACCACGCCTGTTCCGCCCGAAGTTGAGGCGACCTCTTCGCCTCCCACCAATTCGCCTTGACCGTAGCAAGGTCGCGTTTAGCAGGAGCGAAAGGAAATTTTGACCACCAGGTCGCGCCCGAAACTGTTTTGCAATCGTTCCAGAATCTCGCGCCGGCGATAGCGCACGATCTCATTGAGCCAAGCGTTGCTATCCACCGTGACAAAAAGCGTGCCATTACGCAGACCCGTTGGCTGGGCGTGCGAAGTGATGTTGGGATCAAGTTGATGGTTCCAGACCTTGAGAATCTCGGTTTCAGCCTGCCGCCGGTCGAGTCCCAATCCTTTAAGGACTTTGGGCATGATTTGCCCGGCCGACTGCGCTGGGGGGCGGCGCACTTTTTCGTCGCCCGTGTAATCCCAGCCGCGCCATTGCGCGAGAACTTTCTGGCGCGCCGAGAGGGCAGGTTGCGGCGGGCGGTAGCGCCGGTAAGGAAACGATTGTTCCATGGGATTTAATTACCACGCGAGGCGCGTAAGCCCCAACAAATATCTTCGTTTTCTTGGCGGTCTTAGGTAAAATTCGGCGCGACATGAAATCAACCGCTCTCATCGCCTTATTTGGCCTTTTTTCCCTGGCTCCTTCGAATGCGCAGAATACTTCCACGAACGTGGTTAAGATTTTTAACGTGCGCTCGAATTACACCAAGTCCGAATACCACGTGCCCATGCGCGACGGCATCAAATTATATACCTCAGTTTATGCGCCCAAGGATGACAGCAAGAAATACCCCATCCTGATGGTGCGCACGCCTTATTCCGTGGGGCCTTACGGCAGCAACAGTTATCGCGGGAACGTTGGCCCTTCGGACTCTTTGGCGCGGTCAGGATTTATTTTCGTTTATCAGGACGTGCGCGGGCGCTTTGAATCGGAGGGCGAATTTATCGATGAGCAACCGCATAAGGCCCATTTGAACGGGCCCAACGACACCGATCCCAGCACCGATACTTATGATACGATCGATTGGCTGATTAAAAACATCCCTAACAACAACGGGCGCGTCGGAACTTATGGCGTGTCCTATCCGGGGTTTTACTCTGCCTACGGATTGATCCATTCGCATCCGGCCCTTAAAGCCGTTTCGCCGCAAGCGCCAATGGGGGACGTGGGGGATGGGGACGACGTTTATCATAATGGAGCCTTTTTTCTTTCCGCGAACTTCGGCTTCTTCACCGGCTTTTGGCCGCGCGGGCCGAAGCCTGAGCAATCAAGTTCGGGCCATAATTTTGAGTTTGGAACGGAGGATAATTACGATTTCTATTTGCGCATGGGGCCTCTTTCCAACGCGGAAAATCTCTGCTTCAAACACAAGAACCATTACTGGAGCGACAGTCTTGAGCATCCCAATTACGACGACTTCTGGTCCTCGCGCGCCTTGGGGCCGAACATGCACCACCTCACCGCCCCGATTCTCCTGGTCGGTGGTTGGTACGACGCTGAAGACCTTGGCGGGACGCTCAAATTATTCCGCGCGATTGAAGCTGACGGCAGCGCGCCTTCTTGCACGCTCGTTATGGGGCCATGGTCGCATGGCCAATGGTCGCGCGGCGGCGCCGAACACTTGGGCAATTTGAATTTTGGCTCCAAGACGGGAGAATATTTCCGTGAGCAAATCGAGGTCCCATTTTTCATGCACGCACTCAAGGATGAAGGAGAGGGAAAACTTCCCAAGGCTTGGCTGTTCGAGACGGGCAAGAACGAATGGCGTAAATTCGACGTTTGGCCTCCAGCCAACGCGAAGCGCCGCTCCCTGTATCTTGATTCCGGGGGAAAGCTTTCCTTCACACCTCCCGCCCAGGCCGTGGAAGAGTTCGACGAATACACGAGCGACCCGGCCAAACCGGTTCCGGTGATCGGAGAAATCGGCGACGGTATGCCGGGCGATTACATGACCTACGACCAGCGCTTTGCCTCCCAGCGCCCGGACGTCCTTACCTACGAGACCGAGCCTCTCAAGCAAGACCTGACCATCGCCGGTCCAATTTCACCCGCGTTGCGCGTCTCCACCTCCGGCACAGATTCCGATTTCGTGGTGAAACTTATTGACGTCTATCCAAACGATTTCCCAGATCCCGAACAGAATCCCAAAGGCATTCATTACGGAGGCTATCAGCAGTTAGTGCGCGGCGAACCCTTCCGGGGCAAGTTCCGCCAGAACATGTCCCGACCCGTGGCCTTCGTTCCCGGACAAGCGGACAAGATCGAGTTTGCCATGCCCGATGTGCTGCATACTTTCGTCGCTGGCCATCGCATGATGGTGCAAATCCAAAGCAGTTGGTTTCCATTGACAGACCGCAATCCGCAACAATTCGAGGATATTCCCAAGGCCAAGGCCGCCGATTTCAAAAAGGCTGTCGAGCGGATTTATCGTGGCGGCGCAAATGGCACACACATTGACGTGCTGGTTGCGGAGTGAAACTTTTTCCAATGATGGAAAGAATGAATTGGCTGATTCCCATTCTGTCTCTCCTTTTCCTTGCGGGCGCGATGCAGGTATTGGGCCGTGCTTTGCCCGCGCAGAACATCGCCTTCATCGCGTGTAGTCTGGTTGCTGCGGAATTTGTCCTTCAAGTTATATGGGGCAAATCAGGCTTGGGCCAATTGCTATTCTGGCCAGCGATCATCATTTGGGCGCGAATCGTGAGTCGTTGGTTTCTGCGCCGTAACCGCCAGAATTGGAATTACGGAATTTGGCTCATCGTTTTGGCAAGCGCAGGCGTTGCGCTATTACAATTCACGTTCGCGTTCCTGGCTGCAGGTTGGAATGCGGCTGTCAATCAATCAAGCGTTCGCTTTGTCGAAGCGGGCGTGTGCTTATTCTGGTTGTCGCCGTGGTTTATTTCAAAACTTCCGCAACAACCACATGAGCGCGCTCAATAAAAGGCTCAAAAGCAGGCAGGTGACGATCGGGAAATGGAAGCTGGCGTTGCCCCTCGTGTAGTGAATGTCTCCCGGCAATCTGCCCAGCCAGCCACGCCCAAAGCCGCTCCAGAGCAGCGCGCCCACACCCGCCATGACCAAACCAGCTACCACCAGAACTTTTCCCAGATCATTCATGGACCGCCTCCGGCACGGCTTCGATCCTTTCAAAGCCCTCTTCGATAAAGGTCGTGTTTTGAATGCGCGACAATTTTGCGTAGAGGCCGTCTTGCCGGGTCAATTCCTCATGTGTGCCGCGCTCGGTGATTTCGCCGTGCAGCATCACCAGAATCTGGTCCGCATTGCGAATCGTGCTCAAACGGTGGGCGATGACGAAGCTGGTGCGATTGGCCATCAGCCGTTCCAAAGCCTCCTGGATTAATTTTTCCGTCGCCGTGTCCACGCTGGCCGTGGCCTCGTCAAGAATAAGAATGGGGGCGTTTTTCAAAAGCGCGCGCGCGATGCTCACCCGTTGCTTTTCCCCGACGCTGAGTTTGACGCCGCGCTCGCCTACACGAGAATCATAACCTTCGGGCAGTCGCGAAATGAATTCGTGGCAGTTGGCGGCGCGGGCGGCCGCCATCAACTCCTCCGCGCTCGCATCGAGTTTCCCGTAAAGAATATTTTCGCGCACCGTGCCGTTGAACAAAAAAGCTTCCTGGCTGACGACGCTCACATGCGCTCGCAATGAGTTCAGCGACAAGTTGGCGATATCCTGGCCGTCAATGGTAATACGACCCGAAGTCAGCTCGTAAAAGGCTGGGAGCAAATTGACCAGGGTCGATTTCCCGGAGCCCGTCGGCCCCACCAAAGCGATCATTTGCCCGGGACGGGCCTGGAGGGAGATGCCTTTGAGCACCGGCCGCTCCGGTGAGTAGCTGAAGCTGACTTTCTCGTAACGCACCTCGCCACGAACCGGTTCCGCCAGCTTGCCCTGACGTCGGGCGTTGGCATCGGGCCGCTCCTCCGTGGCGTCAAGAATATCGAAAACCCGCTCTCCCGCCGCGCGGGCGGATTGCAGCATCTGGTTCAAGCCGTGCAATTTCGCCACCGGTTCGTAAAACAGCAGCAAATAAATAAGGAACCCGACCAGTTCGCCAATGGTCAATTTGTGCGCGACCACCAGCGCGCCGCCGTACCACAAGACCAAAGCAAAGCCAAGAGAAGCGACAAAGGTCATCGTGGGGTTATAGATCGCCCAAACTTTCATCACGCCCAGCGTGCTTTGGCGCACATCGTTGGCGCGGCTGGCAAAACGATCATCCTCGTGCTTCTGCCGGGCGAAGGCTTTGATTTGCCTCACGCCTTGCAAGCTGTCCATCAGGAACGCATTCATGGCGCTGGAAGCCCGACGTTGTGCGCGGTAACGCCGGTGCGCCGTCAAGGTGTACCAAAGCGCCCCGCCGGCCAACAGTGGCACCGGCATCAAGGCGATGGCGGCCAGAGCGGGATTCATGCGAAACAAAAAATAAAGGACTCCGATCAAGGTCAGAATGGCGGTCGTACCTTGCTCGGTGCCGTCGATCAGAATGCGTTCCACCGCGTTGACGTCTTCAATGACGCGCGTCATCAGATCGCCCGAAGCTCTTTGGTCGAAGTAACCGACCGGCAGTCTTTGCAATCGGCCAAAGACATCACGGCGCATGTCATAAATAACGTTTTGCTCGAAATAATTATTGACCAGGATGCGGAGACTGTTGAAAAGGTCCCGTAGCAGAAAAGCTCCCGCCAAGCCCAGCGCGGGCCCTAGATAACCCGTGCGCCGGCCCCGCACCGAGTCGTCAATGATAAACATGACCAATCGGGGAAAGACCAGCGAGCAAGCCAAAGAAGCCAGCGCGCAGAGGATATTGGCTGCGGCCATCGCTTTATAGGGGCGCAAATAAACAGCCACGCGGCGCACCACTTCCCAAGTAGAGCGGGACTTGGCTTTGAAAGTTGGGTCTTCGTCCCCGTTGAGTTGTGTTGGTCCGTGCATGACTCGATCAGACGTTCAGTATCTGGCAAGAATCATTTCATGCAAGTGGATTGAATTATGGCTGGGCATCGGGCAGAATTATAGGGGACATGAATCCGAAATTGAAACTCACTGCTTACGCCGTGCTCATTATTATGAGCGCGCT
>Ga0302324_100029255_pt1 | contig 10450 bp, 7 predicted proteins | sample Palsa_T0_1_FD_201949 | JGI IMG/M metagenome (GOLD analysis project Ga0302324, IMG submission 201949) | Peat permafrost microbial communities from Stordalen Mire near Abisko, Sweden - Palsa_T0_1 | ecosystem: Environmental > Terrestrial > Soil > Palsa > Peat permafrost | place: Sweden: Abisko... | reverse complement strand
CCGAATTCGAAGCGCAGTGGAAAGCTCATCTGGAAATGCTCTCCGATGAGGAACTGCACGTGATGGAGCCGCAATATGCTTTCTGCGGCCTCTATGACCGCCTGGAGCGCATCAATCGCGCTTATGACGAAGAACTCCAAAGGCGCGGCTTGGAAGAATAATTGCGCACGGCCATCGTCTCCGATATCCACGGTAATCTCACCGCATTCGAAGCCGTCCTGGCCGATCTGCGGGAGACTTCGCCCGACCTGATCCTCCATGGCGGCGACTTGGCCGATAACGGATCGAGCCCCTGCGAAGTGTTGGACCGCATTCGCGATCTTGGTTGGCAGGGGGTGGTCGGGAACACCGACGAGATGCTGTTCGATCCCGAGTCGCTCACGCGCTTCGCCAGCGGATTGCCCCAACTGCAGTCGATGTGGGCTGCCATCGAGGAGATGGCGGCGGACGTTCGCCAACGAATCGGCGAGGAGCGGCTGGCGTGGCTCCGCGCTCTTCCTCGCGAGCAAATGTATGAGCGCTTTGCACTGGTGCATGCGCGCCCCGACACGGCATGGCGCGCACCTATGGACAGCGCCGCTGACAGCGATCTGCAGTCGGCATACGGACCGCTCGGGCGGCCGGTGGTCGTGTACGGACACATTCATCGTCCGTATGTGCGCAAGATTTCCGGCGTAGTAGTGGCCAATAGCGGCAGCGTTGGGATGCCTCACGATGGCGACCGCCGGGCGTCTTACCTTTTATTGGAGGACGGCGAGCCCTCGATTCGCCGCGTCGAGTATGACGTCGACCGCGAGTTGAAGGCCCTCCGAAGTTCGGGCCGGCCCCACGCCGACTGGGTCGCGCGCATTCTGAAGACAGCCAGCCCGCAGATGCCGTGAGTTGATCTATGCTTGGACCAATGGCATCGATACCTCTCAAGCCTGAACGAATGGCGCAACTGGAGGAACACGCCCAGCGGCGCGGGCAAGACCCTGCCACAGTACTGGACGACGTACTGGCCGATTACCTCGACTGCGAGCGACAGGACTATCAAGAAGCCGTGGAAGGAATTCGCCAAGGGTACGCCGACCTGAAGGCCGGCCGCACGCTGGCCGCTGAAGACGCAATTGAAACGCTCCGCGAGAAGCATGAGCTTCCGCGTTGAAATCACTGCCACGGCAAGCCAAGATCCTAGACGTCATTCTCGAATGGCTGGTGGCGCATGACGCGAGCGATGCGGGGCTCCGGTGGTTTCGAGGAATGAAAGAGGCGATCGCCTCGTTGTCTCAGCACCCCCATCGCTGCCCGCTGTCTCCCGAATCGACGGAGTTCCCGTTCGAAGTACGACAGCTCTTGTACGGACGGAAACGACATGCTTATCGCATACTATTTTGCATTGATGCGGAGGTGGTCGTCGTTCTCCATATCAGGCACGGCCGCCGGCAGCCGCTCTAGCTTAGCTATAGCTTAGCTAAGCTAGCCCCTGTCACCTTTTAATTTCTTCCATGCGTCCCTTAACCGCGTTGACTCCGCAAGAAGGCGGCATCCGGGACTTCGTCCGCACCGCGCAGGAGCACGGACTTGGCAGCGTCACCGGTACGAGGCTGAAGATCGTGCCGAAAGTCTACGATGACCGGAAAGCCGCCGCCCACACCCCGCGAGCTCGTGCTCAAATAACTACCGCAGCGCCAGCCTGCCCAGCCTGACCGCGTTCTCCATCAGGCGCAGCCCGTGCCCGTTCTCCGCCGTCAGGATCGACTCGGGATGAAATTGCACCGCCTCAATCGGCAATTCGCGATGCCGAACGCCCATGATGACGCCGTCTTCCGTCTCCGCCGTCACTTCCAGGCACGACGGGAAAGTCTCGCGCCGCGCAAACAGCGAATGGTAGCGCCCCACCTGAAATTCCTCCGGCAATCCTTCGAACACGCCCACGCCGCGATGGCGCACCGTCGATGGCTTGCCGTGCATGGGGTAATCGAGCACGCCTAGTTCGCCGCCAAATGCCTCCACGATTCCCTGCAAGCCCAGGCACACGCCAAACACCGGGACGCCCAGCCGGACCGCCGTCAGCACCAGATCGGGAACGCCGAATTCGCGCGGACGTCCGGGGCCGGGCGAAATCAGAATCAAGCTGGGAGCCACCTTCTGAATCAGTTCGGCCGGAAATCCGGCGCGATAGGTCACCACTTCGGCGCCCGTCTGCCGCGCGTAGTTCGCCAGCGTGTGGATGAAGCAATCGTCGTTGTCGGCGAGCAGCAGTTTCACGCCGGCGCCCACAGGTTCACGCGACGCAGCAGCGGCCCGAGGCTCTTCCACGCCCAGAGTGCGGAAGAAAGCCGTCGCCTTCATGCGCGTTTCGCGCTCTTCCATCTCCGGGATGGAGTCATAGAGCAGAGTCGCGCCCACTGGATAGGACGCCATGCCATCCTTCAAATACGTGGTTCGAATCAGGATGCCGGTGTTGATGTCGCCATTCAGTGAGATCATGCCGATGGCGCCGCCGTACCAGCCGCGCGCGCTCGTCTCCAGATCCTCAATGGCCCGCGCCGCCGCTTTCTTGGGCGCGCCGATCAGGGTAACCGCCCACATGTGCGTCAGGAACGCGTCGAGTCCGTCGCAGTCATCCTTAATGTGCCCCTCGACGTGGTCTACGGTGTGGAACACGCCGGCGTAGCTTTCGATCAGCCGCCGGCCGATCACCTGCACGCTCCCCGGAACGCAGACGCGCGACTTGTCGTTGCGGTCCACGTCGGTGCACATGGTGAGCTCGGACTCTTCCTTGGTCGATTTCAGCAGCTCGCGAATATTATCGGCGTCGCTCAACGGATCGCCCGTGCGCTGCGCAGTGCCCGCGATCGGGCAAGTCTCCACGCGCTGGCCTTCCACCCGCACGAACATTTCGGGCGAGGCCCCCACTAGTTGTTCTTCGCCGAATTGCAATAAAAACTCGTAAGGGCTGGGGCTGGCGTGCTGCACGCGGCGGAACAGGTCGGACGCGCGGCCGGAATACGGTGTACGGAACACCTGTCGCAAAACCACCTCGTAATAATCGCCGCATCGCATGCCCTCGCGCACTTTTTCCACCGCCGCCATGTACTCTTCCGGCAGGTGATCGCTCACAATCGGGCTAGGAGGCAGCGCTGGCGCCGGCGCGATCTTCTGGGCGTCGCGCGGCAGGCCGCGTGTCGACACGCCTTCACGCTCGAAGTCATACCGGTAGCGCTCGATCTGTTCCTTCTTGCGATCCATAAAGCAGATATCGTCGCAGAGGTAGAGGTGCAGGTCTTTGTGGCCGTGGCGCGGCAGCTTTTTCTCGATCGGCTCGAACTGAAACAGCAGGTCGTAACCGAATGCGCCTACAAAACCCAGCCGCGAATCCTCCATGCCTCGGAATTCGTGGATCAGAGCGCGCAGAATCGAAAACGCCGAAGGCTGCTTGCTACGCTCCTCTTCCGGAAACAGTGGCGGCAGCGGCTTCAGCCGGCCCGCGAGCGTGTCTCCTTCGAAGCCGAACTCTTCCCAATGCGGATGGCCGGCCAGCACCAGGTGGAACAACTCGGCGATCTGACGGCCGCGCTGATTGAGCGGCCGGATCTCCACCCTTCGGTCGTAAGAAACGATTTCCAGAGGCGGGCAGGTGGACGCGATATCCCAGCGCGAATATCTCCCGGGAAACTCATATCCCGAGGATAGATAAATGCCACGGTGTTGATCGAGCTCACGCAGAAGGTGCGCCAGTCCCTTGCGGTAACTGACTTTCGAAACATTGCGCGTGACCACAATCCCGTGGGGAGTCGTGACGCTTTGTTCGCGCATGGCAGGTGCCCCTTTTGGGAGCTTTCAGAATAACATGCGCACGATATATCCTATAATTCACGCGGGCATCGTTCACAACTCGCCGCAGATGGGTAGGCGCCACGATTCTGGCGGCAGCGTCCGCCGGCATGGGTTGTTTCGTGCGCACCGGCAGCAGGCTGATCGGCGCCGTGCCGTTCGAGGACGAAGGCCAATCGCCGCTCGATACGCTCATCGGCGACGAACTCGACGGACGGCAGTTTACAGATCTTTCGCGTCTCGATAGCGGCCACTTAGTAACTCCATCGGCGCAGTTTTACATTCGCACGCGCGCTTCGCGCTTGTTAGACATCAGCGTGCCGTGGTTCGTCCAGGTGGGGATGCAGCGAATTTCGCTCTACGATCTGAAGGCCCAGGCCCAGCCGCAGGGCATCCATCTAATGGAATGCGCGGGAAACAATCGCGCCGCCAGTTTCGGCATGATCGGTGTGGCCCAATGGGATGGCGTACCGCTCGGGCCGTTACTCGACCGAATCGCCTTCGATAAGAACGCGCGCATCCTGGTCGCGGGATTCGATGAGTATTCAGCCAAGCCGCTCACCCCGTCCATCCCCGGCGCCAGCTGGATTTTTTCGCGCCAGGATATCGACGAGTCGCGAGCTTTTCTAGCCACCGCGATGAACGGCCAACCACTGACACCCGATCATGGCGCGCCCATCCGCCTGGTTCTGCCGGGTTGGTATGGATGCGCCTGCATCAAGTGGGTGAACGAAATCGCGCCTGTCGATAGCCGCGGCGAAGCCACCTCGCAGATGCGCGAATACGCGGCGCGCACCCACCAGCACGGCATCCCGGAGCGCGCCGGCGATTACCAACCCGCCACCATCGATCCCGCCGCCATGCCCGTCCGCATCGAGAAATGGAGGGTCGACAGGAAGCTCCAGTACAAGGTAATCGGGATTGTGTGGGGCGGCGCACAACCTGCGGACAACCTGCTCATCCGCTTCGGCCCTGACGAGCCGTATGTGCCGGTAACGAAGGTAGATGCCTCCCGCGCGTCCTGGGGACTCTGGTCGCGGACCTGGACTCCGAGCCAACCCGGAATGTATCGCATCAGGTTGCGGCTCGCCGATCCGTCGGTTCGAACGCGCCGCTTGGATGAGGGCTTCTATGTGCGGCAGGTGCGAATCGACGAGGTCTGAAAGTTCGCCTGAATACTCACTTTTCTCAGAAAAGACTACTCCGAATGAGCTATTTAAGTGCGGCTTCAATCGGTGTACTGTTGATGTCAGAGGCAGAACAGAATCGCCTGGGGTTGGCACGTTCTACCGGGGAGGGTGAAATGAACAAAAGCCTTCGGTTGGCGGCGCTGACGGTGCTTGCCTTGGTGTTAACCTGCATGTGCCTGGCAAGGCCCGTGCACATTCACCCCGGCAGAATGCCCCACACCGGATGTGTGCTCGGCTGCGGAAATTATTGTCGCGCCTTCGGCATGCTCACTTACAGAACTTGCAGTTCCTGCTACTGCTATCCGCCCACGCCCGTGGTATCTTGCGGCGGCGGCTGCACGGGATACACTGGCTGCAGCGGCGAAAGCGGCTGCAGCGGCGGTGATGGATGCGGAGGCGGCGGGTGCGGTGGCGGTGGTTGCGGTGGCGGCGGGTGCGGCGGTGGCTGCTAGGCGGTCCCCATATGACTAAGCTTGAAACCGCAACGCACCTCTTCCTGATCGCCGTTTGTTGTCTGGCCGGCGGTCTGCTGATCGAACAGCGATTCTTTGCGAATGACGTTCCCGCCCCTTCCGCTGTGGTGGGCCGCGAAGTCAAGCTGCCCGGCGCCGATTGGCAGGCCGCACGCGTATCCGTACTGCTGCAGATCAGCTCCACCTGCCATTACTGCAACGACAGCATGCCCTTCTACCGAAAGTTGATGGCCGCGCGGCAGAGCTCCGCCGCCAGAGTGCCGGTGATCGTTGCGTCCGCCGACGCCGTAACGGTGATGCAACAGCATCTCGCCGAGCAGCAGGTGGGTGTCGACAAGGTCCTGCACTCGCGCCTCGACGGGATCGGCGCCGTCACGCCCACGGTTTACATAGTGGATTCCAAAGGCCTGATCAAGCGGGTGTTCGTGGGCGAACTCGATTCGTCCCGGCAAGAAGAACTGCTGTCGATCGTCCAACGTGGCAAAGTCTAATGTGGGACATGCTTTAGCTTGTCCAAAAAAGTTAGTCCTTGTACTCTGCTGTCTTCTGGGGCTCGCGTGCCGGCACAAACAAGCTTCCACTTCCGAAAGTGAAGCCAAGCTCTTCACCGGCATGGGAGCGATCCACCACCGGATTTCCACCAAGAACGAGGCGGCGCAAAAATACTTCGATCAAGGATTGGCATTGATTTACGCGTTCAATTTCGGCGAGGCGGTCAACTCCTTCAAGCATGCCGCGGACCTCGATCCGGACGCGGCCATGCCCTACTGGGGAATGGCCCTCGCCGACGCCCCCAACTACAACTCCGCCACGCTAACCCCCGACCGCGAACAGGCGGGGTTCGACTTCATTCAGACCGCAGTAGGCCTCGAGCCCAGAGCGCCGGAAAATGAGCGGGCGTATATCGACGCGCTGGCACGCGCCTTCATCGACACCCCCAACCCCGATCAGCCCAAGCTCGCCCGCGACTATGCCGATGCCATGCGCGACGTGCATCGCCGCTACCCGGACGACCCCGATGCCGCCGCGCTGTTTGCCGCCAGTCTAATGAATCTCAATCCATGGCGCCTTTGGAAGATCGGCGGCCAGCCCGGGCCCGACACACTGGAGATTGTCGCCGTGCTGGAGGACGCGCTTCGCCGCTGGCCTGAGCACACCGGTGTGAATCACTTCTACATTCATACGATGGAAGGGTCGCCGGACCCCGCACGCGCGCTACCCAGCGCCGATCGCCTCGCCGCCTTAGCGCCGGCGGCGGGACACCTGGTGCACATGCCCTCGCACATTTACTTGCGCACCGGCAACTACGCCGCGGCCGTCAAAAGCAACCAGCAGGCCATCGTCGCCGACCAGGAATATAAGCGGCAGCAGCCGGTCGCGCCGGCCGGCGTGATGGGGTATGCCAATCACGACCAGCACTTCCTCGCCGTCGCGGCCGGCATGGACGGCGAATTCGAAACGGCCCTGGACGCCGCCAAGGAGATCCAAATGCACGTGCACAACGAAGCGATGGCCTCTATGTACACGCTCGTGCTCCTGCGATTCTCCAAATGGGACGAGATCCTCGCCGAGCCTGCCCCCGACTCGGCTCTCAAAGGCGTCACCTTCCTCTGGCATCTGGCGCGCGGCTGCGCGCGTGTGGCCAAAACACAATTTAAGGAAGCGGCCGATGAGCAGACTGCCATGGAACGAGCATTCTCCGCACTTCCCGCCGGACGCGCGTTCGGAATCTTCTTCAACGACTGGAGCACACTCCATTCGCTAGCCTCCGACGAGCTAGCCGCGCGCATCGCAGCGGCTCGCGGCAATCTCGGCGTGGCCATCGCACATTGGCGCCACGCCGTCTCCGTCGAAGACCAGATGAATTTCGACGACGTGCCCGACTGGTATTATCCGATGCGCGAATCCTTGGGAGCGGCGCTGCTGCGCAACCGGCAGGCGGCCGAAGCCGAGCGGGTCTTCCGCCAAGATCTCAAACGCAATCCCAACAATCCGCGATCGCTTTTCGGATTGTGCACCGCTCTCGAAGCGCAGCACAAATCTGCGGAGGCGGCCGAAGTGCGGCGGTCGTTCCAAGCTGCCTGGAAGGGCAAGGCGCAGCCTCGCCTGGAGGATTTATGAAGTGGGCAATGGCCGGAATACTTTTGGCGAACGCGGCATTTGGGCAGCCTGCCGCCCCGCGCCTCGCCTTTGAGAAGGCGGACGTCAATATCAGCGCTCCCGGCAGCCGCGAGCAGGGCGGATTCCTTCCCGACGGCCGTTTCGAGTGCAAAGCCACCACGATACTTAAGCTGATCTCCTTGGGATACGGGGTTAACGCCAACCAGATAGTCGGCGGACCCGATTGGCTGGCCACGGACCGATTCGACATCGTCGCCAAAGCGCCCTCCCGGAAGGCATCGCGGCCCGATGTGCTCGAAATGCTCCGAACTCTGCTGGCGGACCGCTTCGGGTTAGCCGTGGAACAAGAGCAGAAGGATGTTCCGGTATATCTTCTGGCGGTGGGTCCGAAGGGGCCGAAACTCCAGGAGTCCGCCCACCCGCAGACGCCGGATTGTCCCAGCGTCGATGGCGACCCGCGCCTCAATCACCGTGCCTGCCACGATTTCGGCATGGCCGATTTCGTCAAGCTGCTTCCCGATATCGCCCACAACTATATCGATCGCCCCGTCGTGGACACCACCGGCCTCCAGGGCTTCTACAACTTCCGCCTGGACTGGATGAGCAAGCCTACCTACGTCTCCGCCATGGCCGATGGTGCCGGCGCCATCTCATTGTTCGATGCCCTGGAGAAGCTGGGACTTAAGCTCGAGCCGGCAACCCGCCCCATGCCGGCCATCGTGGTTAAACACGCGAACGCGGCGTCTTCGGAGACACCCAGTAAAACCACCGAGCCGCCCGCTCGCTTCGACGTCGCGGAGGTTCGACCGAGTAAGGCGTCTGCGCAACGTGAGGGACTCACGGCCCTTCCCAGCGGCGAGGTCGATATGATCGGGTACACCCTGCGCGAGCTGATCGTCCTGGCTTTCGAAGTGAAAGGCGATAGAGTCGCCGGAGGCCCCAGATGGCTGGACTCGGATCGCTTCGACGTCATCGCCAAATCGCCCGACGCCATGTCGCCCCACGCCATCGCTGCGATGCTGAAGACCCTGCTCGCCGATAAATTCCAACTGCAAACCCATACCGAGGACCGGCCGCTCTCTGTCTTCGCGGTGGTGATGGGCAAGGAGAGCCCCAAGCTGAAAAACGGCGATGGCTTGGCGAGATCGGAATGCGACCTCGTGGTGGCCGACCAGGGCAGATCGTACACCTGCCGGAACACTACCATGGCGGAGTTGGCCGACCGTCTGCCAAACGTAGCGCAAGCGTATCTCACGCTTCCGATGGTCGACTTGACAGGTCTGAAACAGGCCTATGACTTCACCTTGACGTGGACGCCGAAGAATCCACGCTCCGACCGCCGTGGGCCCGAAGTCGGCGGGCAGGCGTCCACCCCGCCGGGCGGCCTCACACTCTTCGAGGCGGTCGAGAAGCAGCTCGGACTCAAGATTGAAGAGCGCAAGCATCCCCTGCCGGTAGTCATCGTCGACCGGGCTGAAAAATGACAGGGCGAGCGCCACAGTAGGCTATGATCGAGGAAGGCGAAGCATGCGTCTCGAGGAAGCCATTTCTGGATAAGTCCGCCGACTCCCGCCAGCGAAGCAGGAGGAAGTCCTGCGCTTTGCGGATGGCTTGCAGCGCGAAGGAACGGTAAGAATGCTGGCCAGCCGCGATCGAGGCGTAACGGTCCCTTTCGTGGCGCACGTCCTTCCGAAAGATCCGCTTCCGTTCGTTCCAGGGTGGTAGCAATGCCTGTCTCCTTGATTTCGATGCCTCTCACCGCTACGGAGAAGCTATTGACCGAACCGAAATTCCGATAGCACTGTCCGTCGGAAGGCAGTCGGTGGAGCTAATCGCGAAGTTGGACACGGGCGTCGCGAACTCATCTTCGAACGTAAGTACGCCGAGATTCTGGGGCTGAATGTAAAAACCGGCCGCCTCCGGCGTTTCCGGACCGTCGCCGGCTCGTTAGCGGAGTACGAACACGAGGTCACAATTCAGACGCTCGGAATGGGGGGGGCACTCGCGATCTCAGAAGCGACTCCAAAAACCCCAAACACTACCTGTCCCGATATTCGGAAGCAGACCCAGCGCTTGAAGGCGCAAGCCATGTGAATGCACACAGGAAATAAAGGCCGTATTGTAAGAGCAGTTTCGCCATAGGTGCCATCGCGCCTGGGAAGATTTCGAGACGGACACGACTGTCAATTCGCAGAAGGCCTTTCGATGTGGTCGATCACGAGAACATCGACGGGAGCTTTGGTCGATACCACCGTCAACCCCAATTGCTGCTGAATCGCAGTAAAGAAATCCGGTAGGGCGTTAGTATTTTCCGTCGTCGTCGCGAGCCCCTCCGGTGCCCACATCAACCGGAGATTAAACCTTCCCGTGAGTCCGGTCTGATCCTCTACCGGCCGGTTCAGAACGCCCTGTCCCAGCGCTTCGGCAATATCCGCCATCGTTGCGTTGGTCGCGCCAAAGTTTCCAGGTGGTCCAAATCCTATTCCCCCAGACGCGCTAGGGTCACTCTCACTCCTCGTGAGTTTGGGCCCGGTCCTGGCGACCGTGAGCAGGTACACGGCTTGTTCCCGTTTTTCGAAGTGGAATTTGAGCTGAAACCGATCCGCCACCAGCTTCTTGACCATCGATTCCCACTGCTTGATGCTGGGCTCACCGTCTCCGTCGGGCTTAGCGAAGATATCGTAGCTCTCTGAATTGACCCAATCCTGCGCCTTTGCGATTTGACTTTGTTGAAGTCCATAAGAGAACTTAAGGAGGTCACTCAGCGACGCGTGAATGACTGAGAAGCGGCGATTTCGAAAGTCGTATCTCGGCCCGTGTTCTTCAGGCCCGCTCGGCCTGATGCTG
>Ga0302324_100029252_pt1 | contig 10450 bp, 7 predicted proteins | sample Palsa_T0_1_FD_201949 | JGI IMG/M metagenome (GOLD analysis project Ga0302324, IMG submission 201949) | Peat permafrost microbial communities from Stordalen Mire near Abisko, Sweden - Palsa_T0_1 | ecosystem: Environmental > Terrestrial > Soil > Palsa > Peat permafrost | place: Sweden: Abisko... | reverse complement strand
GAGACCCGGCGAGTTGACAGCCACTTCGCGGCGCCGTTCGGAAGAAGTCGATTCCCGGATGTTGTTGAAGGGAAAAAAGTCCAGGAGCGTCGTCGCAACGAAATAGGCTTCCGCAGCAATCAGGACGACAAGAGCGGCAATCATGGCGATGTTCTCCATGCCAGCTGCCACCGCGTGGAAGCTGGGGAAGCCGGACGCACGACGGACGGTGCACCCTGTCGATTGCTCGAAGGCGGCCGTGCGCTACGCCGGGTCAGTCAAAAGGATGGACGTCTTCAGGGCTCCATCAGGACTGGAACCGGAAGTGGAGACCCCCTAGGGTCCGTCGCCTCGAGGCAATCGGTTCGCGTGCCGAGCGTCTACTTGGGTCGGTTGGTGGCGTTGCGAGGGGGTTCAAAAACACATGGCTCAGACGAAGACGATGCTCACCGGGTGTCTTCTGGGAGTGGTGGCGCTCTGGGCGGGCGCGGCCAGGTCGGCCGATGGAGGCGTCCCCCTCAGTCACTTCGACGTCGACGTCGCGGACAAGCAGCTCGACCCCTGCGCCGACTTCTACCAGTACACCTGCTCGAGATGGATGGCGGCGAACCCCATCCCGGCCGACGAGGTGGCCTGGTTCACCGGCTCGAACCTCCAGGTCTGGAACGAGACGGTGCTCCGAGAGACGATGGAACAATTTGCCCAGCCGGACGCCAAGCGGACGCACGTGCAGCAACAGCTCGGCGACTACTGGGCGGTGTGCATGGACGAGGCGAAGCTCGACCGCGATGGCGTGGCGCCCATCAAAGGTGCCCTGGACCGCATTGCCAGGATGAGAAGCAAGACCGAGCTGGCGGCAGAAATCGCCAAGCTGCACCAGAGCATCCGGGGCTCGACCGGTGGCTTCGGCCAGTACGACAACGCCACACCCGCGGCGCTCTTCGGGTACGGACCGACGCAGGATTTTGCCGATGCTGCCTTGGTGGTGGGAGCCATCGACCAGGGCGGCATGGGCCTGCCAAGCCGGGACTACTACCTGGGCGACGATGCGAAGGCGAAGGAGATTCGCCAAAAGTACCTGGCGTACGTGGCGAAGCTTTTCGTCCTTGCCGGGGAGAAGCCAGCCGAGGCCGAGACGGATGCTGTCTCGGTGATGCGCATCGAAACGGCCCTGGCCCGGGCGTCGATGGACGCCGTGGCGCGACGGGACCCGAAGAACATCAACAACGTCCGCACGCTCGCCCAGGTCAAGGCCGCGACGCCCTCATTCAGGTGGGCGACCTACTTCAAGGCCGTCGACGCGCCCGAACCGAAGCACTACATCGTCGCCACCCCGGGCTTCCTGGCCGAAGTGGAAACGCTCCTCCGGACCGAACCGCTCGCGGCGTGGAAGGCATACCTCCGCTGGTGGACATTGCACGGGAGCGCCTCCTCCCTGAGCAAACCGTTCGTCGATGCGAACTTCGACTTCTTCGGGACCACGCTCTTCGGCGCCCAACAGCCCAAGCCTCGCTGGGAGCGGTGCGTTGGTTACGCGGACCGCGATTTGGGCGAGGCGCTCGGCGCGGCGTACATCGAGCGCGCATTTCCTGGCGAGAGCAAGAGCCGTTCACTGGCGTTGGTGAAGGCCATCGAGCATGCGCTGGCGGGCGACATCGAGCAGCTCGACTGGATGAGCGCCGAGACGAAGAAGGCGGCCGAGGCGAAGCTGGCGGCCATCGAAGAGAAAATCGCCTACCCAAAGTCGTGGCGAGACTACGACTCGCTGACGATTGGTCGCGAGAGTCTCATCGCCAACGTGCGAGCGGCCAGCGCCTTCGAGCTGCGCCGTCAGCTGGCGAAGATTGGCAAGCCGGTGGACCGTGCGGAATGGACGATGACGCCGCCGACCATCGACGCCTATTACGACCCCCAGCTGAATACCATCAATTTTCCGGCCGGCATCCTCCAGCCTCCGTACTTCGAGGCCAAGCAGGATGATGCGGCCAACTTCGGCGCCATCGGGATGGTCATCGGCCACGAGATTTCCCACGGCTTCGATGACCAGGGCCGCAAGTTCGACGGTCAAGGAAACCTGCGCGACTGGTGGACCGTCGAGGACAGTCAGAGCTACGACATCCGCGGGAAATGCATTGTCGACGAATACTCACAGCAGATACCGGACCTGGGAGTGAAGCAGGATGGTCGCCTGACGCAAGGCGAGGACACGGCCGACAACGGAGGTCTCCACATCGCCCTGCTCGCGTTGGAGAACACGCTCAAGGCGCAGGGCAAGTCGCTGGATGACCTCGGTCCGGGCGGCGTCAGCTTTCGCCAGGAGTTCTTCCTGTCCTACGGCTTCTCGTGGTGTGCCAACGTGCGCCCGGAGACGGCACGAGTCCAGGTCGTGACGAACCCCCATTCGCTGCCAAAACTCCGGGTGAACAACGTGGTTGCCAACATGCCCGAGTTCCAGAAGGCCTTCGGATGCAAGAAGGGCTCGCCCATGGTCCATGAGGTCGCCTGTCGGGTGTGGTGATGCGGGTGTCGGGTGCTCTCCGTCTCAAGGAGCGAGAGATGGCGCGGCCCATCGTGGGAGCTTTTGTCCCCTCCCGTGAAAAGGTGTGACATCTGAGCGTCCCGGGGGTTGATTCAGAGCCCCTTCGCATCTCTCGAAAGGAGAATGCATGCGTCCCACTCCGCCTGGCTGGCCGCGAATCTCGACGGCGCTCTATTACGATGAGCCGGCCAAGGCCATCGACTGGCTCTGTCGAGCCTTCGGTTTCGAGGTGCGTATCAAGATTGAGGGCGCGGACGGGAGCATCGAGCATTCCGAGCTCGTCTTCGGCGAAGGACTGGTCATGGTGGGTGGGGCCCGCGCCAAGTTTCCCTACCGTAAGAGCCCGCGTTCCATCGGCGGGGCCAACACACAAAACATGATGCTCTATGTCGACGATGTCGAGGCGCACTGCGCCCGCGCCCGTTCGGCGGGGGCAAAGGTCGTCTCCGAGCCAACCACCGTCGACTACGGCGAGGAGTACTGGGAGGACCGGGGCTACGAAGCCGAGGACCTCGAAGGGCACCACTGGTGGTTCACGCAACGCCTCCGTAACCCGAAGTGAGGCCGGAGGCCGCGCGGCCCGAGGGTGGCGCGGAGTGCTGTCGCGTGGGGCCGCAGAGACACGCGGAGTGCGCGGTCCGGGGCAGCCTTGGCCGGGGGCTCCCGGACGCGGTCTGCGTATGGCACATTGCCGGGCTGTGCCGCTGTTACTGCGCGAGCTTCCGGAACTGTCCCGGGTCGAGAAGCTTCTCGGAAGTCGTACCGACGCTGACGCATTGCTGACGTTGCTCGAGTTGCTCCGCGTCGCGCGCGATGCGTACGCGGCACTCGAGTCCTACCTCGACCGCTTCGGGCTGACGGACGCGAAGTGGGTCCTTCTGGTTCAGCTCTATGCCGAACCCTCGGGCCGACTTCAGCCGTCGGCCCTCGCCAAGCGTCTGTTGGTCACGCGGGGCGCCATCTCCGGCCTCGTGCGAGGCGCCGAGAAGGCGGGCCTCGTGCGCCGGGTTCCCCACGCCACCGACCGGCGAAAGTACTTCGTGGTGCTGCTGCCTCGAGGACGCCATCTCGTCGGACGGACCCTCCCCGGCCACATCCGGCGCATCGCCACCTACATGGCCGTGCTCTCCGTGGCCGACCGTCGTTCGCTCGCGCTCACCCTTCGACGGCTCTACGCCGCGCTTCCGCTGCTCGCGTGTCCCGCGGCACCCAGCCGGCGCCGGCGCGCTCGGGCCACGGGCTAAACGCTATTTCACGCAGAATTGGTTGACACCTAAACGACGTCGATTAAAGCACCGGGCTTGCAGAGGAGAAGGGCATGGCCGAAGCCGCGCTGGTTCAGCCGAAGCAGGCTGCAGAGGTTGCACCGCAGTCCAAGTGGAAGCTCAAGCCACCGGTGCTTATCGCCATGGTTGTCGGGGCAGTCCTTCTCGGCGCCCTCATCGTCTTTCTCCTCGGCTTGGGCAAGGAGTCGACGGACGACGCCCAGGTGGATGCCGACGTGGTGTCCATCGGGCCGCGCGTGGGCGGCCAGGTGCTGACGGTGGCGGTCGCCGAAAACCAAGCCGTGAAAAAGGGCGACCTCATCCTCCAGCTCGACGATGCGGACTACCAGGCCAAGGTCCAGCAGGCCGAGGCCGAGCTGGACAGCACCAAGGCCCAGGCCGATGCCGCTGACGCGCAGGCCGCCGTCGCCGAGGCCGGGGCCAAGGGTGGATTGTCCCAGGCCGAGGCCAGCCTCACCGGCACCACCCGCTCGGTCTCCAACTCGCGGGCCCAGGTGGAGCAGGCTCGGGCCACCCTCGTCAGCCGGCAGGCCGACTTCAAGCTCGCCGACACGAATGTCCAGCGAGCCCGCAGCCTTCTCAAGGACAACGCCATTCCCCAGCAGCAGGCGGACCAGTACTTCGCCGCCTATGACTCGGCCAAAGCGGGCGTCGAAGCGGCAAAGGCGGCCGTCACCGCCGCCGAGGAGCAACTGCTGAGGAGCCAGTCGCAGGTTACCGAGGCCGAGGGCCGGCTGGTGGTGAACCGCCCGGTGGACTCACTCATCGCCGCCGCGCGGGCGAATGCGGCCTACCAGCACGCGCGGGTGAAGAGCGCCGAGGCAGCGCTGGCACTTGCCAAGCTCAACCTTTCCTGGACCCGGCTCGTCTCCCCCGGTGATGGGGTGGTGAGCCGCCTCACGGCACACCCCGGAGCGAACCTGTCGCCAGGCCAGACGGTGGCCAGCTTCGTGCCCGACCGGAAGTACGTCACGGCGAACTTCAAGGAGACGCAGGTTGCGAAGATGCACCCCGGTCAGTCTGCCGACGTCAGCGTGGATGGAGTCGGCAAGAAGCTCTACGGAAAGGTGGAGAGCCTGGCCGGTGGGACGGGTGCTCGCTTCTCGCTGCTCCCGCCGGACAATGCCACGGGGAACTTCGTGAAAATCACCCAGCGAATCCCGGTCCGAATCGCCATCGACTCCGTTCCGGCCGGCGTGGCCCTTCGGGCCGGTCAGTCGGTGGAAGCCACCGTTCACGTCAACGAGTGAAGCCCATGCGACTTTCGGCACCACTGCTGGTCCTTGCCGCAGGTGTGATGGGCCATGGCGGTCTGGCCTATGGCCAGACCGTGACGCGGCTCACTGTTGAGCAGGCGGTGCAGGAGGCCATCCGCGTCAATGACCAGCTTCGCGCTTCCAGGGCTCGTGCCGAGGCGGCCGAGGACCTCTCTCGGAGCGCGCGCGGCCAGCTCTTGCCGGCTCTGAACGCGACCGAGCAATACCAGCACTGGGACAGCACGTTTGCCATCGGCCTGGCCGGGCAGAATTTCGTCGCTCGCAACATCAACACCAACACGCTCTCGCTCACTGCCACCCAGCCCGTCCTGGGTTTGGTCCACCTCGGCTATGGACTCTCCTCGGCCAACCACTCGGCCGACGCCAGCCGCTCCGATGCACAGGTCACGGCGGCTTCCCTCGGCGAGCAGGTGCGCACCACCTACCTCCGACTCTTCGAGGCGCTCGCCCAGCAGGGAATCGCCGAGGCCAGCGTCGAGGAGCTCCAGAAACAGGTGCAGGACGCGGAGTCCCGGTACCGCGCCGGTACCATCACCAAGGCCGACCTCCTGCGTTTCCAGACGGCGGCGGCCAACGCCCAGCAGCAATTCATCCAGGCCCAGACGGATGCCATGGTCGACCGGCAGGGGCTGCTCACGTACCTGGCCCGCAACCCTGAGGACGAGAGCATTCAATTCGTGGAGCCCGAGGAGCTCGAGCGTCTCGCCGCGGAGCCGGTGTCGCAGCCTGTGGACGGCTTGATTAACCAGTCCCTGGCCAAGCGTCCGGAAGTGCATCGGGCGGTGGCCCAGGCCGAAGCGGCCAGGGACAACGACCGCGCGCAATTCACGGCCCTCCTTCCGGAGGTCAACGTGCAGGCGGCATACGCCTATACCCGCGGGCAGCTCTTCTATCCCGAGAACAGCGGCTACGTCGGGGTCTTCGTGAACTGGCCCTTCTGGAGCTGGGGGACGCAGTTCTACGCGGCGAGGAGCGCCGAGCGACAGGCAGACGCCGCCGATGCGCTCGCCCAGGATGCGCGGCGACAGGCGGCCTATGACGTTTCCAGCCGCTACGTGCAGCTGCAGGCCCAGTTCGTCGCCGTGCAGGTGGCCGAGACGGCCATCACCAGCGCCGAGGAGGCCTACCGGGTGACGGACGCGCAGGTGCGGGCCGGGATTGGGACGACGACGGACCTCCTCGACGCGCAGTCGGCATTGACGACGGCACGCCTCAACCTGGCGCGCGCTCGGTACGAGCGTGCCGTGGCCAGAGTTGCGCTGGACAGGGCCACCGCCGCGGCGAACTGATTCGAGAACGGACGGAGCGGGGATGGCAGAGGGTGGCACGGTGACATCAGCGGCGCCGCCAATGTGGCGGCCACGGCGCAATCCGTGGGCCATCGCCATCACCGTCACGCTGGCCACCTTCATGGAGGTGCTCGACACGAGCATCGCCAACGTCGCGCTCCCGCACATCTCCGGCGGTCTCTCCGCCAGCCAGGACGAGGCCACCTGGGTGCTGACGTCGTACCTGGTCTCCAACGCGGTGGTGCTCCCCATCAGCGCCTGGCTCTCCACCCGGGTGGGGCGGAAACGCTTCTACATGTCGTGTGTTGCCCTCTTCACCGCAAGCAGCTTCCTGTGCGGCTTTGCCCCCTCGCTGCCGTGGCTGATTTTCTTCCGGGTGCTGCAGGGCGTTGGAGGAGGAGGGCTCGCGCCGAGCGAGCAGGCCATCCTTGCCGACACCTTCCCTCCCGCAAAGCGCGGGATGGCTTTCGCCATGTATGGGCTGGCGGTGGTGTTCGCCCCGGCCATCGGCCCCACCCTGGGCGGCTTCATCGTCGACCATGCCAGCTGGCGCTGGATTTTCTACATCAACGTGCCGGTTGGCCTGCTCTCGCTCATCCTCAGTGGCATCATGGTCGAGGACCCGCCATTCCTTCAGGCCGAGCGCGAGCGGTCGAAGTACATCCGGGTGGACTGGATTGGGCTCTTGCTGGTGACGGTGGCCTTCGGCTCGCTCCAGGTCGTCCTGGACAAGGGCCAACAGGACGACTGGTTTTCCTCGCGCCTCATCGTCGGCTTCGGGATGGCGACCGTCATCTGTCTCATCTCCACCGTCATCTGGGAGGCGGCGCACCCGAATCCCATCGTCAACGTCCGGCTGCTCCGCAACTCCAATTTTGCGGTCTCCACGGTGTTGATGTTCGTGCTGGGCGGCGTCCTCTACGGGACGACTGTCCTCCTGCCGCAATTCCTTCAGACACTGATGGGCTACACGGCGGAACGGGCCGGGCAGGTGCTCAGCCCCGGTGGGTTTGCCACCATGGCCATGATGCCGCTGGTCGGCTACCTGGTGAGTCGTGTTCCTGCCAAGTACCTCATCGCGCTCGGCTTCGGTGGGTTGTCCCTCGCGCTCTTTCACATGACGAGCATCAACCTCGAAATCGACATGCCGACGGCGACCCTGTACCGCGTCTTCCAGGCGCTCTCGCTCGCTTTCCTCTTCGTGCCCATCAACACCGTGGCCTACGTGGGCGTTCCACAGACCCAAAACAACCAGGTCTCGGGACTCCTCAACCTCGCGCGCAACATCGGCGGAAGCGTGGGCATCTCCTTCGTGACGACGATGATTGTGCGTCGTGCACAGACGCATCAGACCTACCTCGTCGACAACACCTACGCCTCGAATCCGCTCCTCAAGGAACGGCTTGACGCGCTTCAAGGCGTGGTCGACACCACGGGCGGGCCAATTCAGGGTTTGCAGCACGCCTACGCGCAGCTGTACGCCACCATTCAGCTCCAGGCGCAGGTGCTGTCCTACGTGGACATCATCCGCGACTTCGCCTGGCTGACGGTCTTCCTGGTCCCCATCATCCTCCTGGTGCTGAAGAAGAACCGGCCCGGGCAGGCGCCGGCTGCGGCCCACTAGCTTCGCCTTCCGTGGCGAGTCGACCGTCGGTGCCCGGGCCCCTTGACCCGTCGACGTCAGGCGGCAGCGGCATCGCGCCATCAACGCTGGCAATGACGCCTGAAAGCGATTCGCAGTGCGAACGCACTCGTCAGCCGAGCAGTTCTTGACGGGGCAGCGCCGTCCATGCTCGCTTCCGCACCCGCACCAGGGAGGCCCATGGACAGAGGCAATCGGCGTGAGCTCATGCAGCGGGTGGTACTCGGTCTCGCCTTGCTTCCCGGGCTGGTGCCGCTCCTGGCCCGTGCCGACGAGCACGTCGACCTGGCCACCATCCACCGCATCAAGTCCGAGGCCTTCGAGGACTCGAAGGTGATGGACACTCTCTTCTGGCTCACCGATGCCAACGGCCCCCGTCTGACGGGTTCGCCGGGACTCCGTTCGGCTCAGGACTGGGCGCTGCACGCACTCCAGGGCTGGGGAGCGGCCAATGCCCACCTCGAGAAGTGGGGAACCTTCGGCCGTGGATGGTCGATGTCCCGCTACTCGGCGAGCATGGTGGCGCCCACCTTCGCGCCGCTGCAAGGAATTCCCAAGGCGTGGTCCGGTCCCACGGAGGGCCCGGTGACTGCAGAGGCTGTTCTCGCTCCGCTCTTCCTGCCCAGCGAGCGCGCCGAGATGTCGGACATGAACAAGCTGCGCGCGCGCATCAAGAAGTACAGCGACGAGCACAAGGGCAAGCTGCGGGGCAAGGTCGTCCTCCTGGAGATGGCGAGAGAGCTCGAGCTCCCCACCGAGCTTCCGAGCTCCCACTACGACGACGCCAAGCTCGCCGCGCTCGTCGTCGCTCCCGAACCGACTCCGCCTGCCCCGGTGGAATGGCCGGTGACGAAGCTGCCGTCGGACCAGAAGAAGGCGCGCGAATTTCTCTCCAGCCTGCCAATGGCCATCCAGGCGGACTATTACGAGCGTCGCTCCCGGAGCTACGACGCCCTCTGGGCGTTCTTCCGCGAGGAGGGTGTGGCGGCCGTCTTCATGACCGACCGTCGCGGCGACGGCGGGCTCGTCTTCGCCGAGGCTGTGAATGGCCGGGACCCCAAGCTCCCCATCCCGCCCCCAGTCATCGTCCTCGCGCCCGAGCCGTACAACCGAATCGTCCGCCTGGTGGAGAAGAAGATACCCGTCAAGCTCGAGGTCGACCTCCAGGCCCGCTTTTACGACGACGCTCCGGATGGCTTGAATGTCATCGCGGAGATTCCGGGAGGAAAGAAGAAGGACGAGGTGGTGATGCTTGGAGGGCACCTCGATTCCTGGCACGCGGCGACGGGTGCGACCGACAACGGAGCTGGCTCGGCGGTGGTGCTGGAGGCGTTTCGCATCCTCAAGACGTTGAAGCTTCCCATGGACCGAACGGTGCGCCTGGCGCTGTGGAGCGGCGAGGAACAGGGTCTCTTGGGCTCCCTCGGCTACGTGAAGGCGCACTTCGCCGACCCGGTCACCATGGCGCTCAAGCCGGAGCACGCCAAGCTGGCCGGATACTTCAACCTGGACAACGGGACTGGGAAGATTCGCGGCATCTACCTCCAGGGCAACGACATGGCCCGGCCCATCTTCGAGCAGTGGCTGGTCCCCTTTCATGACCAGGGGGCGAGCACCATCACCATCCGCAATACCGGTGGGACCGACCACGAGTCCTTCGACGGTGTGGGGCTCTCCGGGTTTCAATTCATCCAGGACCCTCTGGACTACGGGACGCGGACGCACCACTCGAGCCTCGACTCCTATGACCACGCCCAGGCCGGAGACCTGATGCAGGCTGCGGCCATCATGGCGGCCTTCGTTTACGAGGCCGCCACGCGCCCCGAGCAACTCCCCCGGAAACCGCTTCCCAAGCCATTGCCGCCCAAGAAGGTCATGGCCGACAGCCCCTGAGCTCGCACCAGCTGTGGTGCGGTGAGCGAGCGGCCATAGGCCCCGTCGTTCCACTGGTGCACCAGTGTCTTCCAGAACATGAGGTGGCCCGGCCGGTTGCTAGGCGGCACATAGGGTCCTCACCAGGAGGCACATCCATGAAGCCCGAATCCGGCCACAGCACCGAGTGGGAAATTGACCCCGTTCACACCTCAGCCCACTTCAGCGTGAGGCATTTGATGGTGTCGACCGTTCGCGGAGAGTTCAACAAAGTGGCCGGGAAGGTGACGCTGGACGAGGCTGACCCCACCCGTTCCCGTGTCGAGGTTGAAATCGACGCTGCCTCCATCGACACACGGGAACCCAAGCGCGACGGCCATCTCCGTTCGGCCGACTTCTTCGATGTCGAAAAGTTCCCGAAGATTCGCTTTCGGTCCATGCACATCGAGCGCGACGCGGACGGTTTTGCCCTCACCGGCGAACTCACCATGCATGGGGTGACCCGGCCGCTCACCCTGAAGGTCGAGCTCTCCTCCGCCATCAAGGACCCCTATGGGCGCGTCGTC
>Ga0302324_100029249_pt1 | contig 10451 bp, 6 predicted proteins | sample Palsa_T0_1_FD_201949 | JGI IMG/M metagenome (GOLD analysis project Ga0302324, IMG submission 201949) | Peat permafrost microbial communities from Stordalen Mire near Abisko, Sweden - Palsa_T0_1 | ecosystem: Environmental > Terrestrial > Soil > Palsa > Peat permafrost | place: Sweden: Abisko... | reverse complement strand
AATCCCGCAAGGAGCTTTTCTCGCGGAGAAGATCGGTGAGGCCCCAGTCGTTCGGCAGGTTGAATACTTCATTGAGCCGCGGCTTGCGCATGTCGCCGTCGATGAGCAGCACCTTTTGGCTGATTTCCGCCAGGGCGATGCCCAGATTGCTCACGACGGTGGTCTTGCCTTCCGCGCGAATTGCGCTGCTGACCAGGATCACCCGCGGGGAAGCGCCGTTTTCCACCGAGTGCAATATCGAAGTCACCGTGCTGCGGAACGATTCCGCCATCACCGAGGATTTGTCTCCCCACGTGACCAATTCCACAGCCCCGAGCGTCGCAGTGGGCTCGAGCGTACTGGCTGCCGCCGGCCGCGCCACATTCAGACGCGGGCTTTTCCGATAGCTGGCCGCGGCATTCAAAGCGCCCTCGGGAATCACGCCGAGTTCGGGCAGCTTCAGGTGGAAGGAAAGGTCACCCGGTGACTTGAAGCTGCGGTCCAGGCTCTCGCGCGTGATTACCAGCCCGACGGCCGCCAGAAGCCCCACCAGCGAACCCAGCAGGGTATTCCACAGGAAGTTCGGTTTCGAAGGCGTCAAGGGAGCTTCGGCGGGGTCAATGATGCGCGTGTTGCTGCCACGCAGGGCCGTGGCGATATCCGCCTCGCGAGACTTCTGCAGGAGCGTGTCGTAGAGCTGGCGATTGGTTTCCACGTCGCGCTGAAGAATGCTGTAGTTGATGGTCTTCTCTGTCTGGTCGGAGACGATCTGGACTTCGGATTTATAAGCGCCCGTCAGCAGCTTTTCCCGCATCAGCGCCGACTCGTATTCGCTGCGAATGCGCGTCAGGACGTCCTGGCGTTCCTTCTGGAAGGTCGCTTCCAGCTGGTCGATCTGCGCCTGCACTTGCTTCACTTTCGGGTGCTCGGGCGTATATTGCGAATTCAAGTCCGCAAGTTGCCGCCGCAAATCCGCAATCTGGCGCTGGTATTCGGCGAGGTGGGCGTTGTCGATCACCTGGGGCACGGAATCGGCCGGCGTGGACGTCGCAATTCGATAAGCCGACTGCTTTTCGATGCGCTCCGCTTCCGCATTGGACAAGGCTTCTTGAATCTGCTTCAGCTTGTCCTCATCGGCGCTGTCTTTATCACCGGTAAACAGCAGGTTCGAAGCCCGGCTATATGCCTGCAACTGATCTTCGGAAGTCTGCAGCTTGGTGCGGGTTTCTTCCAACTGCTGCGCCAGCCATTGGCGGGCGTTATTGATGGCATCCCACTTAGCCTGCAGGTTCGAGTCGATATATTCGTTGGCCAGGGCGTTGGCAAAGGCGGCCGCGACGTTGGGATCGGTGGATTCGATCGATATGGTTACGATCCGCGTGTTCGCCGGAGTATTGAGGGTTACTTTGAGGGACGGCAGATTCTGCGAAGGAGCGGCGGTCGAAACCGGCTTCGGGGACAAATGCAGATAGCTGCGCAAGGAAGCGAACCGGTCCGGTGGTGTAAACCCGGGGAGATTGGCCTTCTTCAGCCGCTCGATGGCGCGCCGCCGCAGCGTGTGGCTCTCTAAAACCGCTGTTTGGGTGGGGAGGTACGATTCGGGGGCTATGGTAGCGCCGTCGCCGCCCACTTGCAGATTGACCGTCTCCGTGGGATTCTCGATTTCTAGCGAAATGTGCGCCACGTAAGTTGGCGTTTCCGACAGGCTCACCAGAAAACCGCCCAGGGCTCCCAGGAGCACGATAAGAACGATCCAATGCATTTTGGCGCGGCTGGCCCGCCACATCTCAACCAATAGAGAATTGGTCTCCGGCGCCGCCGCACCCGAATCGAGGGGCTCGAGGTAAAGGACCGTGGTCGGTGCGCGCTGCGACTTATTGGGATGAACGATTATTTCGCCGCGATCGCTGTATGGTTGCATTTGTTTTTGCTTGGGAATTTACGGGTGACGAAAGCTCAGGCGAATCTTGGAGCCGTCGCCGCGGGTCCTGTCGCCTTGCATGGGATGACCCAGTTTTCGGGAACCTCCACCGCCACCGCGCGCTGGAGCAACTGCACGCCGAGAATCAGCTGATTGGTCCCCTTGAATCGCAGCAGGACGCCCTCCAGGCCGCGGAGCGAGCCTTCTTCGATCCGTACGGTGCGCCCGATCTCAAGATGGGGCCATGGAACGACCTTTTGTCCCGAATTCACCGCCGCCCGGATGGCCTCGACCTCTTTCGCGTCAATCGGAAGAGGAGTCTTGCCCGATCCCACAATCAGAACGACGCCGGGTGTCGACAGAATCGGAACACGATCCGCGGGAGCAAACTTGCAAAAGAGATAGCCCGAAAAAAGCGGCAGCTGCAGAATCTTCACTCGGTCCGACCAGCGCCGTCTCGACCAGTACAGCGGAAGAAAGTCCTCGTAACCCTTCTGACGGAGTGCGTCGGCAACAGCCCATTCACAGCGGGACTTTACGCGAATCGCAAACCAGGATAATTGTGAGCTGGACAAGTTGTTTTTGCCTATAGCGAGCATGAGCGGACAAGCTTCCGCCCCTTCAGACCCATTTCGGTGGCCAATATCGAGCGCACACTACGGACACGCGCTCTCGGTTCCCTATGTGCTTAACCGCAAAGCAAATATGCATCTGGCTTGCCAGCTTTAAGTGGTTTCCATTCAACCGCGCGCCCCGATTCCCTGCGCAAAACATTTCCCACTAGGGAGAATCATTTCCATTTATTCCGGCTGCGATCCTGTCTGCAAACCTTCGCAAAACACATGCCTTAGCAATTGCATTACAAAAATAAACGAGATCTAGAACTACTAGGAAGAACGATGAGTGATCTGAAACGCAACATCTTCGCAAGCTTCTCACTCGGGAATCAAAGTGCTAGGATTGGCACCCGTTATGGAACATTCCACGCTTGAAGCCCGCCGCCAGTTCCTGAAATTCCTGGCCGCCAGCCCCTATGTCGCGGCACTCGGCGGCGTTGCTGCGTTCCTTGATCGCGCGGTTTCCGCGCAAGAGGCGCAGGAAGCTGCTTCGGTTATTACGGACCCGGCTCAGGCCCTCAACGTCTTCGATTTCGAGGAAGCTGCGCACCGCAAGGTTCGCCCGGGACACTGGGCCTACATGGCCAGCGGAGTCGACGACGACGGCACCCTCCGCGCCAATCGCGAGGCTTTCAAACATATCGAACTGCGCCCGCGTCGCCTCCACGACGCCACCAAGGTCGACATGCACGTCGACCTGTTCGGCACCGTTTACGACAGCCCGATCTTCACCTGCCCCACGGGCGGCCAGAAATCGTTTCACCCCCAGGGCGAACTCGCTGTGGCAAAAGCGGATAGAGCCCGTGGCACCCTGCAAATCCTCTCGACGGCCACATCCACACCCATAGAGGACGTAAACAAGGCCCTCGGGCGGCCGGTCTGGTTCCAGCTCTACGGCCCCACCAGCTGGGACGTATGCGAAAAACTACTGAGGCGGGTCGAGGCCTCGGGCTGCTCCGTAATTGCACTGACCGTGGACAACACCACCGGCCGCAACAGCGAGACCTATCTCCGCACTCGGCCCAAGGATTTGACCCAGTGCATGGCGTGCCACGAGGAAGGTGAGCCCGGCACTTCGCTCGCCGAGCGTCCCATGTATGACGGGATCGATATGAAGGGCGTGCGCCAGACCAACCCCGCGATGGATTGGGCTTACGCCGACCGCATCCGCAAGACGTGGAAGGGGAAGTTCCTGATCAAAGGAATCGACACTGGCGAGGACGCCAAACTCGCCGTCGAGCACGGACTCGACGGCATCCTCGTATCGAATCACGGCGGACGCTCTACGGAAACCTTGCGCGCGACCGTGCAGGCGCTGCCCGAAGTGGTAGCTGCGGTCAATAACCGCGTTCCCGTCTTTGTCGATGGAGGGTTCCGGCGCGGCACCGATATCTTCAAAGCCTTGGCGCTCGGCGCCAAAGGCGTCGGAATCGGCCGCCCCATGCTGTGGGGCCTCGGCGCGTTCGGCCAGCCCGGCGTCGAGCGGGTGGTCGAGATCCTCCAGGGCGAACTCGGGATGTGCATGGGCAATTGCGGCACGCGGACGGTTGCGGACATTACTTCCGCGTACGTAGAAATACCCCACTGGAAAAGCTAGCGGCGACCTGGGCATTGCTCGGCCGCTCAATCTTCTCGTATCCCTTTCAGCAGATTCGCATCTGATGTTGTGCGGAGGTTCGCTATGTCCATCCGGCCGGTAAAGAAGCTGATCCAGGCAAAGCCCACCCTCGAAGGCGCGGGCGTGCATCTGCGCCGCGCGTTCGGCTTCGGTAATACTACGGATTTCGACCCATTCCTTCTGCTCGACGACTTCCGCAACGACGTCCCCGAGGATTATCTGGCGGGTTTCCCGTGGCACCCGCATCGCGGCATCGAGACAATCACTTACGTGCTGGCCGGAACCGTGGAGCATGGCGACAGCATGGGCAACCACGGCGCCATCGCCTCGGGCGACGTGCAGTGGATGACCGCCGGGAGCGGCATCATCCATCAGGAGATGCCCAAGGGCGACCACGCCGGCCGCATGCATGGATTTCAGCTCTGGGCGAATCTTCCCTCGTCGCTCAAAATGACGCCGCCGCGTTACCAGGAAGTGAAGTCCAACGACATTCCCGAAATAAAGGACGACGATGGCACGCACGTGCGCCTGGTTTGCGGAAGCTTCTGGGGGCGCAGAGGCCCCGTCGATGGCATCGCCGCCGATCCTATTTACATCGATGTGTCCGTGCCTTCCGGCCGCAGGAAGACTCTGCCGGTCGAAACCACTCGCCACGCGTTTGCCTACGTCTTTTCGGGCGCGGGCAAATTCGGCAACGCCTCCGAACCCCTCGCTGTGCCGACCGAACCCGTGGGCTGGGCCGATACGGCGCCTCCGGCTCAGGCGGACAATCGCTCCCTCGTGTTATTCGATCGCGGCGACGAAGTCACCGTGCAGGCAGGAGACGATGGCATCCGCTTCCTGCTGGTTTCCGGGAAGCCGCTCGAAGAACCGGTAGCCTGGTACGGCCCGATCGTCATGAATACGCAGGAGCAGCTCCGCGAGGCCTTCAACGATCTCGATCGCGGCACATTCCTGAAATCGCGCTGAAATCAGTCCCACTGAAGGAACGGCGAACAAGGCTCATTTGAAACGGAGACATTACCCATCCATCATTGTGATGATCTCCTATCGGTAAGATCACGCTATACTGGGCTGAGCCCCGACCCGTGACTCGTCGCAGAGCGAAGATAGTGTGTACCCTAGGACCCGCCAGTTCCTCGGACCGAATCATTGATAAGATGGTAGTTGCGGGCATGAACGTCGCTCGCCTTAATTTTTCCCACGGCACCCATGACGACCACGCCAAGCGCGTCGCCTCGGTTCGCGCAGCCGCCAAGAAATACGAAAAGCCCATCGCCGTCCTCGCGGACATGCAGGGACCCAAAATCCGCACCGGCTCGCTGGACCGGGGCCTGCCTATACGTCTGCGCTTCGGGCAGCGCTTTTTCATCACCACCAGGAACGTCATCGGGAACGCCGAGGGGGTCAGCACGACTTTCAAGCAACTGCCCGAATCGGTTCACCGGGGAGACCAGATCCTGCTGCGTGACGGCGAGATTGCCCTGCGGGTTCTATCGGTCCACGGACGCGACGTCATCTGCCAGGTGGAAAACGCGGGAGAACTCGGCGAGCACCAGGGGATCAATCTTCCCGGCGCAAAACTGAAGATTCCTTCGCTCACCCCCAAAGACCGCAAGGACCTGTCGTTTGCCATCCAGGTGGGCGTTGAGTACATTGCGCTGAGCTTCGTGCGCACCGCCGCGGACGTCCGCATGGCCCAGGCAGCCATCCGGCGCGAAGGGAAAGACACACCGGTCATCGCCAAGCTCGAAAAGCCGGAGGCCATCGACAACCTCGAAGAAATCCTGAAGGTCGCCGACGGCGTCATGGTCGCTCGCGGCGATCTCGGCGTCGAGATGAGGCCGGAGCAAGTCCCCATCGTGCAAAAGCGGATTATTCTGGAGGCGCGCAACGCGCTGGTGCCGGTGATTACGGCGACCCAAATGCTCGATTCCATGCAGAAGAATCCGCGGCCGACGCGCGCCGAAGCGTCGGACGTGGCCAACGCCATTTTTGACGGCAGCGACGCCCTAATGCTCTCCGGCGAGACGGCCGCCGGAAGCTACCCGCTGCAATCGGTGGAAATGATGAACCGGATTATCTGCGAAGCGGAAGCCAACGTCACCCAGCAGCTCCGTCCGCGTCGCTCGGCGCAACCAAGCATCAGCGAGGCCATCGCGGAAGCGATCTGCCACGCCGCCGAAGAGCTGCACATGAAAGCCATCGTGGTCTTCACCGAAACCGGCTACTCCGCGCAGCTGGTTTCCAAGTACCGCCCGCGCGCCCCGATCCTCACTTTTTCTCCGAATCAGGAAACGCGCCGCCGCTTGAATCTGTTCTGGGGCGTCGACTCGAAAAGAATGGACCGCATCGAGTATATCGATCAGCTCCCCGCCGTAGTCGAAGAGCGCCTCCGCAAAGAAAAGCTCGTAAAGAAAGGCGACATCGTCGGCATGATCGCCGGAACGCCCATCGGCGCCCGCGGCACCACCAACCTGATGCGCCTCATGCGGATCGGCAGCTAGCCTCTAGCTAGTGGGTCGGTCCTCACACACCGGGGAGATCGCGCGCAGAGCACTCCGAGGTGAGCCCAAAAACTCCTCACGGTCGTTTCTAAGAACGCTTAGAATCGTTTGTTTTTTTCCAACCATTCACCCAAAAGCCGAAGCAAGAATGGCAAAATACCCCGGGCGATTTTCGTGGCGACAGCGCTTGCAGGGGGCGGTCGCATCGGCGCTGGCGTTCACAACAGGTATGAGGACCACATGAACCGAAGGGATTTGATGCGGCTTGGATGGGCCACGGTGATCGCGACAGGCGCAGGCAAGCTGCGGCCCGCGTTTGCGCAGTCGCTGGCACTCCCCCGGGTTTCGAAGCCGCTGCCGCATCCGATGGTGGCGATCGCCGGACCGACGTCACACGAGCGCGCGGCGGATTTCACCTTGCGGATCGCACCGATGACACTCGAACTGGCGCCTCAGGTTGTACTCAGCACAATCGGCTACAGCAACCAGGTCCCCGGTCCCATGCTGCGGGTGCGGGAGGGGCAGCCCGTCGCCGTGGAGGTTGTGAACGAGACGGATGTTCCGGAATACGTGCACTGGCATGGCTTGTTCGTTCCCTCGGAGGTGGACGGAGCCGAGGAAGAAGGCACGCCCCCGGTGCCTCCGCACGGCCGCCGACGCTATCAATTCGTGGCCAAGCCGGCGGGTTCGCGATGGTACCACTCGCACGCAATGGCCATGCTGGATCTGCATCGGGGCGCCTACACCGGCCAGTTCGGTTTTCTCATGATCGATTCGGGGAATAATCCGGGGCTCTACGACCAAGAGGTCTTTCTGGCGCTGCGCGAATGGGAGCCTTATCTGAGCACGATGGATCAGGACGAGATGGCGGCGGATCCCAACGATCCGATGCCCGAAAAGCCCGCCACTCCGGACACGCGTCCCAACGGGCTCGAAGTCAACGCTCCTCTTTATTCGATGAACGATAAGATGCTCGGCGCGGGAGAGCCCCTCCGCGTGCGTCCGGGTCAGCGCATCCTGATGCACCTGCTCAACGCGAGCGCTTCGCAAATTCATCGCATCGCTTTGCCCGCCCACAAGTTTCAGGTGATCGCTCTCGACGGCAATCCCGTGCCCGCGCCTCAGCTGGTCAGCGTCATTGAGATCGCCCCCGGTGAGCGCGTGGATGCGATCGTGGAGATGAATCAGCCGGGCGTCTGGATTTTAGGGGAGCCGCGCGATGCCGCGCGGACATCCGGCATGGGCATCGTGGTGGAATACGCCAATCAGCAGCAGCAGCAGCGCCCCACGTGGCTTCCGCCTCCGAACGCGCGTTGGGACTACACCATCTTTGGCAAGCCCGCTCCGCATCCCCCGCCAGACCAGACCATCGACATGGTCTTCGAAAAAGTGCCGGGTGGGCCCCACGGGATCAATCACTGGCTCGTCAACGGCAAGGAATATCCGCATGAACGGGAATTCGTGTTCCTGCAGGGAGGCCGCTACCGGCTGGTGTTTCACAATCGCAGTGACGACAGCCACCCGGTGCACTTCCACCGGCACCTGTTCGAGCTTGTCGAGCTCAACGGCAAGCCGACCGCCGGCATCAAGAAGGATACGGTGATCGTTCCCGCCTTTGGACGCGCCGCCGTGGATCTGGTCGCCGACCAGCCGGGACTCACGCTGTTTCACTGCCATATCCAGCAGCACATGGACTTTGGTTTCAAGGCGCTGTTTCGCTACGCCTGAGCGTCGCATCGCCTGCAAACCGGGCGAGGTGGCGAGTCTGCGGAGGCTACCATTGTGAACCGTCCAGCGCGATAACCGCAGCATCCCGTCGCTGCGAATCGACGACGGATTCGCTGGCGGCAGGCGTTTTTTAGTCTTAGTTGTCTCTGTTACATTCTTTTCACATATTCGACACACCCCCGAAATATCGAAGAAGTAAAAATAACCAGTTTCGCAATATCCAAGCTCATACCGAACGGGAGGAACCGCATGAAAGCAGTCCGAGGAGGGATCCGAGCGGCAGTGCTCATGGGAGCGGCCGCCTCGGTGCTGGCATTGGCAGGGGGGGCAAAGGCGCAGAATCCCAACTTCAGCGATTCGTGGCTGTTCGGCAATCCGCCGCCGAACGACAACCCGTGGCCTTACGCAACGGGTAAATCGCCCGTGCTGGCGGTAGTTGGCGACATCGCCTGCCAGCCAGGCGAGGAGGTGTCAGGTGAGGCTTCGAATGAAGTTTGCACCGACCCCTCCACAAAAAAGGGCAACTACACCAGTACCTCTCTATGGCAATCCCAGGAGGCTACTGCGAGTCAGATTGAGGCTATGAAACCTGACGCCGTCGCGCTCCTCGGAGATCTCCAATACCAGGTAGACCTATATTCGGACTTTAAGGGATCCTTCGATCTGACGTATGGCGCTTTCAAATTTCTCCACCGGCCCGCGCCCGGCAACCACGAGTTTTACGACGAGCACAGCGAGACAGGCGTTGCCGGCTACGGCTACTTCTCCTACTACAACGGCTTCCAGGTCAATACCACCGGTGTTGGTGGGACTCTTGGTAGTCCTATTACAACCGTGGTCCCGGACCCTTGCCCATCAGCTTTGTCGGCGGGTTGCAACTACCCGGGCCTCAGCACTCCCATTGCCCAACCCGTGCCGCTGGCGGATGGACAGGCAGGGCACTTCGATTTGGGGGCGAACGGAGGCCTGAACGGAACCGGAGTCGGAGAAGGTTGGTACTCCTATAATCTGGGCTCGTGGCACATTATCTCCCTTAACATCGAGTGCTCGACGCAGCAGCCGGGTGGCTGTCCGGCCTTAGGCGCGGAACCGTCAACGGGCACCTGGTTGGCCAATGAACTCGCCTGGCTGGAAAAGGACCTCCAGGAGAACCAGGCCCCTTGCACAGCCGCGTACTGGCATCAGCCCACGTTCAGCGCTACTAACAGCATCACTGTAGAAGGCATCGCCGCTCAGCTCTTCTGGCAAAAGCTCTACAAGTACCGAGCCGACCTGGTGCTGAACGGACACGACCACCTCTATGCCCACTACCGCCCCCTGGACCCCTACGGGAATTACGATCCACGTAGAGGTATTACGGAATTCATCGTGGGCTCCGGCGGCGAGACACTCGATCCGATCTACGCAACCACTGAGACGAGCAGCACAGGCGCACAGCCCGGTTATCCAAAGTTGACCGGTGAAACAAACCTGGAGGATCCTACCGGCAACACCAGCTTCAACGCAACGAATCTCGAGGCGTATACCGGGGACTACTGGGGCGTGATGAAACTGACGCTCGATCCGAACGGCTACCAATGGGATTTCGAGTCGGCACCGGGGCTGGCAAGTCCTACAACTACATTCAATGGTCCTACACTTCCTGTACCGGCTACGACTGGTGGTTATAGCGACAAGGGCTTCGGCATCTGCCACGGTGGGCACCAGTGGGGGTGGTAACAATCAGGCAATAAAAATAACCGGGTCGTATTCGCCAGGTTGTCTTTGACCTTTCGTTCGGTACATATTCCCCACCCTTCGTGACTGCTCGCGAAGGGTGGGGATTTTATTTGGCCTTACCCCTCCCGATTTTCCGCTCTGCGTTCCTTTGAGTATCCTCGGAGTATCCTCACTACCAGCCTCTATTCTACGTAGCCTCTTTCGTCTCCATCTTCGGTACAATAGTGGATTCCACTATGGAAACCATGTCAGGCGACAGGACGATACTCGACCGCATTGTGGACGCGCGCCGCGCCTCGGTGGCGCATCGCAAGCGCGTGCTGCCGGACGTGGCCCTGAAGATGGCCGTCCAGAAGGCCGAG
>Ga0302324_100029248_pt1 | contig 10451 bp, 8 predicted proteins | sample Palsa_T0_1_FD_201949 | JGI IMG/M metagenome (GOLD analysis project Ga0302324, IMG submission 201949) | Peat permafrost microbial communities from Stordalen Mire near Abisko, Sweden - Palsa_T0_1 | ecosystem: Environmental > Terrestrial > Soil > Palsa > Peat permafrost | place: Sweden: Abisko... | reverse complement strand
GAACGGCGAGCCGGCGCAGAAGGAGCCAGCGGCCGAATCCGGAGACGATGGACCACGCGATGATGAGCGTGGGGACGAGCCAGCGCAGGATGTCCGCGATGGTCGGGAGCAGCGCTTGCGAGATGACGGCGAGAACAGCGGAGGCTTTGACCGGGTCGCCTTGGACGATTTCCAGCTGCGCCCATTGCTCGGGTGGGATGAGCGACCAGATGTGGAGCGCCTGCTGCCAGCCGATCCACACCGCGGGAATGCCGAACGCCCAGCGCCACAGTAATTCGTAACCGAGAAGTGACGGATTACGGGCGCACACCTGGATGGTGCCGATCAACGACTGCGTGCCGCGAACCGGGACCACGGCGCCGGAGCTGCCGTGGTGCGGTGGAGTGGCGGCCATGCCTATTTCACCACTAAGTTGACCAATTTGCGCGGCACGACGACCTGGCGCAGGACTTCGCGATCGCCTACGGCAGCGGCAACTCTGTCGTCCTTGAGAGCGGCTGCGAGCGTCTGCTCCTCGGTTGCGTCGACCGGCATTTTGACGACAGCGCGCAGCTTGCCGTTGACCTGGACCGGGATTTCGAGAAACTGCTCGGCGGCCAGCAACGGATTCGCGACCGGCCACGCGGTGCGCAATAACGTGTCGGGCTTGCCGATCTGCTCCCACAACTCGGCCGCAAGATACGGGGCCAGCGGCGCGAGCAGCAGGATCATCGATTCGAGCATGTGCGCGATGGCTTCGTCGTCACCGGTCGCTTTGTCCATTTCAGCATCGGCGGCGATGAGCTGGTTGGACAGCTCCATGATGGCGGCGATGCCGGTGTTGAAGTGCCAGCGGTCGCTGAACTCCTGCGTCATCTTTTCGATGGTCTGGTGCAGCTTGCGGAGGAGTTGGGTGCGAGTCTCGTCGCCCAACTTCGGTCCGTCGGCGACGTGGCCGTCGTTAAACGCGCGGACGCGTGCGGCATAGCGCATGACCAGGCGATAGACGCGGGACAGGAAGCGGCTGATGCCGGCGACGCCGTCTTCCTGCCAATCGAGATCGCGGTCCGGCGGCGCAGCGAACAGTGAATACATGCGCGTCGCGTCGGCGCCGTAGCGCGCAATCATGTCGTCGGGTGAAACCACGTTGCCCTTGGACTTCGACATCTTGTGCCCGTCTTTAATGACCATGCCCTGCGTGAACAAGCGCTCCGCCGGCTCGTCATTCTTCACCAGTCCCATGTCGCGCATCACCTTCGTCCAGAAGCGGGAGTAGATGAGGTGCAGAATTGCGTGCTCAACTCCCCCGATGTACTGGTCGATAGGAAACCAATACGCAACTATATCGGTTGCAAATGGAACTTCGGCATTTTTGGGGTCAGTGTAGCGATAGAAATACCAGGACGAGTCGACGAACGTATCCATTGTGTCCGTTTCGCGGCGACCCTTGCCGCCACACTTTGGACATGTCACGTTGACGAATGAATCAATGTTGCCCAGCGGCGATCCCGGCTGCTTGTAATCCCACGTCTCCGGCAACAGCACCGGCAATTGGTCGATCGGCACGGGCACGATGCCGCACTTTTCGCAATAAATCATCGGGATGGGCGTGCCCCAGGGGCGCTGCCGGCTGACGCCCCAGTCGCGCAGGCGGAAGTTGGTCGTGACTTTGCCGAAGCCGCCCTTTTCGGCGAAGGCGCCCATCTGCTTTTGCGCTTCCTCGCAGCCGAGGCCGCTAAAGTCGCCAGAGTTGATGAGCAAAGAATCTTCGCGCGTGAATGGCAACAACGGCTCTTTGTCTTCGCCATCCTCGGTTAACCCGCCTTCGCGGCGCGGCAACACAACAACGCGAATTTCCAAGCCGTACTTTTTCGCGAACTCATAGTCGCGATCATCGTGCGCCGGAACATTCATGATGGCGCCCGTGCCGTAATCCATAACGACATAGTTGGCGACCCACACCGGCACGGCCTCGCCGCTGAATGGATTGCGGGCGTAGTGACCGGTGAAGGCGCCGCGCTTGTCCAACGCAGTAACATCGCCGAGCTCCCGTGCCGCTTCCTGCTGGGTGAGCAGAGTTTCAACTTCGGCAGCGAGTTTTTTGTCCTCGGCCACGAAGCGCTGGACGAGCGGATGCTGCGGCGCCAGATTGAGGCTGGTCGCGCCGAAAATTGTGTCGATGCGCGTAGTGAAAACGGTGATCAGGTCGCCGGTTGGAGTGGCCTCGGGATCGGCTTCGGGCAGCAGCGCGAAGTCAACCATCGCACCGTCGCTGCGACCAATCCAGTTGCGCTGCATGGTACGGACCTTCTCCGGCCAGCCAGGTAATTTGCCGAGGCCGTCGAGCAATTCTGCGGCGTACTGCGTGGTCCGGAGGAACCACTGCTCAAGATCGCGCTGTTCGACGATCTCGTCTTCATGGCGCCAGCAGCGGCCGTCGACCACCTGCTCATTCGCCAGCACGGTCTGGCATTGCGAGCACCAGTTGACCTTGCTCTTCTTGCGGTAGGCCAGCCCGCGCTCATACATTTTCAAGAAAAACCACTGGTTCCAGCGGTAATACTCCGGCATGCAGGTGGTGATTTCCCGCGCCCAGTCGTAGCTGAAGCCCATGCGATTCATCTGGCGCTTCATGGCGGCGATGTTGGCGACGGTCCACTCCCGGGGATGAGTGTTGTTTTTCAGCGCGGCATTTTCCGCGGGCAGGCCAAAGGCGTCCCAGCCCATGGGGTGAAGAACATTGTGCCCCTGCATCCACATGTAACGCGCAAGCGCGTCGCCGATGGCGTAATTGCGGACGTGGCCCATGTGCAGCTGGCCGCTGGGATAGGGCAGCATCTCCAGCACGTAAAACTTTTTCTTGCCCGTCGATTCCGGCTCGGCGGCGTAAAGCTCCGGGCGCGCGGCCCAGCGTTCGGCCCAGCGGGGCTCAATTTCAGCGGGCATGTAGCGGCCCTCGCGCTCGGGCGCAGTTCCCTCGGATGCCTGTTGCGAAGTGGTTGCCATCACTCTTGATTGTAATGGCGCGGGCAAATGCGCTGCCGTGAGGCTACTGCGGAGCGGCCGGTGTGGGCGCGGCGGATTTTGTATCCGGAGTTGCGGATGCCCCGTTGGGCAGCGGTAGCACCATTTCGCGGTAGTCCTCCGGCACCTTGAATTCGTCTGCCGAAGGCTCGACCAGCTTCACGTTGGTGAACTCCATATCGAGCGAGAAAGCAGTGCCGCTCTTCGCCGTCACACTCACCGGTATCACCTGCGCCAGATCCGTCCAGAATTCCATCTCAACTTTTTGCGGCTTCGCATCTTTTCCCGGCACCTCGGTCTCGATTTTGTAGCCGTTGGCACGGAGTTCGCCGAATTCCTTCGTACCCAGCGCAGTCACGGTCCCACCCTGCTTGGTGATTCCAGAAAAATCCGGCTCGGTGGGCACAGGGCCGCAGTGGACCTGCGGCAGGTCCATGGTCTTCATCAACTTCGAGGAAGGCATCAGCATCCGCACTTTGCCCTCAGGCGGCTCGAACATCATGATGAGGACGAGTGGTTCCTTCGCGCCGTCAATCGTCATCTTCATGACAATTTTCTGGCGGCCTTCGGAGTCGCGGACGATTTCGCCGGGAACGCCGATCTCGGTGGGCGCCTTCTTGGCGTCACTATTCTGACCCACCATGGCCATAACGAGATCCGCGCGGAAGGGATGGTTGAGGACGCACTGACGGTCCATGCCGGGGATGGGCGAGGTTGAACCCACCTGCGCGGAGGCCACTGAAATCAGGGCGAGCGGGAGGAGAGCAGCAAAAAATGTGCGGCGTGCGATCGGCATGAAGGCTCCGGTTATTGGTCCTGCTTGATGTTGTAATCCGGCGGCGGCTGGAAGAGTGCGGCGTCCGGCTCGCCTTGCTGCAGTTCGGTGACGGCGGACATGCGCTTGCCCTCCTTCGGACTTTCAGAAATCGAGAGCATCGTCAGGTTGAGAGTGCGTGACATCCATGTTTCCCGCGTGGACACGATGGGCTCGGAGTTGCCTTCCTGGCCGGCGGGAATCGTGCGGATGGTGCGCCTGCCCGTTGCTTCCACGCCTTGAATTTCGCGGGTGCCTAGATTTTCCATCTTGATGTCGTCGTGGACGCGAGGTGACGCTTCGCCGGCCGACACCGAGCTCTCCGATGTTGCCGGACTACGGACCGCAGTCGGTGATGCCGTGGAGTGCATGGGCCGAACCGTTGCCACTCCGGAGCCAACCACCCAGCTGGTGAAGGTCTCGCTGACAGGATCCATGACGGTGACGACAACTTTGGGATTGGCAGTCGAAGTGGTTCCGAGCTGATGTTCGGTGCGGGTGCGGCCTTGCGAATCTCGCGCCTGCGTCTCCGTCTGCTCGTGGTGAATCGTGTTTCCGTCCGCCAGCGTCTGGTCCACCGTGGTAACGATGGTTGCGGTGTAGGGCGGCTTCTCGGTGGTGGCCGGCGTGTGTGTCGGCGGCGGCTGGACAAGCCGCGCCCGTTGCGCGGGCAATCCAACAGCGGCGAAAAGGCAGAGTGCCAGGGACAAGCTACGCGTCATGCGAGCCTCCAGAAGTCTTCATTCTGGGCGCTGCGGGTGGAATTGGCAACTAAATTGGCAGCAATATTTATGCAGGCGGCTGACTTAGATCGAGTTACTCGACGAACTACTTGACCAGAGCCGTCAGCGCTTCGAGATTGCGGCGCTCGTCTCCGGGCTCGTCGACCGGTGTTTCAGCAACGAACGCGCAGTGCGCGAAGCGCTTGTCATTCAGCAGGCGCGCGAACGGCGCGAGGCCAATGGTGCCGCGGCCGATCTGTTGATGGCGGTCGAGCTTGGAGCCTCGCTGCGCCTTCGCATCGTTCGAGTGCCAGACGCGGACATTCTTGCAGCCGATAGTTTTTTCAATGAGCGCCGTTGTTTCTTTGTAGCCTTCGTCGGAAACGATGTCATACCCCGCGACGTGAGTGTGACAGGTATCGAGGCAGGCGCCGACCGGAGCGTGTCGTCGGAGTTGCTCAATCAGTTCGCCGACCTGCTCAAAGCTGCCCCCGAGGGAGAACTCCGAGCCGGCGGTGTTTTCAATCAGCAGCGTGAAATTCGTGTCGCGCCACGGCATGCTTTCAAACGCCGCCTCAATGGATTCCGCCGCCGCGTTGAGCCCTTCCGCGCGCGTCATGCCGCGCCAGGATCCGGGGTGAAGAACGAGATAGTCGGCGCCGAGTTGCAGCGCGCGTTCCAGCTCGCCGCGCAATGCGGTGACGCTTTGCGCGCGGAAATGAAGTTGCAGGCTGCAGCAATTGATCAGGTAATTCGCGTGGATGACGACGGGGCCGATTTTGTTTTCCTCGCGCAGGTCACGGAAACGAGCTGCCTCCTCCGGCGAAATGATCTGCCCACGCCACTGTCGCGGGCTCGAAGAAAAAATCTGCAGCGTGTTGGCGCCGATGCGGACGGCGCGCTCAAGAGCTGTCGAAACGCCGCCGCTGGTCGACAGATGAACGCCGAGTTTGCGCTTGCCCGGGCGCGGCAGCGGGTCTGGCATCGGCTGCTTCAGGATGTCGAGTGGGATATCGCTTGGCGGAAAGAGTTCCGCAGTCTCCGCTTCGGCGGGCAGCGGCTTCCCTGTCCGGCTGGAAATCTTTACCGGCAGCTTTGCATTCGTTCGAGTGGGCGGATTCTTGGCGGCCATGAAATTATGCGGTGCGCGCCTCTAGGAATTGCGGCTGCGAACGTGCGATGAGCAGGACCAGGGCGACCCAGAATAAGTCAGCCCCTAACAGGTGGCAGATTTGTAACCAGAGTGGTGCTAAAAGGAAAATGTCTGCAATACCGAGCGCGTATTGCAGAATCAGCAAGCCGAAAGTGATGAGCGCGAGTCGACGGGTGGACGGGTCATTCTGCGTCGCGTGGCGTAGCAACATCCACAGCACGTAGACCGCGAGAACTGTGGCACTCAGCGGATGCAGGATGCGCAGGCGCAGCGCATAGTGCGCGTTGGCAGCAAAGTCCTGCGCCCAGGCTTGATGCAAGCTGGTCGCGGGAAACAGCGTGTCACCGAGCGCAGCGATCGCTCCGGTTGCCGCAGCAATAAGAGTGAAAAGCAGCGCCAGCACGGGAGCGAGCCAGCGGCTGCCGCGATAGCGGCTCCACGCTGCCTCCGCCGGCCATGTCAGCCAGTAAGCCGTCGCGGCGATCGCGCCGAGCAGCAGCAGCGTGTTCGCGGAATGCGCGCAGAGATAGACGGCGCGGCCAACGCTCTGGTCCATCGCGACCTTTCGCAGCAGCACTAGCAGCGCTCCGAGAAGTGCTTCATTGAACATGAAGAAGGCGGCAAATCCCGCAGCCCAGCGGGCGAGATTTCTACGCGGTGTGGTTACAAATACTGCGATGGCCAGCGCCGCGACCGTGATAACGGCAACGCCGCTCGATGCGCGATGTGTGAACTCAACGATGGTGTGCCAGAGCGCGCCATGCGGAACAACGACGCCCTGGCAAAGCGGCCAGTGACTGCCGCAACCTGCTCCCGACTGCGATTCGCGAACGTAAGCTCCCCACAGAACGACGGCTTCATTCAACGCGAGAGCAGTCCACGCCAGCTTTGCGGTCCAACTCGTCCTGGTGACGACGGGCTGGCTGGCTGGAGCAAGGTGTGTGGCGGCTGACATGTTTCTATTATGTGGCTTTTCCGAAGAGCGAAACAATCCACTGCCGAGCCGCATGAAAGATGCGTGAACTGAAGTCGAGTTTGCCGAAAAACCTTGTAATTGGCCGCTGAGTGCGGTGTAATGCCGCCGTTGTTGAACTAGCGGACCGCACGTTGTTCTGGCTGGATCAATCTGTCAATTCCTCCGGACGGCGTTGCGGCCGATTTCAATCGAGCTGCTCTTGGAGGGTCTATGCGAAAGTACACAGCCGAATTTTTCGGCACATTTGTCCTGGTGTTCGGCGGGGTCGGCAGCGCCGTGCTCGCGGGCGGCAAGATTGGCTACGCGGGAGTCGCGTTCGCGTTCGGATTGTCGCTGCTGGCGATGGCTTACACGATCGGGCCGATATCCGGCTGCCACATTAATCCTGCGGTGACGTTTGGCGCACTGCTGGCCAAGCGCATCGGCATGAAAGACGCCGTCGGTTACGTAATCGCGCAATGCATCGGCGCGACCATCGGCGCGGGCGCTGTGCTCGCGGTCGCCAAGGGAATTCCCGGCGGCTATCACGCGCAGCTTGGCGGATTGGGCGCGAACGGCTTTGGCCTGCACTCCCCCGGCGGATATTCGCTGACGGCGGCGTTCATCGCGGAGGCCATCCTGACGTTCTTCCTCGTGCTGACAGTGCTGGGGTCGACGGACGTGAAAGCTCCAGTCGGCTTTGCCGGACTTCCTATCGGATTTGTGCTGGTGCTGATTCACCTCGTCGGCATTCCCATCACCAACACTTCGGTGAATCCGGCGCGCAGCCTGGGGCCGGCGATTTTTGTTCGCGGGTGGGCGTTGGAGCAGCAGTGGCTGTTCTGGGTGGCGCCGCTGTTCGGTGCGCTGGTCGCAGCGCTGGTTTATAACGCGATGCGGTTGCCGGATCCGATCATCAGCACCAAGACCGGCGAGCGCGCGTTGATCAGCGAGCAACTGGAAAAAATCGCTTAACCTTTTTGTGCGAATGAAACGGGCTGCCTTCAATTGTTCCTTGGGGGCGGCCCGTTTTTATTTTGGAGAAGCGTCGCGTCCTTTGAAGTTGTCCATCGTGCGATAGACGCGAAGACCGTCGCCGACGACCCAGTCGTAGAGTCGTCCGGGCAGCAGGCCGCGCAAAAGCGGCAAGGCATAAATCAGCGCCGGCATGCGAACGAAGATGCGGTCACGCTCGATACCGCGGACGATCGCGCGCGCTGCGTTTTGCGTTTTTACCAGCGGCAGCAGCGGCGAGTGGACGCCCGCGAACATGCCGGTGTCGACGTAGTACGGCGTCACCGTCGTGACCTGAACGCCGGTCTTGCCGCGCTGCATTTCAACACGCAGGCTGTCGGACCAGCCGATGACAGCCCACTTGCTCGCGCAATACGCAGACATGCGCGGATTCGGCGTCATGCCGGCCGCCGAGGCGATGTTGACGATGTGTCCGCTTTTGCGCGCGATCATGCCGGGAAGAATTTCGCGCGTCAGGTGCATCAGTGCCGACGAGTTGATCGTCATCGTCCGGTCAATGTCGTCGTGCGTGTGGTCGACGAAATTCTTGCCGACGATGATGCCGGCGTTGTTGACGAGAATGTCGACCGGTCCGGCGGATTCGGCGCGGGCGGCCGCGGCAATCACGTCGTTGGTACGCGAGACATCAACGATGTCAGTGACAACGGTGAAGCCTTGCGCGCGAATTTCGGCGGCTGTCCTGTCGAGAAGATCGGCGCGAATGTCCCAGAGGATGACTTGTCGAGCGCCTTTTTTCAGCAACAATTCGGCGACGGCACGACCCATGCCCTGCACGCCACCGGTGATCATTGCTGTCTTGCCTTGAACGCGGCTCATGTTGTCATTCTCATCGCGGCGCAATTTTACGCTGCCGTGGATAGTCGCGATAGACTGGCGGGCGATGGCGGTTTATGTCTCCATGCTGCGCGGCATCAACCTCGGCAAGCGCCGGGTCAAGATGGAAGACCTGCGCGCACTTTATGAATCGCTCGGGCTGACCGACGCAAAGACGTACGTGCAAAGCGGCAACGTCGTTTTCAAATCCAAATTGAAGGACGAGCGCAAGCTGGCGTCGCTGATCGAGAAAGGTATCGCACAACGTTTCGGATTTGAGTCGGGCGTGGTGTTGCGATCAGCCGACGAGTTAGAGGCCGTCGTCGCAGCGAATCCATTTGCCAAGCGCAAGGATGTTCATCCCGGCAAATTGCTGGTGTGGTTTGTCCGCGAGGCGCCGACTGCGGCGGTGCGCAAAGCCGTGCTCGCAGTCCCGGCCGATCCGGAGGAGTTAAAACTCGGCGAGCGCGAGATCTACTGCTATTTCCCCAACGGCCAGGCGCGGCCGGGGATCAAATGGGCCTCAGTCGAAAAGGCGCTCGCGGTTCCGGGAACAGGTCGCAACTGGAACAGCGTGATGCAGTTGCTCGATATGGCGCGGGCCATGGAAGCCGGCGAATAGATCGCCATCTGGCCGCAAAAACCGGCCCTTCACTGCTGAATTCGCGAGATTGAAAGAGACCGTTTGCGCAGCCGCCCGCCGCGTGCTATGTTTTTTCTATTCCAGCCGGCCTTCCAAGGCAGGCTCGAATTTCATGCAGAGTGGTTGAGGGACGAGCCCTGTGACGCCACGACAACCGGACAGTTTGTTCAGTACCGGTGTCAACTCTCGCCCGCGCAAGCGGGGGACATGAGATTCGGAGTCGCAAGCTCCCTTCGCCACTCCAATTTCTCTCATCCCTCGCCCCACCGGCGAGGCAAGGCTCGTTGTTCTTAGCCGCTGTGCTCTGAAAGAAGGAGCAACAGGTGAGCGAAGTTTACGAATTGCGTTGTCGGGAGTGCGGCCGCCGTTACGGCAACCAGCCGCTGTCTATTTGCGAAGATTGTTTTTCCCCGCTCGAGGTGGCGTACGACCTCGACCAGCTGCGCGGCCGCGTAACCCGCAGCAGCATCACCGCCGGACCGCAGAACATGTGGCGCTACTCTGCCCTGCTGCCGTTGACCGACGGCTACACCTCCGAACTCGCGACCGGCATGACGCCTCTGCAAAGCGCGCATCGCTTCGGCCGCCAGATCGGCGCGACGAATCTCTTCATCAAGAATGACGCGGTCTGCCTGCCAACGCTGAGCTTCAAGGATCGCGTCGTCAGCACGGCGATTGCGGCTGCGAAACGCTTCGGCTTCGACACGATCGGCTGCTCGTCCACGGGAAATTTGGCGAATGCTGTTGCTGCACAGGCGGCACGTGAAGGCCTGCAGGCGTTCATCCTGGTGCCCGCCGATCTCGAGCCGGCGAAGATTATCGGCACGCAGGTCTACGGCGCGCGGCTGGTGCGGATCGACGGCAACTATGACCACGTCAACCGGCTATGCTCGCAGATTGCCGACCGCTTCCGCTGGGGATTTGTGAACGTCAATCTGCGGCCGTACTACGCGGAAGGCTCGAAGACTGTCGGCTATGAAATCGCCGAGCAGTTGGGCTGGCGCCTGCCGGACAACGTCGTCGTCCCCATGGCCGGCGGCTCGCTCATCGGCAAAATTCGCAAAGCGTTCGACGAGTTGATCGCGCTCGGTTTAGTCGATAAGAAGCCGGTGCGCTTCTTCGGTGCCCAGGCCAGCGGCTGCTCACCGATCTCGCAAGCGGTGAAGTTGAGTGCGGAGAAAATTACGCCGCAGAAGCCGCAGACGATCGCGCGCTCGCTGGCCATCGGCAATCCTGCGGACGGAATTTACGCCGCACGCATGATTCGCAAAACCGGCGGCTGGGCAGAGGACATTTCGGATGTCGAGATTGTG
>Ga0302324_100029245_pt1 | contig 10451 bp, 8 predicted proteins | sample Palsa_T0_1_FD_201949 | JGI IMG/M metagenome (GOLD analysis project Ga0302324, IMG submission 201949) | Peat permafrost microbial communities from Stordalen Mire near Abisko, Sweden - Palsa_T0_1 | ecosystem: Environmental > Terrestrial > Soil > Palsa > Peat permafrost | place: Sweden: Abisko... | reverse complement strand
CCGACGCCGGCACCGCCGGTTGAGGTCACGGGCGTCCCGAGACCCCGGCGCACACCGATCCTCGTGACGGCGGGCACCCCGTAAGAATGCGCGCGGGCGTCCGGATTGGGAATTGACGGCAGCTTGCCGAACCTCGAAAACCGATGGAACCAAGGGTGTACTTCGAGGATGCCGTCGTCGGCCAGCGCCGCCAATTCGGCAGCTACACGATTGCTGAGGACGAGATTCTGCGCTTCGCACGCGAATTCGATCCGCAGCCGTTCCACGTCGACAAGGCGCTAGCCGAAAAGTCGGTCTACGGCGGCCTGATCGCCAGCGGCTGGCACACCTGTGCGATCGCAATGCGAGCGATCTGCGACGGCTTCTTGTCCGGCGCGGCCGCTATGGGGTCACCCGGCGTCGACGAGATTCGCTGGCGCGCGCCCGTGCGCGCCGGCGACCGCCTGACCTGTTACGGCACGGTTTTGGAGGCGCGGCCCTCGCGCAGCAAGCCGGACCGAGGCGTGATCGTCACCCAGACCGAGATGGTCAATCAGCGCGGCGAGATCGTCATGACGATGCGCGGCATGACGCTGATGCGCCGCCGCCCGGCCTAGGTCGGCTGCGAGAGGCTCTGTTTGGGGCCTGCAGAAAATCGGGATTCGCCATCCAAAAGGATCGCTTGCCGATGCCACGTCCTATCATCGGGCCGCAGCCGACCGACGACACCCCGATCGACGGGCTCGCGCGAGCCAAACCGGCTTCGCCCGCCGCTCTCGAGGCGCGTTTGCGCGTCCGGCGTTCCGGCGAGTACCTGACGGCAATCGGGCGTCTGGACGCCGGTTCGCATGCCATCGATCGCAGCCTGACCCAAGCGGTCCTCGACGCGATCGCGCAGGAGTTTGCGGAGCTATCCCTCGAGCAACGGCCGACGGGGTTGGTTGCCAAGTGCGATTTGGGTGACTCCTTCGAGGTCCACTCGCTCGACATCGTTCTGGCGACCGCCGTCCACGTACGCGCGCGGGAGCCGTTGCCCGACGGGCTCGAGCGAGCGCGGACGCTCGCGCTGCACCCGCAATACCTGTTCGTCGAAGTGTATCCGCAGAGCATGCGGGCCGTGCGTGCGGACGGCAGCGTCAACGTGGTGACGACGCCGTGATGCGCCAGTCCGTCGTCCCCGCGTCGCACGTGGCCGGCATCGCCAACAAAATCGCGAACGTCCACAGCGAGCTTTCGGACATGCACCAAGAACTGGGCGGCCTGCAGGGCACGGTCGAGGCGCTCGAGGGAAAGACGCACGCGGTGCAAGTCCAGCTCAGCTCGCTGACGGCGGATTTCAATGCCTTCGTGCAGCAAGACGCGGCCCACAAGGAAATTCAGATCGCCGAGACGCGCCTGGTTCGCGTACGCCAAGATATCGAGAGCAATTTCGGCTATCACGCCGACGTGCGGCGCAGTGCGACCGGCATCTTGCAGGCGGCGGACCTCCAGATCGTTCGCCAGGAGACGCTGCGCTCGTCGTCCGAAGAGCTGATGATCCGCACCCCAAACTATTGGCTCGCGCCGGCCCTGGTAGCGCTATCGGCGTGGATTTCGGATAAGCAGGGCCTGGCGCAGAAGGCGCTGGCCGAGGCGATGCGCCGCGATGACGTCAAGACCTCGCTGCTGATGACGCTCGTCTGCCGGCGTCTCGGGCGCCAGGACAGCGCTGGGGCCTGGCTCGCGCGTTACTTTTCCTTGCAAGACCCGTTTCATCTCGATCGCGAGGCCGTGATCATGCTCGACGCGCTCGCCAGCGGCGTCTTCGGCGCGGCGAATAAGAGCCGCAGCCTGGCCAGCGTCGAGGATTGGCTGCTCGAAATTCGCAACCGCATCGGCGTCATCGAGGCCGAGCGCAAGCGCTGGAACGACGCCTTCGTCGCGTTGACTCAAGCGGCGCCGGGCAGTGACTATCCGACGATTTCGAAGTACAGCGAAAGCTGGCCGGAACTAGCCCGGGCGCTGGGCTCGGTGCGCCGGAACAAGCGCGTGCTCGACAACGTCGGCGCGATCTTCGACGGTGAGATCGCGGCCTCGCCGAAGTTGGTTGCCCGCGTCGACGCGCTGATCGACCGCCTGGTCACGTCGTTCGATGCCGAGGAGCTTCCCTTACGTTCGGACATGCGGCGGCTCGAACTGATCGTCGAGGAGGGCGGCGATCGCAAGGCTGCCGACGAGCGCTACGCGACCGAGGCGGCAGGCTTCACGGCGCAAACGAACTTCGTGTCGCTGTTGGCCAACACGGCCCGCGGAATCGGCGTCGGCGAAACCTCGCGCGCGACGCAGCGCTTGGCGTTTGCGCTGTCGATCCCGTGGATGTCGGAAGCATACGACGACGTCGTCGCCGCGTCGCGCGCCCAACAGCCCGCCACGATCGCAATCGCGCTCGAAGGGTGGAGCGGCTCGACGGACGACGGCGCGAACGAGGCCGAACTCGTCGCGGACGTCGAACGGCAGGTCTCCGCGCAAGAGCGGGCCGAGGTCGCACAGCTCGGCGGCCTGAAGTTTTGGTGGCCTTCGATCGTCGCCGTCGTGCTGCTGGCGGCAGCCCATTACTTGGGCCTCGCGTCGATCCTCTTCGCGGCGTTGTTTGCGGCGGCACAAGCGCTGCAGTACCTCTTGCGCCGGGCGAAGATCGCGACGATCCGCGCCGCATACGCGCAGCGGCGTGCCGCGCAGGTTTCGATCGTCAAGACCTTTTGCGCCGAAGTCGTCGACCTGCGCGAGGAGGTCCGGCGCGAGGATGCCGTCGCCGACAAGGTACGCGAGCGGTTGGCCGGCATCGCCGCGCAAGAACAGCTCGGAGCGCAATTCGAAACCGGGCGCGCGGTGCTCGCATGAGCGTCGAGTGGGGGCGTCCGGCGGCACCGAGGACGAGCGGTCCTTCGCCTGGGGCGCCGGCCGCGCCGCCCTCGCCGTGGGAACAGATTGCCGAAGCCTTCCCCGCCTGGACGCTCGAACCGCCGTTCACCGTCCAGCCCCACGGCGAAAAGCGCGGTTCGTGAAGCCATCGCCCGCAACGTACGCCGAGTGGGTCGAGCTGCTCCACCGCTTCGAGCGCTCAACTGACGACCAGGAGGTCGTCGCCATACTCGGCCGCTCGAAGTTCTCTCTGCCTCCCGAGATGGCGCAGCGCCTCTGCAAACGCGTGGTCGAGGTTGTCGAGGGGCGCGTGCGCGTGGTCGTGACGCACTTGCAGCAAGACCTCGATCGAGGAACCGACGAGGTCGGCTACGGTCAGAGCATGACGCGCGCGCGGCACGAGCTGGCGCCGATCGCAGGGTTCTGCGCCGCTGCCTGCTGGCCGCCCGACTTCGGAGCCGCGATGAAGAAGAGCCTCGAAGATTTCGTGGCAAAGACGCGGGCGTCGCTCGAAGAGTCCGCTGCAGCCTACGCCCGTCACGACCAAGGTGCGCGCCTTTCGATGATCCGCAAATTTCCGTTCTCGATCGGCGTGCCCACCGCGGAACCGCCCGGGGGGTCCAGGTCGAACCCCAAGCCAACACCCGACGACCCGTTGCCGACGCGACGGATCATCCTTTAGTGTTCGCCGCTCGTCCCGCTTCGCGACCTTGGTGTTGCGGGACGTCCGGCGAGACACACTAAGAAAGCGAACGACTCGTGCCAGACGCCGCCGCCACGCAAGCGATTCTCGTACGCTATTTCAAAGCCCGCATTCCGTTCATCGCACTACGGACCTCGGAACGGGCGCGAGCGCTCGAGCTGATCGAGCGGGCCGGGAACGAGATCCATCTACCGGTGCTCGTGCACACGTTGTCCGCGGGCTTGATCGACCGAACGACGGGGCGCAAAGTCAGCGAGGATCGCTCGGTGATGGCCGTGCTCGATTTTGCCGCCGAGCAGATGAAGGTGCGCCAGAACCTGACGCTCGTGCTGACCGAGGTCGCCGACATCGAAGACGATACCGCGATGGCGCGCCAGCTCGCGGACGTCGTATTGCTCGCAAGCGAACGTGGCGGCTCGATCGTCGTGCCGACGATGAAGAGCATTTGGCCGACGCTGCAGCGCTTGGGCATGAGCGTAACCCTCGACGTTCCGACCGAAGACGAGATGGTCGAGATCATCCGCGCGACGATCGAACCGTATCGCGGCCAGATGCGCGTCGAATGGGGCGATGCCGAGTACAAGCAAGCCGGCTCGATCCTGGCGGGCATCTCGCGGATCGAAGCGGAGAACGTCGTCGCGACCTTGCTCGCCAAGGGCAGCATCGGCAAAGACGATACCGAGGAGCTGATCAAGGCCAAGGACCGGATCTTCAGCGACATCTCCGGCATCGAACGCATCGAGGTCAAGGACCTGTCGGTCGGTGGTCTCGAGGGCTTGCAGGCTTGGCTCGAGCGCGAGCGGCCGCTGTTTACCGCGGATTTGCGCGATCGGAAATTACGCCCGCCGCGCGGGGCGCTCTTGGTGGGCGTGCCGGGCTGCGGCAAGAGCCTGAGCGCGAAGGCGATCGCCGCCTCTTGGAAGCTGCCGCTCTTTCGGCTCGACCTCGCAAACATCCACGGCCAGTACCTGGGTCAGAGCGAAGGACGGCTCAAAGCGGCACTCTCCACGGCCGATCACGTGGCGCCGTGCGTCCTCTGGATCGACGAGATCGAAAAGGGCTTAGCCGGCGCCGGAGACCAAGGTACGAGCACGCGCCTGGTGGGGCACTTCCTGTTTTGGCTGCAAGAGTCGACCTCTCGCGTGTTCGTGGTTGCAACCGCCAACGACGTCTCGCAACTTCCGGCCGAGCTGTTGCGGCGCGGCCGCTTCGACGAGATTTTCTTCGTCGATCTGCCCACGCCGCAGGAGCGGCGTGAGATCATCTCCCTCTACGTGCGGCGCAACCTGCGCGACCCGATCGACGACGCGCTGCTCGAGCAGCTCGTCGGGCTGTCCGACGGGTTTGCCGGCTCGGACCTCGAGGCAGGCGTGCGCGAGGTCGCTAAAGACGCATTTCTCAAGGGCGACGATGCGGTCGTGCCGGAACTGTTCTTGCGCTCGTTTCGGAACGTCGTGCCGCTGACGAAAACCAACCCCGAGCGAATCGAGCAGATTCGGGCTTGGGGACGCGATCGGGCAGTGCCCGCGTCCGGCGTAGCGGCCGGCGCACCCGGTGCTGAGGATCACCCGACGCGGCGTGTCGTCTTGACCTAGGGAAGTTTCTTCCGGCCGCTGCTGGTTCTGTCGGTAGTTTCAAGCAGGATGCGGCGCTCGCCATCTCGGCGGGTAAGTACACCGTATGAAGATCGCCCAAGTCGCGCCACTTTCCGAGAGCTGCCCGCCGCGGCTGTACGGCGGTACGGAGCGCGTCGTCGCCAACCTGTGCGACGAACTCGTCCGCCAAGGCCACGAGGTAACGCTGTTTGCCAGCGGCGATTCGCAAACGCTCGCCGACCTCGATCCGGTCTGCGAGCGCGGTCTGCGCCTTTCCCCAGGGGTTCGGGAGCCGCGCGCCTACGAGACGATTCAGCTCGGCCGGGTCGTCCGGCGGGCACACGAATTCGACGTCCTGCACTTCCACTTGGACTATCATCATTTTGCGGCCGTGCTTCCGTTCGCCGACCGCGTGCTGACGACGTTGCACGGACGGCTCGACCTTGCCGAGCTGCAACCGGTCGCGCGCGAGTTCCCGGGGATGGCGCTGGTTTCGATCTCCGATTCGCAGCGCCGGCCGATCCCGGGCGCCAATTGGATCGGCACCGTCTACCATGGGCTGCCGCCGGACAGCTACGAACTCGGCGACGGCGAGGGCGATTACCTGGCGTTTCTGGGCCGCATCTCGCCCGAAAAAGGCATCGAGCGCGCCGTTGCGATCGCGCGAGGCTCGGGGCGCGCACTGCGCGTGGCCGCGAAGATCGATAGCGTCGACCGGGCTTACTACGAACGCTCGGTCGCGGCGCTCTTCGACGATCCCTCGATTCGATCGATCGGCGAGATCGGCGAGCGTGAGAAGAACGGCTTTCTGGGCAGCGCGCGCGCGCTCGTCTTTCCGATCACGTGGCCCGAACCGTTTGGTCTCGTGATGATCGAGGCGATGGCATGCGGAACGCCGGTGATCGCATGGCGCAACGGATCGGTTCCCGAGATCATCGAGCACGGCGTCACCGGATTCATCATCGACTCGGTCGAGGAAGGTATCGAGGCTGCCGCGCGCGTGGCCGAACTCGACCGCGCCACGATTCGGCGCCGCTTCGAGGCACGGTTTTCGGCCGAGCGCATGGCCAAGGGCTATGTCGCGCTGTACGACGCGATCGGATCGCGTTCCCGATCTGCAGGACTCGCACGCGTCGTAGCCTGAAGCGGTTCGGCGTGAGCGAGCTGGAACTCCGCCTCCACGTCCCCGCGTCGGAGTCGTTCGCCCAGCGGCAGCCCCACACGCTCAAGAGCGGCGACACGTTCGTGGTCTTCGACCGCAGCGGCGATCTTCGCGGCGAGCTTGGCGGTGACGAGCACGCAACCTCGCCCGAGGGACTCTATCGCGAAGATACGCGCATCGTCTCGCGCTTTGCCTGGCGCCTGGACGGCGAACCCGCGCTCTTGCTCAGCGCGACCGCGCGCAACGATCCGACGGTCTTCAGCGCGGATTTGACCAACGCCGATCTCTACGACGGCGACCGTCTCGCACTGGCGCGCGAACTCATTTATCTGAACCGTCGAAAGTTTGTCTGGCAAGGTGCGATGTACGAGCGAATCTTACTGCGCAACTTCGACCAGATTCCCCACCGCGTGACGCTCGACGCATTCTTCGACGCCGACTTTGCCGACGTGTTCGAAGTGCGCGGCGAGCGGCGGCCGCGGCGTGGTACCCTCGTTCGTTCGCTGCCCTCGCCCAGCTGCGCCAGGATCCGCTACACCGCACTCGACGACGTAACGACCGACGTCGACATGAACTTCGATCCGGAGCCGGCGCACATCGATACGATGCGCGCGCGGTACGTGCTGAACCTCGCCCCCGGGGAACACCGGCGCCTGTTTGCCCGCGCCGGTATCTCGGAAGGCGAGCGGGCCTGGACGGCGCCCCAATTTTTCGCCGCGTTGCGCGCCGCGCGCCGCGAGTTTGCCGCCATCGCCCGGGCCGCTACCACGGTTTCCAGCTCGAACGCGACGTTCGACGAAATCGTGCGGCGGTCGGCGTCGGACCTTTCGATCCTGGTGACCCGCACGGCGCTGGGATCGTATGCCTACGCGGGCATCCCCTGGTTTGCGACCGCCTTCGGGCGCGACGGCATCATCACGGCGCTGTTCACCCTATGGCTCGACCCGTCGATCGCGCGCGGCGTCCTGCGCTTCCTGGCGGCGACGCAAGCCGTCGAAACCGATCCCAGCCGGGATGCCGAACCGGGCAAAATCTTGCACGAAATGCGGCACGGTGAGATGGCGCGTCTCGGCGAGGTTCCATTCGCTCGCTATTACGGCAGCGTCGATGCGACGCCGCTGTTCGTCATGCTGCTCGAGGCCTACTACGCGCGCACCGGCGATCTGGAGCTGGTCCGGGAACTCTGGCCCAACTGCTCGGCCGCGCTCGACTGGATCGATCGCTACGGCGATCTCGACGGCGACGGGTTCGTCGAATACGCCCGCAAGACGCCGGGCGGCCTGGACAATCAGGGTTGGAAGGATTCGCACGATGCGATCTTCCACGCCGACGGCCGCCTGGCGAGCGCTCCGATCGCGCTTTGCGAGGTGCAGGGTTACGTCTATGCGGCCAAGCGTGGTGCGGCGGCGCTCGCGGCGGTGCTGGGTTACCCGGCACAAGCCGCGCAGCTTGCGGAAGCGGCGCGGGAACTGCGCGAGCATTTCGATGCGGCCTTTTGGTGCGAAGAGCTGAACACGTACGCGATGGCCCTCGATGCGGCCAAAGCTCAATGCCGTGTCGTCAGCTCGAATGCGGGCCACGCGCTCTTCAGCGGGATCGCGACGGCGGAACGAGCGTCGAGCGTCGCCAAGGTCCTGATGGGACAGCAATGCTTCTCGGGCTGGGGCATCCGGACGGTCGCGACCAGCGCCTCGCGTTACAATCCGATGTCGTATCATAACGGATCGGTCTGGCCGCACGACAACGCGATCATCGCACTCGGCCTCGGTCGCTACGGTTTCAAGGCCGAGGTCGGGCGCCTGTTCCGAGCGACGGTCGACGCGGCCGCGTGCATGGAGCTGCGCCGCCTGCCCGAGCTTTTTTGCGGCTTCGAGCGTCGCCGCGAGAGCACGCCCACGCTCTATCCGGTTGCATGTTCGCCTCAGGCCTGGGCGAGCGCCGCACCGTTTGCGATGCTGGCAGCAAACCTGGGACTCGTGTTCGACGTTGCGCGCAACGAGATTCGCTTCGAACGCCCCGTCCTGCCGGCGTTTCTCAGCGAGCTGCACTTACGCGGTTTGACGCTCGCGGGCAGCTCGATCGACGTCGAGGTGCGCCGGCACGGAACCGAACTCGCTCTCAACGTCAAGGACCGGCACGGTTCGGTACGCGTGAGCGTGGAGTACTAGCTCGGGCTAGCCGCACGGATGCGGCTGTGTCGCACGGCGCCGGATGCGCCATCAGTGCGACCTAGCCCGCTCGAACAAGCGAATTCGAGCCGCGTGAAGAAGGGCCGCGACATGCAACAGGCGGACGTCCTCGTGGTCGGGGCCGGCCTCGCGGGGCTCGTGGCAGCGGCCGAAGCGGCGGACGCGGGCAAACGCGTCATCGTCGTCGATCAGGAATCGGAGAACAATCTCGGCGGCCAAGCGTTCTGGTCGCTCGGTGGTCTGTTCTTCGTCGACAGTCCCGAGCAGCGCCGCTTCGGGGTCAAGGACTCGTACGAACTCGCGCTCGAGGACTGGCTCGGGACGGCGGCGTTCGATCGCGTCGAAGACCATTGGCCGCGCCGGTGGGCTGAGGCCTACGTGGCGTTCGCCAAAGAAGAGAAGCGCGCGTGGTTACACGCGCAGGGCATGCGCTGGTTTCCGATCGTCGGTTGGGCCGAACGTGGCGGCTACGGCGCCGTCGGGCATGGCAACTCGGTGCCGCGTTTCCACCTCACCTGGGGCACCGGACCGGCCGTGATCGAGCCGTTCGTTCGGCGCACGCGCGCTGCCGAAGCGGCATCGAAGCTGTCGTTCCGATTCCGGCACCGCGTCGACGCACTGATCGTCGAAGGCGGCGCGGTTGCCGGCGTTCGCGGCACGTTGCTGGAGCCCGACGACGCGCCGCGCGGTAAGGCGACCTCGCGCACGGCGACCGGCGATTTCGAGTTGCGGGCCGCCGCAACGATCGTGGCTTCGGGGGGCATCGGCGGCAATCAGGACCTGGTGCGCGCGAACTGGCCGGCACGCCTCGGAACTCCACCGCGTTTCATGGTTCAAGGCGTGCCCGACCACGTCGACGGCCGGATGCTCGCGATCGCCGAGACCGCCGGCGCCCGGCTGATCAACCGCGACCGCATGTGGCACTACACCGAGGGCTTGCGTAACTGGAACCCGATCTGGAATCGGCACGGGATCCGCATCATTCCCGGGCCGTCGTCGCTCTGGCTCGATGCGACCGGCAAACGCCTGCCGCCGCCACTCTACCCGGGCTTCGACACGCTCGGGACGCTCGAGTACATCATGAAGTCGGGCTACGAATATACGTGGTTCGTGACCGACCAGGCGATCGTCAAACGCGAGTTCGCGCTCTCCGGCTCGGAACAGAACCCCGATTTCACCAATAAGGATTGGCGCATGGTGCTCGGGCGCGTGCGCGGCAAGGCGGCAACGCCGCCCGTTGAGGCGTTCAAAAGCAACGGCGCGGATTTCGTCGTGCGCGAGACGCTCGACGAACTGGTCGAGGGCATGAACGCGCTCACGCCGGAGCGGCTGCTGGATCTCGAGACGGTGCGCCGCGAAGTAACCGCGCGCGACCGCGAACTCGACAATCCGTACGGCAAGGACCTGCAGATCGCCGCGATCCGTCAGGCCCGAAACTATCTGGGCGACAAACTCAGCCGTGTTTCCAAGCTGCACCGGTTGCTGGATCCGAAGTATGGCCCGCTGATCGGCATCAAGCTGAACATCCTGACGCGCAAAACGCTGGGCGGCCTCGAGACGGACCTGCAAGGCCGCGTCTTCGGAGCGAACGGCGCGATCGTTCCCGGCTTGTACGCCGCGGGCGAAGCGGCTGGATTCGGCGGCGGCGGCGTTCATGGCTATCGCGCGCTCGAAGGCACGTTCCTCGGCGGCTGCATCTTTTCAGGCCGCGCTGCCGGCCGCGCCGCGGGGGCAGCGAGTTAGCCGCGAAGCCCCGCGCATCATAACTTCGAAGAAGAAACAGGAGACCATGGCTTTCACCGATCGGTTCAGCAAACGCGCCGGCGCCTACGCGGCGGGCCGCCCCTCGTATCCATCCGCCTCGATCGACGCGATCCTGGCCGGCCTTGGGGAACCGGCGACGCTGGTGGCCGCCGATCTCG
>Ga0302324_100029242_pt1 | contig 10452 bp, 10 predicted proteins | sample Palsa_T0_1_FD_201949 | JGI IMG/M metagenome (GOLD analysis project Ga0302324, IMG submission 201949) | Peat permafrost microbial communities from Stordalen Mire near Abisko, Sweden - Palsa_T0_1 | ecosystem: Environmental > Terrestrial > Soil > Palsa > Peat permafrost | place: Sweden: Abisko... | reverse complement strand
GGTCCGTGATCCCAAGGCAATAAGCCACGAGCGATCCGGCGCCCGAGCCACGGCCCGGCCCCACCGGGATTGCGTTCTCGCGCGACCAGCGGATGAAGTCGGCAACAATGAGAAAGTAGCTGGCGAAGCCCATCTGGCAGATGACATCAAGCTCGCTCTTCAGCCGCTCGCGCCGCCGTTCGATCTGCGCCGCGTCGGAGCGCCCGATGAGCCGCCGTGCAAGTCCGTGCGCGGCTTCCTCGCGCAGAAAATCCGCCGCGCTGCCGCCGCCCGGCACGGGATACTGCGGCATGTGCGTTTCACCGAGACGCAAGATGAGGCTCGAACGGCGCGCGATCTCGACCGAATTGGCAAGCGCTTCAGGTATGTCCGCGAACAGGAGCGCCATCTCCCGCGGCGTGCGCAGGTACTGTTGCGCCGTGTAGCGGCGCACGCGTGCGGTGTCGGCGAGCAGCGCACCGTCGTAGATACACACGCGCGCCTCGTGCGATTCAAAGTCTTCAGGCTTGATGAAGCGCACGTCATTGGTCGCAACCACCGGCACCGCGCGCCGTGCGCCGAGTGCGACCGCAAGTGCGATGTAGCCTTCCTCCTCGGCTCGCCCAACACGCTGCAATTCGAGGTAGAAGCGGTCGCCGAAGAGATCGAGCCAGTCATTGAGCGCGCGCTCGGCTTCCGCCTCGCGTCCGTTGACGAGCGCGCGGCCGACATCTCCTTCGGTTGCGCCGGAGAGCGCGATGAGGCCGCTCACGCCCTCGGGACTCAACCAGCCGTGCTCGATCATCGCAACGCCGCGGTGCTGTCCTTCAAGATAGGCACGACTCAAGAGCCGGGTGACATTGCGATAGCCGCCCTCGGATTGGCACAGCAGAGTCAATCGAGACGGCGGCGTGCGCTCGCCCGCCTCGCGCACCAGGAGGTCGACGCCCACGACCGGCTTGATGCCGCCCTCGATCGCCGCACGGTAGAATTTCACCATGCCGAAGAGATTGCTCTGATCGGTCAGCGCGACCGCCGGCATCTCGGCTGCGAGCACGGCGTTCACCAGCTCCTCGACGCGCACGACACTATCGACGAGCGAGTACTCGGTATGCACACGCAGATGCACGAACCCCACCGTCATGGGTCAAGCACCATAATCGATATCGCCTGCCGCACAGGCTCAAATGAGCGCCGATGCAGTGGCGAGGGTGCGCGCAGCTTCAGGGCCGCAAGATGCGCGGGAGTCGAGTAGCCTTTGTGGGCGGCCAGATCGAAGCCCGGATAGTGCACGTCCATGCGCTCCATGAGTGCATCGCGGAACGTCTTGGCGAGTATCGAGGCGGCACTGATGGCGTCGACCTTGGCATCGCCCTTCACAATCGTCTCAACGGTACAGCCGGCCAACAGATCCTGCAGCCGCGGTGGACAATTGCCGTCCACCTGCACGTGGGTGGGACGCAGCGGCAGGCGCAGGAGCGCGCGCCGCATCGCGAGCAATGAGGCCTGCAGAATGTTGAGACTGTCGATCTCCTCCGAATCGGACCAGCCGACTCCCCACGCGAGCGCCCGGGTACGGATCAGCACGGCGAGTCGGGCGCGCTCCTCTGGCGGCAGCGTCTTCGAATCCGCAAGTCCAAAGATCGGACGGCGCGCGTTGAGAATGACGGCGGCGGCGACGACCGGACCTGCGAGCGGCCCTCTGCCGGCCTCGTCGACGCCTGCGATGCGCAGCAGCCTGGCTCCCGGGGCTAGGCGCATCTTGCCGCCCACCCGGCGCACTCGAGAATTGCATCGGCCGCGCGCTCAGCGCCGTCGCAGCGCAATTGCTCGTGGATGCGGGCAAATTCTTTGGCGAGCATCTGTTCGCGCACCGGATCGTCGAGCTCGCGCAACAGCGCCGCACCGAGCGCCGCCGGCGTCACCTGCTCTTGCAAGAGCTCCGGCACGAGCGCCCGTCCGGCGAGCAGGTTGGGCTGTGCCATGAATTTGGCCTTCACGAGGCCAAAGCGCCGCGCCACAAAGGCGGTGGGTGCCGCGAACCGGTAGGCGACCACCATCGGCCGCTTCGACAGCAGGGTTTCAAGGGTTGCCGTGCCCGAAGTGACGATTGCCGCGTTGCAGGCCGCGAGCGCCTCGCGCGCGCGTCCGTCGAGGAGCCGGATCCGAGGATAGGCGGCCGCCACCTGACGCTCAAACACCCGCCGCACGGCGGCCGTCGCCATGGGCGCAATGAACTCGACCCCCGGCCGCTGCTGCGCGATCCATGCCGCCGCCAGTGCGAAATCCGTACCGAGGCGCTCGGCCTCGCCCACGCGGCTGCCCGGTAGCAGCGCCACGATGGTCGCGTTCTCATCCAGGCGCAATGTGCGCCGCGCGCCCGCGCGGTCAATTATGAGCGGGATTTGATCCGCCAAAGGGTGGCCGACAAATAGCGCCTGCACACCGTGCCGGGCGTAGAATTCAGGCTCGAAGGGCAGGAGGCACAGGATGAGATCACAGGACTGCGCGATGGTGCGCACCCTGCCCTGACGCCACGCCCACACCTGCGGGCTCACATATTGCACCGTGGCAAGTCCGCGCGCCTTCAGGCGCGCCGCAAGCCCAAGATTGAATTCCGGTGCGTCGATGCCAACGAACACGTGCGGCCGCGCCTCAAGGAATCGTGCGACGAGCATGCGGCGCAATCGCAGCAGGCGCGGCAAGTGCCGCAGCACTTCCGTGAGCCCCATGACAGCAAGCTCTTCAGCGCTCGCCCAGGCATCGCATCCGGCGGCAACCATTTTCGGGCCCGCTACACCAAAACACTCGAGGTTCGGCGCGCGCGCGCGCAACGCGTCGATGAGTGCCGCCCCGAGCTGATCCCCCGAAGCCTCGCCCGCCACGAGACCGATACGCAGCGCTGCACCGGCGGCGCTCTGGCCGGGCGCGCCGTTCATCTCACCAAGCTGCGAGTCGAGGTGCCAATGAAATCCACGAACTCACGCACGACCGACTGCGACTCGGCAAGCACCTGCAGGCGCTCGACTGCATCGGCGAGCTTCAGATCCGACTGGTATAGGATACGAAAGGCGTTGCGCACGTGCCGAATCTGCTCGGCGGTGAAGCCGCGCCGCCGCATCCCTTCCGCATTCACGGAATGCGGCTCAGCCGGCTGACCAACCGCCATGACGAACGGCGGCACATCGCGTGTCACCGCCGTATTGTTGGCGATGAAGGCGTGGGCACCGACCTTTGAGAATTGATGAGCGGCCGAGAGGCCGCCCATATGCACCCAGTCTCCAAGTCGCACGTGGCCCGCCAAAGTTGCGCAGTTTGCCATCACAATGTGGTCGCCCAGCACGCAGTCATGCGCGACGTGCGTATAGGCCATGAAAAGATTGTGGCTGCCGATGCGGGTCACGCCCTGATCGTTGGCAGTGCCGCGATTCACTGTGCAGAACTCGCGAAACACGTTGTGATCCCCAATCTCAAGACGCGTGCGCTCACCGCCGTACTTTTTGTCCTGCGGGTCGCTGCCAATGGAAGCAAACTGGAAGATGCGATTACCCACGCCGATCCGCGTCGGCCCGGTGATGACCGCGTGCGGCCCGATACTGCTCCCCGCACCAATGACGACGTCCGCCTCAATAATGGCGAACGGCGCAACCGTCACTCCGGCGCCGAGCTCGGCCTGCGGCGAAATGATCGCGTGCGGGTCAACCACCGCGTCTTTCCTCAGATCAAGGCTCGCGCCCGCGCGGCGACTCACTTGCTCGCCTCCGGCGCGACCATCATTTCCGCGTGCGCCACCTCATCCTCGCCGACGAGCGCGACGGTGGAAAAGCGCCAGATGCCCTTGAAGCTGCGCTCCAGCTGCGCGGTCAGGATCAGCTGGTCGCCCGGTTCCACGGGCTTCCGAAAGCGCGCTTTATCGATCCCGACAAAGTAGAAGCGCGTCGTGTCGTTGGGGATGATGCCGGCCGTGACGAACGCGAGTATCCCCGCAGTCTGTGCCAGGGCTTCAATGATCATGACGCCGGGCATGACCGGCCGCGCCGGAAAGTGTCCGGGGAAGAATGGCTCGTTGAATGTCACGTTCTTCAGCGCACGGATGTTCTCTCCGGGCCTGCACTCGAGCACCCGATCGACGAGTAGAAACGGATACCGATGCGGCAAGCGCTCCAGGATCTTGACGATATCCATCTGAATCGATTCAGTCATCACCATCACTCCGCGCATCCGCCGCCCGGATGTTGGTTCGCCGTTCCAGCGCCGCGAGGCGTGCGGCCCATGAGTCGATCCGTTTGAGGCGCGCTACGATCCGGCGCCAGTTGCCTGTCGGCTCGGTCGGAATGCCACTCGAGTATACCCCCGGGCGTGTGATCGAACGGGTCACGAAAGAATATCCCGTAATCGTCACTTCGTCGCAAATCGACAGGTGTCCGGCGATACCCACGGCGCCGCCGAACATGCAGTGGCGCCCGATCGTCACGCTGCCGGACACACCCACGCACGCGGCCATGATCGTATGTGCCCCGATGCGCACGTTGTGGGCAATCTGAATCTGGTTGTCGAGCTTGACGCCCTCCTCGAGGATGGTATCGCCGATCGCGCCGCGATCAATCGTCGTGTTGGCGCCGATCTCCACATCCGCGCCGACCCGCACGCCGCCGAGCTGCGGCACCTTGACCCACGCGCCGCTCTCGGGTGCAAAACCGAAGCCATCTCCACCGACGACCGCGCCAGGCTGCACCAGTACCCGGGCCGCAAGCGTCACCCGTTCACAAAGGGTGACGCGGGCGACGAGCCGCACGTCCTCCGCCAGCCGCACCCCCGCCGCCAGCACGCAATGCGGTCCGACATAGGAGCGCGCACCAATGCTGACTCGCGCGCCGATCACGGCGTACGCGCCGACCTCGGCCGTAGGATCTATCTCGGCGTCGGCGCCGACGATGGCGGTGGCGTGGACACCGGCATTGAGCGCGGGCCCGGGATTAAGCCAAGCGGCCATGCGCGCGTAGGTTGCGTAGGGATTCTTGCAGACGAGCGCTGCAACCGGGCATTCATCAAGGACCGACGCCTCAAGCACCACGGCGGCCGCGCGGGTGTGCGCGAGCTGACGGCGGTAACTGGGGCTTGCGAGGAAGGAAATCGCCCGCTCATGGGCCTCGCCGAGAGCCGCAACGCCATCGATGCGGGTGTTCGGATCGCCCCGCAGCTCACAGCCGAAGCGGACGGCAAGCTCCCCCAGCGAAACGGACATAACGTGGCCGGACCGCAAACGACGGCCAGCGCCGCTTAGTGATTCGTGGGTTTGGACGGAGCCGTTGGTGAACCGGAAGCCGGCGCGGGCGGCGCAGCTCCGGGTCGCGCGGTATGAGCCTGCAGCGCCGTCAAAATGGCCGGCGTGATATCGAACGAGGGGGTGGAGTAGATGACGCCATCGGCGAAGACGATATCAAAACCCTGCGCCTTGGCGTACGCCCGCACTTCCTCGATCAGCGTGCGCTGCAGGCGTGACATCTCTTCATTCTTGCGGGCGTTGAAGTCATCCTGCAGTTCGCTTTGCTTGCGGGCAAAGTCGCGCGCGCCGTCGCGCAGCTCTTTGTCGGCGCGCGCGCGCTGCTCCTGCGTCATCGTTTCGCCGTCCTTCTGCAAGCGGTCCTCTTTTGACTTCACCGACGCCTGCTGCGCCTGCAGGTCGCGCTGGCGCGGTGTGAACTCGTTCTTCAACGACTCCGAGACCGCCTTCGCCTGTGGCGACTCCTGCATCAACTTTCCATAGTCAACGACGGCAACCTTCATCTCTGCCGCAGCCGAACCCGTGGCCAGCAGCAGCGCCATACCCAAGCCTAAAATCATCGAATTGACAACGCCCTTCACGGCACTCATACCCCTTTTAAAGAGTGGCGGACACTTAAATGCACGCCGATTTCATCAATTTATCATACGCGAAGTCAGCGTCGACCGGAGCTTTAGAATGTTTAATTGAACTGGCGCGCGATGTCATTGAAAAGCGCCACCCCCATCAGGAGGACGAGAAGCGCGATACCAACCTGCTGGCCGAGGGCTTGCGCACGCTCGGACATCGGCGTGCCCTTGAGCCATTCGACGAGCTGAAAGACGATTTGGCCGCCGTCGAGAATCGGTACCGGCAGCAGGTTTAAGAATCCGAGACTGAGCGAGATCAGCACCAGGAAACCGAGAAACGGGGCAATCCCTGCCTGCGCGGAATCGCCCGCATATTCGGCGATGCTTAACGGGCCACTCAAATTCTTGAGCGACACCTGGCCGATGAGCATGCGCCAGAAAAGCCGCGCCTGCAGCACCGTCAAGTTGTCCGCTTCCGTCACCGCGCGCCCGAGAGCGCCTAATGCGGACAAATCCGTGTGGATGAACAGTGAGTCGGGTAGCTTCACCGCGGTGGCGGTGGTGACGCGGATGCGGCCGACGGCCTTGCCATCGACGCGCTCGCTTGCGACCACGACGTGCGCGTCCGCCTCCGTTGCACCGCGCCGATAGTGTATGACGAGGGCTGCGCCCGGACGGCCGGCAATGCGCGCGATAACATCGCGAAAATTGCGCACCGGCGCGCCATCGATCGCGGTGATTTCATCGCCGGGCTTCAGCCCCGCAAGCGCGGCGGGCCCATCGGGCAGGACACGCCCCAAAACCGCGGGCACCGTCGGCTCCCAGAACTCAAAGCCCAGGCCTTTGAAGAGTTCCGATGGCTCCGTGAGACGGCGTCGCTCAGTCGAATCGGCCACGGCCAAGGTTGCCGAGCGTGTCTCGCCGCTGTGCCCGTGGAGTGTGAGGACGGCGCTTCCCTGGTCACTCATGGCATCGAGCAAGCCAAATACGACATCGCGCTGCCCGACAATCCGGCTGCCGTTGATGGCGGCAATCTCATCCCCGGGGCGCACGCCGGCGCGATCGGCGACCGAGCCCTGCACGACCTCGCCTACGAGCGGTCGCACTTCGGTCTCACCATTGACCCAGAACATTCCCCACAGCACGAGGATGGCAAACAGGATGTTGAAACCAGGTCCCGCCAGCAGCACGACGATGCGCTGCCAGGGAGGCCTGCGGGTAAAGGAGCGCGCAAGATCTCCCGGAGCCACGGGCCCTTCACGCTCATCGAGCATTTTGACGTAGCCACCGAGCGGTATCGCGGCGATGACGTATTCAATCTGGTCGGCCCCGGCAACCTTTTTATAGAGTGGCCGGCCAAAGCCGACGGAAAACCGCAGAACTTTAAATCCAAGTTTGCGCGCGACCCAGAAGTGCCCGAATTCGTGCACCGTGACGAGCAAGCTCACCGCGATGAGGAACCACAACAGGTACCAAATGAAATTCATACGGCTGCGCGCGCGACGGCCGGGTGAAGTGCGCGCAGCATGGCATGCGTGCGATGCCGCGCCTCAGCGTCCGCCGCCAGTACATCGTCCAAACTGCCTATGACGCCTGCAGACATTTGAGTGAGCACAGGCTCAATGACCCGTGGAATGCCCAGAAAGTTCAATTGCCCATCGAGAAACGCCTGCACGGCAACCTCGTTGGCGGCGTTGATGATGGCGGGCATAAGCCCGCCCGCCCGCGCCGCCGCCTGCGCCAGTCGAAGACAGGGAAACCTGTTGAGATCGGGTGCACAAAAATCAAGGCGTGCGGTGCGAATCAGATCAAGAAATTCCACACCGCAGGCGATGCGCCCGGGCCAGGCGAGCGCGTGCGCGATCGGCGTTCGCATGTCCGGCGAGCCCAGTTGCGCGAGCACCGAGCCGTCAACATATTCCACGAGTGAATGCACGATGCTCTGACGGTGCACCACCACTTCGACCTGATCCGGCGCAAGACCAAATAGCAGACAGGCCTCAATGAGCTCGAGACCCTTGTTCATAAGAGTTGCCGAGTCGACTGAGATCTTGCGCCCCATGACCCAATTCGGATGCGCGCACGCCTGCTCCGGCGTCACGGCCGCGAGCGCCTCCTGCGACCACTCCAGAAAGGGACCTCCGGAGGCGGTAAGCATTACCCGCCGCACTCCGGCTGCAATCCTTCCGGGCTCGCTGTCGAGCGGCAAACATTGAAATATCGCGCTGTGCTCACTGTCGACCGGCACCAGCGTTGCGCCCGAGGCGCGTACGGTTGCGATCAACAACGGTCCCGCCATGACAAGGGATTCTTTGTTTGCGAGCAGCACGCGCTTGCCCGCCTGCGCCGCCGCGAGCGTCGAGCGCAGCCCGGCCGACCCTGAAATGCCGGCCATCACGATCCCGACCGCAGGCAGAGAGGCAAGATCAACAAGCGCGCTCTTACCGCCCAGAATCTGCGTGCGGCTCCCTGATCCTGAAAGTCGCTCGCTGAGATCGCGCGCTGCCTGCTCATCCGCGAGGGCGGCGTACTGCGGCTTAACGGCGCGCACCTGCTCGGCGAGCTTCGCAGCGTTCCGATGGGCTCCGAGGGCGATGACTTTGAATTTGTCCTGATGGCGCGCGAGGACATCGAGCGTGTTCTGCCCGATCGAGCCGGTAGAACCCAACACCGCAACCCCGATCATGGCGAAACTCCAAATGCGGTTAGGCCAAACAGCAGCACCGGCGCTGCGCCCGTGACGCTGTCGATTCTGTCCATCACGCCGCCGTGGCCGGGGAACACGCTGCCGCTATCCTTAATTCCCGCAAATCTTTTCAACAGGCTCTCGGTGAGATCACCGACGATTGAGAACGCGACGGTGGTGAGACATAGCGGCAGAAAGAACGCGAGTGGGATATGAAACCAAATGCTGCCACAGATGGCCACCACCGAGCTTAACAGGGCGCCCCCCAGGACACCCTCCCAGGTCTTGCCGGGCGACACCGCCGGCGCGAGGCGCAAGCGACCATAGCGACGCCCGAAAAAGAAGGCGCCCATGTCGGCGACCCAAACGAGAATCAGCACAAACAGCATCCATTGCGCTCCGTTGGTCAGATCAAGCCGCATCCGCATGAGGGCAACCCAGGCGGGCACCAGGGCGAACACACCGGCGAGCGCCGCCGACCACCCCGCAACTCTGCGTGGCGCGAACATAATCCAGCCGAGCGCAATTACCCACCAGGCGACGGATAAGGAAAGTACCAGGCCAAGACCTTCGGGATCCGCGGTGTAGCGCCACGCGAGAGCGAGCAACGCGGCAATTACGACCACGTAGGCGCCGCGCGCAAGTTTGCCGGGCGCACGCAGGAACACTGACCACTCCCACGCACCGAACAGAACGCCCGCCGCGAGCACGATGATGGTCGCGATGGCCGGCAGCCACAGCACGATCGCGAGCATCGCCGCCGCCAGTACGAGCGCCGTAAAAACGCGAGTTTTCATCTGCGGTGTCAGGAGTGCTCCTGCTCCGCCTCAGGCGGCTGTGCAGGGGTGAGTCCAAAGCGCCGCTCGCGGCGCGCAAAGAAGGCGAGCGCCTCCTCGAAGTCACTGACGGTAAAATCCGGCCACAGGCCATCACTGAAATACAGTTCCGTGTAGGCCAAATTCCACAGCACAAAATTGCTGATCCGGCGCTCACCGCCGGTTCTGATGAATAGATCAGGATCGGGCACGTCGCTGAGCTCTAGTGCGCTCGCAAAACGTGCTTCCGTGATATCGCGCGGATTTAATGCACCCGATAAGCATTGTTCAACAAGTCTTTGATTTGCCTGCACAATGTCCCACCTTCCCCCATAACTCACTGCCAACTGTAACCGCAGTCCGCTGTTCTGGGCAGTCAGTTCCGGGGCGGCGGCCACCCGCGCCTGCAAGCGCACGGGCAGCGTGCGGCGGTCGCCTATTATGCGCACGCGCACCTGATTCGCGTGCAGCTGTGCGATCTCACGATCGAGCGCATCCAGGAACAAGTTCATGATCCCGGAAACTTCCGCGCTCGGCCGGCCCCAATTCTCGCTCGAGAAGGCGAACAGCGTCAGCGCTTCAACCTTCCGCCGCGAGCACTCCTCGATCACCATCCGTACCGGAGCGATGCCGGCGCGGTGACCGGCGTGCCGTGCCTGGCCGCGCGCGGCCGCCCAGCGGCCGTTACCGTCCATAATGATCGCGACGTGGCGGGGCGTCGCACTCAAACTTGCATGATCTCCTTTTCCTTCGCCGCAAGAACCTGGTCAATATCGGCGACATATTTGTCGGTCAGCTTCTGCACCTCGCCCTCGGCGCGATGCTCATCATCCTGGGAGATGAGCTTCTCCTTCAGCATTTCCTTGATGTCGCCCATAACGTCGCGACGCACGTTGCGCACCGCGACCCGCGCGTTTTCGGCATCGTGCCGCACGACCTTGGTAATCTCGCGGCGGCGTTCCTCGGTCAAGAGCGGCATCGGCACGCGAATGACCGTGCCAGCAGTCATCGGGGTCAAGCCGAGATCAGACTTGTGAATCGCCTTCTCGATCGCCTGGACCACGGTTTTCTCCCACGGAGAGATGACGAGCGTGCGTCCGTCTTCTACGTTGATGCTCG
>Ga0302324_100029241_pt1 | contig 10452 bp, 10 predicted proteins | sample Palsa_T0_1_FD_201949 | JGI IMG/M metagenome (GOLD analysis project Ga0302324, IMG submission 201949) | Peat permafrost microbial communities from Stordalen Mire near Abisko, Sweden - Palsa_T0_1 | ecosystem: Environmental > Terrestrial > Soil > Palsa > Peat permafrost | place: Sweden: Abisko... | reverse complement strand
AAAGCGAAGCGGCATGAGCGCCGATTTGAGCGAGCAGGAATGCAGGTTGTCCCTTTTCAGTGTTCTTGTCATTCATATCGATAAAACATTATTGCAAAACCAATTCGTTAATTATATAAATGATTTCGTTATGAAATCGACACGCTCATTTCGTGGTCCCTCTTTGATTCTGCTCGCGATTGTCCACATCGCTGTCTTCGTGTCCAATCTCGTAGTGGTAGCAGCGCTCCGTCACGGCGCCCCATACGTTAACCCCTTTGCCACGGGCGAAGCTCTGAGTGCATTCTTTCTCCAGAATCCAGCTGCTGTTCGCATCGGAAACCTGCTTTTGTTCGGCTCCGCCATTCCCTTTGGAATCTTTGCAGTGACGTTGGTCAGTCGACTGCGCTTTCTTGGCGTACGTGCCGCCGGCACTAATATCGCCCTTTTCGGAGGAATAACAGCAGCAAATGCGTTAATACTCTCTGGAATTTCCGGATGGATCCTGTCGCTGACAGAAGTTGCCGTTCAAGCGCCACTGGCGAAAGCCATCTTCTTTTTTAGTTTTCTATCTGGCGGAGTTGCCTATGCGGTCGGCTTCGGCTTATTGGCCGCAGGTGTGTCGGTCACCAGCTACTTCACGCGCATTCTCCCGCGCTGGGTGGTTGTGTTGGGCATCTTCGTGGCACTCGCGGGTGAGCTTTCGTCGCTCAGCCTGGTTACTTACCCAGCTAATTACTTGATCCCAATCTCCCGCTACGTAGGTTTCATTTGGATGCTATCCGTCGCCATCTCTCTGACGAGAAACAAGCAGAAAGTGCAAATCACAAAAGATGAAAACACTGGACCGTCTCATTCTTCGGCGCAACTAGCCGGCACAACGTAAATCGCCAAAGACGGTTCGGCTTTGGCAAGAGGGTGCTTGATAGAAAGTGCCAGAGGACAAGTGTCTCTGCGAACCCCGACGACTCTACAACGCATATCGCGTGCGAGATTGCTGCTAAGACTGGCTCCTTCAACCACGGCAAACGCCGCAGCTCCAACACGAGGGCATGATGCTGAATCGGCTCCGAAACTTCCTCCCGGGTCTCCTTCTCCTGGGGAGTCCATTACGGACGAGCTGCACGTATGGATTCTGCGATTCATCTGCAAGGCAGCGGGCAATGCGGTGCCTACACAGAGCTGCAGCCGTTTCTGACAAACCTCCAATCGGCGGCGAACTCACGCGTGCATTTCGAAGTGGCCGAACGAAATTCGATCTTGGGATCGGTCGCAGTACGAGCAAAACAACTCGATGATTGGCTTGATGCCGCAGAGCACAGGTCACAGTTGATGAGTCGAATACGAAGTGAACTCCGCGATCGTGCATGCACACAGCCGTTCAATCCAGGAAACAGCGCGGCGATTGAGGAAGTCTTTATCCAACTCTAGGGTTGGGCGGCGGGGTCGCTATAACCGTAATCGAGGCCACAGGGTCACATAAGGGTACTTAATAATTGCGGGAGCGCACCGGTTGTCAGATCCCGATTTGGACGAGGTCACGAAGTTCTCGGAGCACGCAGTCGATGCGGCTCAAATCAACACGTTCACCCCTCTATCGAGGCTTGACGCATAGGCTTTAGTCGTGGTCGAATCGAGCTCCAGAATCCCGACATTCAAATTCGGAAAGAGCGGAGGCTCTCATGAATCCGATCCAACAACTACAGTTTAGATTTATTACGGAGCCTGATTTCAGGAAACAGGTGCTCGACGACCCGGCGACGGCTTTAAGAGCTGTTGGCATTGAGCCTACCGAGGACATCTTGCGCATACTTCAGCATCTGAAAAAGGATCTTACTAAACTGGCCGAGCAGCTGGGCGTAGGGATCATCGATTGCATTTAGGGCCGATGTTCAGCCAGGAGGAAAGCGACGGCGACTCGGCAGCCGCGATCGCCGCCAAGATGAGCGTTTCTCGACTTGTTCGGTATAGCATCGACCGGCTTCGCGTGGAGTTAAGCACTATGGAAACTGCTAGCGCGGTTTTCTGGGCGCGGGCGGAACAGCTTGGCCAAGGATATCCAGAACACCTTTTTCTCAATCCGATTTCCACGCCTGTTTTTATGTTCCCCTTGTGGGTCGAACAATCATTATCGGCGACGCAGGATGTGGATTTTCAATATGAACTCGCGTATGCATCGATCGCCCTATACTTTTACGTTCGTATTTTGGACGATGCCATGGACGGGCATTTTGAATCCGGTTCGCTGCTGCCGCTCTTGACGTCGTTATTCGCTCATTGCACCCATGCATTGCAGAATCTATTTCCTCATGGCGATCAATTTTGGGCTTACTTTCATAAATTGATCGATCTTGCGACCGAAGGAATGGTAGTCGATTTCACGGCGACGGATCTCGGATCAGAGGATTTTTGTCGGCTGGCCGCGCAGACATTTTATTGTGCGCTGATCCCTGTGGCCGCAGTCCTTTGCAGATATAAAAGGTGCGACCAATTTGAGCGCTGGTCAGAACTGTGGCATGCGTTCAGTGCATGGAACCAGATGCAGGACGACATCCGTGATTGGTACATGGACCAAAAAAATGGTTTGTGCACGTATCTTCTATCGCAAGCGCAACGTCTAAAGCGCAAAGACGAATCCGTGGAGCAATGGATGATTCGAGATGGCTACCGATGGAGTATGGGCGTCTTGAATCAGTTTGCGAAACGAGTGCGAGAGATTGCGGCTGAACTCAATATTCCGGAAATGGAAAAAGAGTTAAAGGCGAGAACTGACCAGGGGAGCCGGCAGCTTGAGCACTTGTGTGACACGCTCAGCCGGATCGATCGCGGCATGGGACGGGTTTTGAATGGCCATGTTGGATAAAGTCGGGCATTACGAGATCCTGGAGCTCCTCGGCCGCGGCGGCATGGGCGCGGTATATCGAGCCCGGGACCTGATACTTGGCCGGCAAGTCGCACTTAAATTTCTTTCATCCGACTTCCAAAAAGATAACGAAGCTGTCGATCGTTTTATACAAGAGGCTAAGTCAGTCGCGCAGCTGGATCACCCCAACATATGCACCATATATGAGATCGGGACAGAAGCGAGCGGCATACCTTTTATTGCCATGGCTTGTTACGAGGGCGAAACTCTTCGTTCGAGGATGAACAGAGGCCTCCTGCCGGCCGGCCAAGCCGTCGAGATCACGGTTCAGATGCTTCGCGGGCTCAGCAAAGCGCATGAGCGTGGAATAGTTCACCGCGACATAAAACCCAGCAACGTCATGATTACGCCCGATGGTTTGGCGAAAGTTCTCGATTTCGGCGTTGCGCAGCTCATGGGCCGAGAAAATAGTGGCCCTGCGCAGGTTGCCGGAACAGTTCCATATATGTCGCCGGAACAGGCTTCCGGCAGAATCGATGAGCGCTCTGATCTATGGTCGGTTGGGGTGGTTCTATATGAGATGTTGACTGGGCAGTTGCCGTTCGAGGGGGCTACTTCCACTGAAATAATCGATAAGATCTTCCACCAGCATCCGCGCAATGTGTGCGAACTTCGGCCCGAAACCCCATTCAACATAGCGCGCGCAATAGTTCGCGCATTGTCGAAGGAAACCCGGCTGCGTTATCAGACTGCGCATGCAATGATTGACGGCTTGCGTGCATCATTTTCGGCGGAAACGGAAACGATGTCCCCAAAGAGAGGTTCCGAGTCCGGTCATGTAGGAAAGCGAACACCATCTGTTGCGGTTCTTCCTTTTACAAGCACGGGCGGCGGCAACGAGACCACCTGTTTCTGCGACGGACTTACCGAAGAAACCATACTTGCTCTCTCTCGGCTAAAGGGATTGCGCGTTGTTTCACGGACGTCGGCCTTCGAGTTCAAAGGAAAAGCACAAGATATCCGTCTCATTGCCGACCGTTTGGGTGTCGATAGCATTTTGGAAGGAAGCGTCCGGGTTCAACAGAATAAAATCCGCGTTACGTTACTGCTCACCAACGCGCTTGACGGCTATAGCTCGTGGTCAAAACGTTTCGATCGCGAGCTTTCGGATTTCTTTCTAATTCAGGAAGAAATCGCGACGTCGGTCGCTGAGTCATTGTGCACAACCTTGACACAGGAAAACTTCTCACGGCTGCGCACTCGGTCCGACGGCAATATAGAATCTTGGAAATTATGTCTAAAGGCACGCTCTTACTGGCACCAGAAGAAGCCCGAATCGTTCGAAAAAGCGAGCGCACTCTACGAAGAGGCAATCAAGCTGGATCCCGATTGCAGCACTGCATTCACCGGCCTCGCTGACTGCTATCGCGCTCTCGCTTTCTTCGGCGTTGTCGATCCGCGCCAGGTTTGGCCTGTAGCGCTAAGATTCGCGGAGAGAGCCATCGAACTAGATTCTTCTCAGCCGCGGGCGCACATTGTCAAAGCTCGTTACATCCAGCACATGAACCGCGATAGAGCTTCTGCCGAGATTGAATTTAAGCATGCTATCAACTTGAATCCCGGCGATTCGGAAGTTCATCTCGCTTGGGCGATCTTCCTAGTACAAGGTAGCGAGTTTGGTCGCGCTCTTGAGGAGCTGCGGCTGGCGCAGGATCTCGATCCTTTGAATCAGGAGATCGCAGTGGCCGTCGCTTCGGTTCATTGTTATAGAGGTGAGTTTGAGCAAGCGCTTACGGAGTGCCTTCAGACCCGAGAGTTGAATCCGAACTACGCCGAGATGTTTGGGTGCATGGCGTGGATCGCCGAGGAGCAGGGTCGTTTGGAAGAAGCCGAGTCGTGGCTTGGCCGGCTAGTAACGGAAACGAGTCGTGCGCCGGTCTTACTCGCCATGCTGGCCCGCCACCATGCGTTATACGGCGACGCTGGGAAGGCGCGGGAGATACTTTCTTCACTTGAAGAGCTATCCGCCACCCGGTATGTGTCTCCCATTGCCTTTGTCTTTGTTTTTGCCGCCCTGGGAGAGCACGAGAGAGCGCTGGATTACCTGGAGCGCGCCTACGAAGTTCACGATACCTGGCTCTGGTATGTCAATGTGTACCCGGCTTTCCTGCCTCTTCGAGGATATGAGAGGTTTAAAAAAATCATCCAGCGGTTAGGGATGGCGGCTGAACCGAGAATGGCGCACAGCAACGCAACTGACGCTTTGCAACGCACCATATAGAGGAAACCTGCTCTGCTCGTCATTACTCTCCAAAATAGACAGAGATGTTCAGTTCGTTCAGACACGATCAAATCCAATGTGACGGCGGCCCCTCTTTTGCGAGGGGCCGGCAACGGGCCAATACTACGACAATGTCAGAACTCACTAGTAAACTTTTCGAACGGATGGCTCTTGTCTACGATGATCCCGGTCGCACGTCGGAACTCAGGTTTCGCGAAGATCCTGTCGGATTCTTGCAGGGCCACAAAGCGGAAATTGCACCGGAAAGAGAGGTCGACGTTCTGTTTCAAATTAGAGCTACTTATTCCGGATGGTCAGGGAGGAGAGTCCTCCCTGTAATGAGCTCTTCTAAGGTCGTAGCATTTTGCGTTTCTTAGGACGTGCCCGGTTCGTTTCTATCTCCGACAACCCGAATCGGCCTGCCGTCAGACGCACGCCTGGTTTCGATGGAGACATCCGTCTTGAGACATACGGAAAGGACGGTCTCATCCGTAAACACGATATGAATCTCAGGGCCGTCTTTACCGTCTTTGTCTGTCTGGCATCAACGAATCACTTTGCCGGCAACTTCTCTGCATTCGATCATGGCTTCTCTGGAGTTTCGAAAGTGATAGCGCGAACGTAGCCCTGCGATGGCAACCCAAATCTGAGAACCGACGACTACGCGATGGCCATTCGAACAGCCGGAGAATATCACGCTCATCGTGTCTAGACTCATAGTGGTCAAGGGCAAACCATGAAGAGGTGCCCAAAGCCTCACCCAAGTCAGTCTTCGGAAGAGCCGTTCGCGCGCTGCGTGAGGAACGGGGATACTCCCAAGAAGAGTTGGCAGAGCGAGCGGGTCTGCACCGCAACTATGTCGGCGGCGTGGAGCGGGGCGAGCGCAATGTGGCCCTCGAAAACATTGTGAAGCTGGCTGGGGGCTTTCCATTCGGACGAAAGAGTTGTTTGACTCCCTGCCTTAGCTGGCGGAGCGACCGAGAGGGGAGTCTGGTCGTTTCAAGTCTCTGGAAGAATGACGGGCACGGATCGAAGCAGCCGGCGCGTATACCGATGAGAACGTCGGTACTCACGGCTTCTGGCACACAGACTTCGGTGAACACACCGGGAGTGTAGATCTCATCAAGAACGTCGGTCTCCCAAAGACGAAGCTGGTTTCCGGTTATACGTGGATTCAGGGCGGCATCACTAGCTGCACAGGCTTTGCCAATGTGCGAAACTGATTCACTAGCAGTGCCTCGCTTGAAGCTGTAGGTTGACGCATAACCTGGGATTATTGACCCATAAAGTGGGATTTTGTGACCTACAAAGTGAGATGAACCTACTTGAGCTGTGCGGGCTCGAAGTTTCCTAGAACCCCGTTTCGCGGGAACTTGGTCAGGCCGGTACCTGCAAGCACTGACCGGGGTTCTACCTCTGAACCGGTGTTCCACGTCTCGAGTTCAACCACCAGTACGGCGGAAGACTGAATGCCATTTCTCCCAACAGCCACACACGTATGTTCTCCCAAAAAACAGTTCCCGCAAAGTCAGTTTAGGCAAGTTCGGTAATCCTGCATCCGAGAGGCATAGTGAACCATCTAGTTCGTATAAGTTTTATTTGACTGCGAACTCGACCGATGAAGCGAAAGGCTCAGATTCGAACTCTGGAGTGATGAAAACAATGAAAAATACGGGTTCCGGGCAGAAAGTACGGGTTGGCATCGTGGGAGTTGGAAACTGGGCGAAATATGGTCACATTCCAGCTCTCCGCCTTCTTCCGGGATATGAGATCACAGCAGTTTCCAGCAGGCGCATCGAAACGGCTCAAGAAATTGCGAAAAGTTTCGGAATCTCCGCGGCCTTCTCGGACTATCACGACCTGGTTACCGATCCGGGAGTCGACATGGTGATCGTGCTTCCACCCGCTCCTCAGCACGCTGCGGTGGTCAAGGCAGCGATCGCAGCTGGCAAGGATGTGTATTCAGAATGGCCTCTCACCACAAGCACCGCTGATTCAGAGGAACTGCTGCACATTGCTCAGGCTGCAGGCGTCCGCCATGTGGTTGGTCTGCAGCGTCGAGTTGGCCCCAGTGCTCAATATCTGCGCGATCTGGTGGCATCAAAGTACGTCGGTGAAATGCGGTCGGTTCGGATACATGTCAGTATGCCCTATTTTCATCAGGAGCGTCCGCCAGCTCTCGCCTGGACTCTCGGAGCGAAGAATTTCTCGCATGTGCTCGCGATCTACGTAGGTCACTTCCTCGACATGCTCTTTCATGCCGTAGGACAGCCAAAGACTCTCAGCTCGATCATTGCTACTCAGTTTCCGACCCTTACGTTATCCGCAACAGGCGAGTCGTTCCCGAACGATACTCCCGACGGAATTGTCGGCATCGGCACTTTGGAGAATGGAGCTCTACTCTCGTTTCAAGTAGAGGGAGGCAAGCTCCACAATTCAGGATTGCAGATCGATATCACGGGCACCACCGGGGATTTGAAGATCTCGAACCCTTCATCCTTCGGCCATGCCAAGGAGAACCTCATCGAAGGCGGGCAGGGTGCGAAGACACCTTTCTCGGAATTGCCGATCCCGTCGGCCTACAGCCATATTCCCCCATCGTCACTCGATGTCAGTGTCGAAGATCTTGCGCACCTTTATGCCGCACATCTGGAAGACCGCAAGAACGGAACGCGCATAGCGCCCAACTTCCGTGATGGCGTTCGCATGCACAAGTTGATTGACCTGATGTTCGCTAGTTCCAGCACGGGAGCTTTGCAGACGGTGGATTCGGACAAGTAACTCTACACCGCTCGTAAGAAGGAAACCATGAAGCTATTTACTCCGTTCCAACTCGGCCAGAACCTCTTGAAGCACCGGATTGTGCATGCTCCAACCACACGCTTAAGAGCGGAGCCTGATGGTTCTCCAAGCGACATGATGATTGAGTACTATCGGCAGCGTGCGTCCGATGGCGGTCTTATCATCACAGAATCGGTCCATCCATCCCCCGATAGCTTTGGCTATTACGGCGCTCCCGCAATTTATACAGATCGCCATATTAAGCGCTGGCGTGAAGTTGTCGACGCTGTACATGCAAAGGGTGGCAAACTCATCATGCAGATTGCACACGATGGCAGGCAATCCCACGTCTCCCTTTCGGGAGGAAAGGCACCAATTGCTCCGTCGGAAATTCCATTCGAAGGGCTTGCACTGACGCGGAACGGCTGGGTGCCGGTTTCGCCTCACAGAGCACTCACTGTCGACGAACTGCCTAGGCTAGTTGAGATATTTCGACAGGGTGCTATCCGGGCTCTAGCCGCTGGTTTCGACGGGATCGAAGCCCACAATGCAAACGGATATCTACTGGACACATTTCTACAAGATGGAACCAATCAACGAAACGACATCTACGGCGGAACGATTGAAAATAGAGCACGGTTTCCCCTGCAAGTGATCGAAGCGATCGTGTCCGTCTGGGGCGAGGGGCGAGTTGGCGTTCGGGTCTCACCAAGTGGTCAATGGGGATCGATCTCAGACAGCAATCCCAAAGCAACCTTCAGCCATTTTGCAGAACGTTTGAACCAACTTCCCCTGGCATATCTACACATCATTGAGCCGCGGGTCAAAGGCGTAGAGACCATCGAAGAAGGTCAGGCTCCCATTGCAACCGCTTTTCTTCGCAAGGTCTACCGGGGTGCCATTATTGCTGCAGGCGGCTTCGATCGTTCAGGTGCGGAGGCGATTCTCGAGGCGAACAACGCTGATCTCGTTGCATTCGGCCGCTTCTTCACCTCGAACCCGGATCTCCCGTTCCGTCTCCAGAACAATTTTCCACTTAATGACTATGTGCGCGAAGCATTCTGGGGAGGAAATGAACAAAACTACACTGACTTCCCATCATTCGAACAACAGCCACACTAGAGTCACCTCGTGCCGTTGCAATCAAATCAAGTGATCGAGAGTTATCGTGTAGCCGGTATTCTGCCAGCGAAATAATCTGAACGGGCCCATCTTCGATGCACTAACAAGAAGTTCATGTAGGAGTAACGACAAATGGGATGAGCAGGTCTTTTGAAGCGGAGAGAGACTATTCCCATGAAGAAGCCAGGGCAGCACCTCATCGCTGAAGTTCCACGCGGGCAAGCCAAGGTTGAGATGACGATCGGCATCGACCTTGGCGATGTCCGGAGCCATTACTGCACCCTCAACCAGGACGGAGAAGTAGTTGATCGGGGGCGCTTCCGGACGACCCCGAAGGCTATCGAGAAGTGGTTCACCGATGTGCCTCCAGCGCGGGTTGCGATGGAGGCTGGAACGCACTCGATCTGGATCAGTGAACAGCTGCAAGAACTAGGCCACGGAGTCATCGTGGCGAACGTCCGCTAGTTGCGGGCTATCTCGCACAGTGATTGGAAGAGCGACCAGGTCGATGCTGAGAAGCTGGCGCGATATGCCCGACTTGATCCGAACATACTCCGGCCAATCGCCCACCGCACCATCGCGCAGCAGGAGGCCCTCACCCTGATCCGTGCGCGAGCTCTGCTGGTGCGACTGCGCACGGCTGCGGTGAACGCCGTTCGTGGTCTGACCAAGTCCTGCGGCTACCGTATGCCCACCTCCGCTACAACGTGCTTCGCTCAGCGCAGCCTGGCCGTTATGCCGCCTGGACTGGCACAAGCGCTCGGTCCGGTGCTCCAGCAGATCGCGGAAATAACAGTCAAGATCAAGCAGTATGACCGGCAGATCCAGCAACTCGGCCAGACCGAGTATCCGGAGACGCAGGCGCTGCTGAAGGTACACGGCGTCGGCCACCTCACTGCCTTGACCTTCGTGCTGACGCTCGGCAGCAAGACACGGTTCGGACGAAGCCGTGATGTCGGTTGCTATCTTGGATTGCGGCCTCGTCGAAGCCAGTCCGGAGATCATGATCCTCAGCTTGGCATCACCCATGCTGGCAACGCATACCTCAGAAGTTGATGTTTGCACCCTTGTTTTCACTTTGTACTAGGCGTATGTTTGGACGCACCGAGATCACATTTAAGCCATACCGGAGAGTTCCAAATGCGCTTACTTCTTTCGATTCTCACCCTCGCTTCCTGCCTAGCAACTTCCTCAATAGCCCAAGCAGATACCATCACTTGGATCGTATCAATAGTCGCTTCAGGTTCTGTGGGAACGCAACCGTTCACTGACAAGCGTATTACGTTGATCGATAAGGCAACGACAGAAAGTTACTACGAGTTCACTGATTTTCTGGGATCGGGATTTACGTTTTGCTGCGCCGATTCATCTACCGTGACCATCCAAGGAATTGGCACGTTCGGAAGCGCTGCGACTACGGTTACCA
>Ga0302324_100029239_pt1 | contig 10453 bp, 3 predicted proteins | sample Palsa_T0_1_FD_201949 | JGI IMG/M metagenome (GOLD analysis project Ga0302324, IMG submission 201949) | Peat permafrost microbial communities from Stordalen Mire near Abisko, Sweden - Palsa_T0_1 | ecosystem: Environmental > Terrestrial > Soil > Palsa > Peat permafrost | place: Sweden: Abisko... | reverse complement strand
ATTCGAACCTCCGACCCCTGGCCCCGAATCGGGTCGTGGTTCTTACTGACATCTGTTGAAGATGGCTGTCTTTAGCTGTTTCGATTGAACCGTTTACAGACTGCATCCTGAGGCTTGCCGGTCTCTGACGCTATCGAGCGTTTTGGCTGCTACAAATTTGACTATATCGGCTCGGAACATTCGAATCCGGTGCAGCCCTTGAACATGAGTTTACTTCTGATTTCCCACTGACTGAGAAAGCGCCGGGCAGACCACGAAGGATGCGACCAGATCCAGGGGAAAAGGGACGACGTCCCCCCATTTCCCCCATTTCCAAAAGGCGGAAGCACCCATCTCTGCGACCAGAAGGATCGAAGTCCGTCCGCCGTCGACCGGCTCAATAGATCCATGCCCAGGCATTCACCAGCGCATCTACGTTCAGCGAGCCGATGCCGGTTGCAAAATCCCAGCCTTTGGTGGTGCCGTAGGCATCCTCGAACTGCGTTGAACTCACCGATAGCACGCCATTGGGACCCGACGGATCGTAGCAACTGAACGTCCCTTCGCAATTCACATCGTTGTCGCCGAAAGTTATGTCGTGGAAGATGCATGCGTTGCTTCCGTTGTTGGAGTCGCAGGCATCATTGCCTTTGAAACCGTACTCCAAAGTGGCCAGCGCGTAGTAGGCGTAGTCGGGATTACCCTGGCGGGAGCGGGTTTTCTGGTTCAACAGCGCCTGCACGCCGGCCAGGATCGGCGATACAAACGAAGTTCCTCCCCCTCCGTTCCATGTGTTGGGATGCCCGGTGCAGGGCATGCCCCCATTCGCGGGATCGGTGTAGCAGTACACGTAATAGTGGCCCCACACCCCGTTTGCAGCAAATAGCGAAACATCGGGAATGTCGCGCACACCGTCATTGGGAACACCCGCCAAAAACCACTGCCAGATTGGCTTGGCGTAACCGCGACAGGTTCCGCTCACGGCCGGCGTGCCCGCGTCTGGACTGGTGGCGCCGTAGGCGCAGCCGCTGGGGCCGCCGCTGCCCGCGACTACGTCAAGGTACTCCTCTCCAATTGGGGAGGTGCAAAATCCCGAGGCGCCATAAGCTGTCGCATAGCCGACGTAAGTGAACAACGGCCCGTTGGCGCAGGAGTCATCCCATGGCATCTCGGGAATATACGACTTGGCCGAACCGAAAGTTGCCGTATTGGGCGTGACCCAATACTGGCTGCTGGTGCCCGAATAAAGGTCGGAGAAATCGGTGCCCCCGGCAGCCAGGTTGTAAGGCGTGGACGCGTAGCCGCTCACCGAGATGCCGTTAACGGATTCTGGAAAATACGCATCGCAAGAAGCCGCACCCTCATCTCCGGCCGCCACATACACTGACATTCCCTCGGCCGCTGCCTGCTGATACAGCACGTTGACGTAGTGGTTGTATGCCGCTCCAAGCTCAACTTCGCATTCGGCATAGCTGATGCTCACAATGGCCGGCGGAGTGTGCGAGTCGACCAGACCCTGCAGTGCGATGAACCCGCCGAAGTTGTCGGTTGTGTCGGCGCATGAAGCCAGGACGATATCTGCGTCTGGCGCGGCCGCCGCCGCCCACTCCACGTCGATGGTCGCTTCAATATCGGTGGCCACTACCACGCCGGGGTCGGTACAGCCGCCGGGATGCACCACGGAGAACGTGCTGTCCTTGTAGCTGTCCAAGCCAAAGGCCTTGCGGAATGTGGCGTAATCCTGGTTCGAATAGAGATCCGTATCCTCGATTAGGACGACCGTCTCTCCCTTGCCCGTGATGCCGCTTTGGTAGACAGGATTGAAGTTGTAGATGGTTTCAAGATCGGGTGGCGCCACAAGATTAATGTTGCCGCCTTCTGAATAAGCAGGCTTGGCGGCGTCGCGAGTGACCGTTGCGGCGATAGAAGTGCGCGCCGGCTTCATCATCGGATGGGGCCGGAAATCGTTCAGGGACGTGATGCCGGCCACCACCGGCGCAAGCGCCGCGGGAATCTGCGGGTTCTGCATGTTGGCCATGTGCCGTTCTCCCTTCACATCCAGATTGTGAATCTCTGTCTTGAAGGTCTCGGCAATCTGTCCGGCGGTGCCGGAAAAATCGATCATCATGCCGCTGGCTGAAACGCTGTTCACATGCAAGCCATGCAGTTCGAGCCAGCCTCGGACCGCATCAATGTCGCGCGAATCCGGGCCGTACTTCGCGCCGATCTCCTCGGCGGTGAGCCACACGTGGTAGTTGGGGCTGCCAGGGGTTTGCACCGCCTGCATGTAGTCTTCGAGCTCAGCCTCGAGCGCCGCAGGCCGCACCAGCACAAGTTGAAGATGATTCAGCGGCATGGAATCGGCAACCGGGCCGCGGTCATGGCTCGGGTTCGCTTCCGGGCGCACATTCCCGGGCAGAGTCAGAAGCTGCGTTTCGTCGATCTTTACGTTCACGAGCGCCTGACTGACGAGCGATTGACGAGCGGCGTCGGCGGCAGCCTCGACGGACGCACCCAACATTAGACCCAGCACGAGCGCGCATCCAGTGACCGTTTTGGTCATAGTCGGAGAAAGTGAAATCATGGGAAAAACTCCAGAGTTGAGGTTGAATTGCGAGTCACTTGTAACGAAGCTTTCGATCCATTGGATCTGATATCCAAAGTTGCGAAGGACGCTTCAGCAGGCCTGCGAAATTTTCTTCAATTGATCTTTGTTTTTCCTTTGTGTGTTTCACGAAAATTCGTGCACAGCAATTTGGGGAGCTAAAACGAAGCGTGCGTCGCGCGGCGCTGTTATGGAGCGACGGTGTACTCGTAGGGAATACGAATCACTTCGTCGCCGACGAAATTAACGGGGTTAAAGGTGTCGATGTAGACGAATCCTTTGATGGCCTAGCCCACCTGGCTAGCATCCGGAGTGACGGTGAGGTTGATGACGCCGCTGGCGCCCGGTGCCAGGACCAGGGGATTGTATGTGTTGGTCCCGAAGGTCAGATCCGGATAGGCGTCCCCGCTATCCGCCGTCATTGCCGGATCGAACGGCCGCATCGCCGCGTAGGCTGCGGTCTGTACAGGCTCGAACGGTACACCCTCCGGTCCGTAGGGCCCGACCTCCGAGGGAGCTAAAATCCAATAACTCCAAGGCACTTCGTGTGTGCTCAACGATGCAGTGACGGTATCCGGCCCGGTGCTGAACGCATACAGATCCGGCGACACCGTGTCGAAAACTCCGTTGTACACCGTGTTATATGCATTCATGGTGATCGGTACGGTGGATTGCGCGACGAACTGAACATGGTCTGCCTGGGTGGGAACAAAAGTGTAAAGGCATGCCCCTGGTAGCGAGGAGGTCGCCGCACATTGGCCGACAGGGATCTGGGTGAATACGTGGTGATAGAGACGTGCATCGGCAAAAAAGTCCCCTGTCACGGTGCCGGTGTTGGTTACCGTAATCGGAATCGTGATGGGGGGAGCGCTTGCGGAAAGCTTGGTCGCGGCGCTGTTTGGCAATCCAGGCGCGGAGAATCGCGCGGTATTCAACCCGATGTGGGCCGAGAAAGGAATCGATACCTGGTTTCCTGACGACTGGTAGTTCAGCATCAGAACAAAGTGCCACCGTCCCGGCTGCGGGTGATCGCGAAACAACTGCATGGTGGGCAAGGTGTTGAAGGTGTTCGGATCGATGTTCGGCTCAACGCTGAGTTGCATGCCGTTGGGGTCGATCAGAAGTCCTTCCAGGCTGTAGCCGCTATCGGCAAGGTTGAGCGTCAAACTCAAATCTCGGATGCCTGCGGGAACATCGAATTCATACGTCTGAGTGGGGCCCGTTGCCTCTCTGCCATTCCCACCGGTCAGCGTGCCTGTGAAGTTGCCGCCCTGTTCTGTTATCGGGATCAGGGAGCGGAGCGTGACCGGAATCCCGGGCTCAGGAATGCCCGGTGCTGAAGAAGACGGTTTGAAGCGAAGGGCGGCCGCGGTGTCGCCTGGAGTTGAAGGCATGGTGAAGTCGGCGGAGACGATCCTGGTGGCTCCCGGCGCGAGGTCAAATGCTGCGGGGGATACAGAGCCAAAGTTGGCGAACTTCTCCGTATTCCATGTGAATTGCAGCGGCCCTGTGTAACTTGTGTCTCCGGAGACGCGTGTGAAGATGATTGCGGTCCAAAGTCCCGGCGCCGGCATCACTACGTCGACGTGGCCGTAGCCACTGCCCGATCCTTGAGGTTGTGAGTAAGCCGCTTGTCGCCCCGAGGGGTCCAGAAGCGAAAACCAGACGAACGAGGTAGAGCCGCCAGGAACGCTGGTCGAAAACGCAATGGCCGCGTCCAGATGCTGTGCGCCTGCCTCCACTGTGAAAGTCTGTGTCTGGTAAGCGCGCGGAGCACCATTTGAGGCGGTGAAAACCGGATCGCCCGAAGGGGTCATTTGCAGAGTCACCGAAGCGCCCCCGATGGGCGCGCCAAGAATCTGAAGTAGCGGCTCGAGGTGGCGCGAAGTGGAACCGGTATTGGTGATGGCAAACGATTGAGATTCGCGCACATTTGGCTCGCTGACAACTTGCGAACTTGGGGAAGAGACTGCGAGGCTGTTCCCGCGCGCAATCGGGCTCCCAAAAGAATCATGAATCGAAAGTGCGGCGTTGACGGCGGCCAAGGCATTGATCAATCCTGCGCCTTGCTCATCGGATGGTGCGCCAAGGTCAGTTGCGGTGCTCATGACGATCCGCTTAACCAGCGCCGGGCTTGGGCTTTCGTTGTCGTGGGTGCTTCGATATGCCTGGATAATCAGCGCGGCTTCGCCGGCAGTGAGCGGCGCCGCTTCGCTGGTGCCTCCATTCCCTTGAATCGGAGATGGATTGAATTGGAGATTCGTACACTCCGTGAACAAGGCCGTGTCAGTGGAACAGAGCGCCCAGCTGAGATCGCCAGGAGCGACAACGTCCACAGTCCGAGGCGAGAGTTGCGCGAATCCGCCGGAGCTGAGCGAAGAAATGTTGTTGGAGAGATAGCCGGACGCCAGTGGCTGCGCGGCGAAAGATGTTTGTGCATAGAACCGAAACTGCGTGCTCGCGCCTGCCGAGATAACCCAAGGGTCGGTGCCCGGAGAAAGCAGTGTCCCCGCCGATCCACCATCCCCGCTGCCGGCAACAACGGTGACTCCGGCACGAACAGCCATCTCATTCGCCATTGAGATCGGGTCGCTCCCGCTGTCAAAAAAAGGGTTACTGCCGAATGACTCGCTGATGACATCGACATCGTCATCGACCGCGGCATATTCGATGGCCTGTACAAAATTCGATATCGTGGTGAAGCCATCGCTTGACTCTGCGTCGAGGCCGACCAGCGATGCGCCAGGCGCCATGCCGCGAATCCGGATGTTGCAGGGCGAGGGAAGCGGGTGAGTCACATTTACATACTGCGAGATATCAAACAGCAAAGGCGAACCGTTGGGCATATCCTGGGCAGCGATCGAACTGGCATCTAAAAACGCCTCACCGCCGCCGGTGGGTGCGCCTGCCGGATCGCCGGAAAAGTTCTGATAATCAATGAACACCTTTGAACCATCCGGGCGAATAAATCCCTGGACGGTGGTATCCAATCCGTCGGCGATGAACGCCACTTTGACGCCTTTGCCGGTAACAGGCTGGCCTTTGCCATCCAGCACCGTCTGCGCCTGCGGCGCGGTAGTATCCATGAACGCGGCGTTGGTCAACTGAAGCGCTTCAGGCTCCAGCGTGTTGCAAAGCTCGCTCGAAGGGTCCGCCTGATTCGCAGGACTCGAAACGGCCTGAGCGCGTCCGCCCGCGCCGGCCTCGGGGAGCTGACGTCCCTTATTGCGCAAACGGATCGGCACATCATCCACCACGGCCTGAACTTGCGGGTTGCTGGCAAGCATCTCAGCCTCAGCGGTTGAGATCGTGGTTGCAAACGCATTGATCGTCTTGAAGGAGCGGATCTCACGCAAACGTAACTTCGTGAGCTGGGCAACGACCGGCCCCTGCTTTTCGGCCAGAGCCGCCGCGCGAGCGTGCATCTGGCCTCGCGCCGGCGCCATCTCAGTTAATTGATCGCGCAGGATGACGATCACCTTTCTGGCATCGGGCGGATTGAGATCCAGGGCTTTGGCGGCCGTCTGGGCTCCGCAAAGTTCAGAAACAAGAGTGATCAGGGCGATGCCGAAAACTGCCACGCGGGCCGCAACTTTATACTGCATGAGATCCTCCAGCCCGGTAAGAACGGGCAGACGAAAGCAACTGGCGAAGTCGTTGAATCGGCTCTCCGCGGTCGTCTATTCGAGCCAGATGTTGGGCTTTTCTTTCGCGGCGTTCAATAGCGGACATCTGTCGAAATTCTTAATGTTTCCTGTTCCCCTCAAGCGCCAGATTCTATTGGAGATGTCTATCGAATCCGCGGACAGTGTAGAATTTCAACACTCGTGCAAGGGGTGGTGCTGTGGGATCAAGCCCGGTTGGTACGCAGGAAACCATTCGGTTCGGAAAGGACTTCGAGGTCGACCCGCGAGCCTTCGAGCTCCGGTACCTTGGTAGCGCACTGAAGCTCGAACGGATTCCCTTTCAGGTTCTGCTCATTTTGATCGAGCAGAGGGGTCAGCTGGTCACTCGCGAGGAAATTGCCGAGAAGATTTGGGGCAAAGACGTTTTTCTCGACACCGACAACAGCATCAACGGCGCCATCCGCAAAATCCGCCAGGTATTGAAGGACGATCCCCAGGAGCCGCGCTATGTGCAAACGCTCTCGGGCAGAGGCTATCGATTCATTGCGCCCGTCTCGGAGGACGAACTTGAGACGCCCGCACCGGTTCGTCACGAATCTTCGCACCCCGATGAAGCTGACAAAGGAACGATAATTGCGCTACAGATTGCTGAAGAAAGGCGCCGCAAAACAGCCGACGCGGCGCCGGATGCCGCGGTTGGACATTGGCGGCGAGTTGGATTATTGGCTTCGCTCTTTTGCTGCTGTGCAATTGGCATTGGCGCGTGGATTGGATGGACGCATTTTTATGGTGCAGGTGCGGCTCACCCGATTCGCTCCATCGCGGTGCTGCCGCTGCAGAATCTTTCCGGCGATCCAGCCCAGGAATACTTCGCAGACGGCATGACCGAGGAACTGATCACGGAATTATCGCGAATCCAATCTTTGAAAGTGATTTCGCACACCTCCGTGATGGAATACAAAGGCACAAGAAAGCACCTGCCGCAAATCGCGAGCGAACTGGGCGTGGATGCCGTCCTCGAGGGTTCTGTCATTCGCGAGAACGACGAGGTCCGCGTAACTGTGCAGTTGCTCGACGGCCCCCATGACCGCCACATCTGGAGCGAGTCTTACGAGCGCCCATTGCACGGGGTTTTGAACTTGCAGAGAGAGGTTGCCGAGGCGGTCACTCGGCAGATTCGCATCACTCTGACTCCCGAACAGGAAGCCAGGCTCAATGCCCCGCGCACGGTGGACCCGGAGGCGTATGAAGCCTACTTGAGAGGACGCTATTACCTCTCAACCCAGTTCACATTGGAGCAGCCGCTGCTCCAGGCGAAGAGCTACTTTGAACAGTCCATCCACAAAGATCCCGGCTTTGCCCCGGCTTACTCTGGTTTGGCGGACGCTTATTTTTACCTGGCTCTCTTCCACCATGTTCCTGAGAAAACCGGCTTGCAATCCGCGCTGGATGCGCTGCACAAGTCCGTGCAACTCGATGACAGCATCGGCGAGCCGCACGATACGCTTGGCTTGATCAGTTGGTTGCATGACTGGAACTGGGAAGCAGCCGAACGAGAACTGGACGAGGCGATTGCGCTCGCCCCCAGTTACCCTTGCGCCCATGAGGATCGCGCTGAGTTTCTTGCCTTTCTTGGCCGCCGCGCCGAGGCCCTTGCCGAGCTGACGAGAGTGAACCAGATCGATTTCGGTCCGAGCGCCGACCACACAGAAGCGCATGTTTATTTTCAACTTCGCGACTATCAGAGCCTGTTGGAAGCGAGCCGCAGAGGCGTTGCTTCGAATCCCAACGAATGGGTGGAACACTTGAATCTCGGCGTTGCCTATGAAGGCACCGGAAAGCTGCCGAAAGCTATCTCCGAGTATAAAAAAGCAGTCGAGTTGTCGAACGGCGATCAGGGAGCCAGAGGTTCGCTCGCGCACGCGTTGGCGGCGACCGGAAACAGAGCAGATGCAGAAAAGATTCTTCGTGACGTCGAGCATCCATCGAAGGATAGCTACGTGTCGCCGTATATCCTCGCAACCATTTATGCCAGTCTCGGCCAAAAGGACAAGGCATTTCAGTATTTGGAAAAGGCCTTCGACGAGAAATCGCTCGACCTTTCGTGGAACCTCAAGGCTGACCTGCGAATCGACAATCTCCGCTCCGACCAGCGATTTCAAGATTTAGCACGGCGCGTCCAGCTTCCGCAATGAAGCGGATTGTTCGAATTGCGAGGACCTCAATACTGAAAATTGAAAACCGACAGGCGTACTAGCGGCCCAGCGTTGCCATGTCGTTCTTTTGTGAGCTCTGTAGAAAGAAGAATTCACTTCAACGCAATTCAATACAGTCGCGTATCGTTGCAGTTGCGTTCGCTTCACCCCAGAGATATTCGCCTCCGTTGCAGGAACGTTCCAACCAGCGGTTCCAACTTGTATTGACGCCACATAGGCTCCATCTCTCTCGTGCTAGTTGATTCAGTTCAGATTGCTCGCTCATGCTGACATGATCTTGTCGAGCGTAATTGGAAAATTACGAATCCGCTTGCCGGTAGCATTGAATATTGCGTTGCCGACAGCCGCAGCAGCACCAGTTATACCGATCTCTCCGATGCCGCGTGCTCCGAGCGGATTGAACTTCGTGTCGGGAATATCGAGAACCGTAACGTCTATGGAGCCGATATCGGCGTTGGCCGGCACATGATACTCGGCAAGATTGGAGTTAACGAATCGGCCGTAGTTATTGTCGAGATGGGACTCTTCGTGAAGTGCGATGCTAACGCCCCACACGATGCCGCCCTCAAGCTGATTGATGCCCGTCGTCTTGTTCATCAACGTGCCGATGTCATAGGTTGCGACGATGCGGCGTACCTCCACCATATGCGTGTCCGCATCGACAGCCACTTCAGCGAATACCGCTCCAAAAGAATGGGTGCTCATCGCGGTATGATCTTCTGCAGGCTCGGCAGATCCCATCGCCTCGACGGCTTTTCCGCCGTTGCGAGCAAGGATTGCGGAGTAGGAGTCAGAAATCTCGGGTGCCGATTTCAAAAACAGCTTGCCGTCCTTTGCGGCGATATCGGCGATGGCCGCGGCATGAAGGGGGGATTGCGCGTCATCGATTGCGATTTGGGCTATTTTCAGTTTGGCCTGCATCGCCGCATCTTTGATAGCCGGACAAATGCTCGCCGCAGACTGCGAGCCGCCGGATACCGGAGCTTTCGGCAGCGTAGAATCACCCAGCTTCGCCTCTATCAGCGTCGGATCGATACCGAGGGCATCTGCCGCTGTCTGAGCCATGATTGTGTAAGTGCCGGTACCAAGATCCTGCGAGCCGCATCCCACGAAGGCGTGGCCGTTGGGCAGAATCCGCACCACAGCCTGCGCCGAGGAGCGATTCGCAGGGTAAGTAGCTGTGGCCATTCCGCACCCGATGAGCTTGTTGCCTTCACGCACAGAAGCCGGCTGCGCGTTCCGCTTACTCCAACCGAACCGCTCGGCGGCTTGCGTATAGCACTCGCGAAGATGCTTGCTTGACCATGGCTTGTCGCTGCCTGGATCCTTCTCGGCGTAGTTAACGAGACGCAGTTGGATAGGGTCCATTTTGAGTTTCAGTGCCAGCTCGTCCATCGCCGTTTCAAGCGCAGCGGTGCCGGTCGCTTCTCCGGGGGCGCGCGCGAACGTGGCAACGCCAAGATTCATATCCACCAGCTTGTGTGAGGTTGAGTTGGCATCGCTCGCATACAACATGCGCGTCTGCTCAGCGGAAGGCTCGAGGAAGTCCTCCATCACCGAGGTGTGAACAATCACGTCATGCTGCACCGCGGTGAGTTTGCCGTCGGCCGTGGCGCCAATTTTTAAGTGCTGCACTGTGGATGGACGACCGCCCACGGGGCCCCACATCTGCGGCCGTTCAAGCGCGAGCTTCACGGGCTTCTGAACCACCTTCGCAGCCATGCAGGCCAGGATGACGTGCGACCAGGTTGAGCCTTTGCTGCCGAAGCCCCCTCCAGTAAAAGGACACTGCACTCTGACGTTATCGACAGGAATGCCGAGCGTGCGAGCGATGGTCATCTTGTCGCCAGTGATGTACTGCGTGGCATCGTAAACGTTCAGCTTTTCGCCTTCCCACCAGACCAGCGTTGCGTGTGGCTCCATTGGATTGTGATGGTGAAAGGGCGTCGTGTACGTTTCATCAACCATCACCGTAGCGTTGGCGAATCCGGTGGCCAGATCGCCGCGAACCTGCGCTCCCGGCTCGC
>Ga0302324_100029235_pt1 | contig 10453 bp, 7 predicted proteins | sample Palsa_T0_1_FD_201949 | JGI IMG/M metagenome (GOLD analysis project Ga0302324, IMG submission 201949) | Peat permafrost microbial communities from Stordalen Mire near Abisko, Sweden - Palsa_T0_1 | ecosystem: Environmental > Terrestrial > Soil > Palsa > Peat permafrost | place: Sweden: Abisko... | reverse complement strand
CGTCACACAACACGACCCCCTAATCGTACCGCTTATGCCGTTTCTAACCTGAACCTACGATGCTTCGACCAGGGCTATATTGTTACGCACAGGGCATGCGAATCCGCACGCACGCACGCACTGTTCCACCCAAAGCACGAGGACGTTGATGCCCCGATAGGGCATGCCGTTGTGGCGCAGCGGGCGTTTGATGCGCCCGGCGGCGCGCTCGGCATTCCAATCCGGATCTTCGAAGGCCGCCTCGACGGCGTCCTCGGCAAGCGAGCGGAACTCGGGGTTGGGCGGGCTGACGACTGACGACCGGTTTAGGAATATTCCTATAGGAAGCTTTTGCAAGCAGCCCGCGTCCTACCTCGTGCCTTGCGAAGAAAAACTCCGAATGCTCAATCCTTTACAAGGCACAGGTGTCAGCCCACTCGGTAGCCGTCAATGACATGACCCTCACGCGCGGAAAGACATCGAAACAGGAATACGATCATCTTTGGGCTCTGGCGGAGAAAGAACACGGCTGCTGAGCGGGTAATTTATTCTGGTGGCGCCTGGACAGGCAGCCTAGAATACGCCTTTCCCCAAGCGAGAGCGCAAGCGGTGAGCGACGCTTTCAGAGAGAATAGGAACGTGCGAAAAAGCATTTTCGGAGAAGTCGCGCTTGGCCGTTGGCTGACGTAATGCTCCTTTAGTTTGTCCGCTATCGGGCGGCTGCATCGGCACTTCCGGCCGTGTAGCCCTGCGCGGCCATGCGTGCGCCCATTTCGTCATACTGCCGAGGGTCGACAGGCGTGAACGTGGCGAGTCCATCCACGTAGCGGTTATACATGCAGAATGCGGCCGCAATCAGAACTGTATCGTGAATCTCCAGGTCCGTTGCGCCTTCCTTCCGCGCCTGCACGATATGTTCAGTTGTCACGTTTCTGCCGCTCTGCTGTACACCGCCCGCGATGGTGAGCAAGGCCTTGAGCTTCCCGCTGACTGGCGCGCTGTGATAGTCGGTGCATACGGCGTCCACGAGATCGTAATCGCCACTGAGGTGATGAGCGGCCGCAGCCCGATGGCTCGCCTGGCAGAAATGACAATCATTTCTGGCCGAGACGAATGTGGCGATCATCTCGCGCTCCCCGCTGGTCAACGAACTGGGTCCGAGAAGCAACACCTCAGCCAGGGCGCGCATGGGTTTAGCCGTCTCCGGCCGAAAAGCGAAAGCGCTGGTGATTCCGGTCAGTCCTTCTGGCAATTGGATGTGAGGCATCGTAACTCCACTCAAAAGATAAGCTTCAACGCCAGTTGCAGCAAGCGCGGCGAACCGGCCTGCAGGATCTGTCCGAAGGCAGGGGATTCCAGATCGTTCTCCGGCAATCCAAGATTGGCGTGATTCAGCAGATTGAAGAATTCAGCGCGGAACTGCAGGCGCGCCCTCTCGGTGACACTGAAGTTCTTGAAAAGCGAAAAATCCACATCTTCGATGCCAGGCCCGCGCACCACGTTACGGCCTTCATTGCCGAACTGGCCGGCCTGAGTCAGCGGGTTGAGCTGCTGGAATGGCGCGCGGCTCACCCATTCGCTGGCGTTGTGCGGCTGCCCATCATTGGGATTCGAAATCAGATTGGGCTTGCTGGAATAGAAACCAGTGATCTCAGGCGCGCTGCCCTGCTGGGAAACGTTGGCGCTGTCGTAAACGGTGAACGGAGTACCGGTGGAGAGGCTGGCGATGATATTGGCCTGCCAACCGTTCACCAGCATAGCCGCGGCTTTGGTGGCGTTCTTCCACTGCGGCAGGGCGTAAGTTCCGCTGAAAACGAAGCGGTGAGTGGCATCGAACAGCGATGGGCCATGCTCGGCGGCGAGATCGAACGGATTCTGCGCCAGATCGTTCTCGCCGGCAACCAGGGTGGGCGCCGAGCCCGCCACGTTCAGCGTGGAGATGTCGTCGAGAGTCTTCGAATACCAATAAGAAGCCGTGAAGCGGAGGCCGTTCGAATACTGCCGCGAAAAAGCCACCTGGAGCGCGTTATAGGTGGAGTTGGCGATATCGGTAAGCAGTCCCACCGAACCGTAGTTGCAGAGACCCGCGGCGTTGCAGGTGGAGTATTCGCGCTGGTTGTTATTGGCGAAGATGGTGGGATTGGCCTCGATGAAACGCGGCAGGTGCGTGCCTTTGTCTCCGACATAACGGACGTCCAGGAGGTAGTTTTTTGCGATCACGCGCTCGATGGAGAAATTCCAGTTCTGCGAATAGGGCGGGCGCATACCCATGGCGACGGTCAGCACGGTGGCGGGAGCCACAAAGTTATTCAGACCGAAAGGCGAGGGGCCGGCGCCATAGGGATTGGCAATGTCGAATCCGGGCCCGGGAAGCTGGTAAGCCTGAGTCCATGGCAGCGCGCTGACGGCGGCCTGTAGAGGGCCTCCGGTGCCGTTGGTGAAGCCGTCGTAGAAGATTCCGTAGCCGGCGCGCACGGTGGTCTTCGCGTCTCCGAAGGGGTCCCATGCCACACCGACGCGCGGCATGAACTCCTTCCAATCTATGGGAGCGATGCCGGCAGGAACGCCGGGATCGCCTGGGAACAACAGACCCTCCGGCGCGCTGGGGAAAACGGTCGATTGATGGCCGGGGTCCCAAGCATTCAGCCGGTTGCGAATTTCGGTGTAGGGAGTGTTCACCTCATAGCGCAGGCCGAAGTTCAAAGTCAGATGCGAGGTGACGCGCCATTCGTCCTGCGCATAGCTGCCGACGATCCACTTTCGAAGGCCGCGGTCGAACTGGCCGCCGCCCTGGAAGAACTGCACGGATTGGCCCAGCAGGAAGCTGGCGAAGGAATCGCTGGCCGGGAAGGGAGCGAACACGAAGAAGCCGTTGGTGGCAATTCCGAAGAGGGCGTTGATCTGCTGGCGGTCGAGCTCGGCGCCGAATTTGAGATTGTGCCGGCCGCGCGTCATGGCGATCGAGTAAGAGCCCTGATAGTCGTTCTGGTAAGTGTTCTGGGGGCCGGTAATCGGATTTCCGAGCGAGGCGTAGCCGCTGACGATCAAAAACGGAACGCCCTGGTTGAGTCCCAGAGTGGGCTGATAATCGAAACCGAGGCTGCTGCCCGGAGTGTGATTGACGGCCTGGCCGTTCAAAAAGACATTCCTGAAGAATGACGCGCGGAACGTTTGCACGGTCTGCGACGAGGTGAGATGAACGTCCGAAATGGTAACCGAGTTGGTGGAGATGTCGTCGGTCACCGGGAACCCGGGCACGCCCGCTCCGGCGATGGGCAGCGGATCGAACTCGTGCAGGCGCGATGTGGAATAGCGCAGGAAGAGCTGATCCTTGCCGCCGTCGAAATAGTGATCCAGGCGGAAGCCGCCCTGATCGTAATTGTTGATGCCGATCTCGGTGGATTCATAAACCTGGTTTGGAGCGTTGGGGAACGGGTAGAGCTGCTCGGCCTTGAGAGCGATCGGGCTGATCAGGGAAGGAGGAATCATGTTGTTGGGAAACTGCTGGCCGGTGAATTCATTGATGAGCGGCGGTTGGCCGGAAAAATCGCCTGAGTGTTCGGCCGCGGTGGGAACGATGCCGCCTTGCGTGGTACCGGCGTGGTCGCGCTGGCCTTCGTAATAGAGGAAGAAGAAATCCTTGTCCTTGCGGAGGGGTCCGCCGAGCGTGGCGCCGTACTGGTTGCGGTGCAGCGGCTCGGTGGTGGCGGCGAAGAAATTTCTGGCGTCGAAGGCGCTGTTGCGGAAGAAGTCGTAAAGATCGCCGTGGAAGGCGTTGCTGCCGGATTTCGTGACTACCGATGTGGTGGCGCCGCTGGTTTGGCCGTATTCGGCCGGAGCGTTCAGGGTAAGAATGCGGAACTCGCTGACTGCATCCACCGGGATGCGGATGGCGTAACCGCCATTGACGCTGTCTACGTTGGAGGCGCCGTCCAGCAGATAATTATTCGATTCCGGCGCCTGGCCGTTGACGGCGAAGGCCTGTCCGGCGCGCGCGATGCCGCCGGCTTCGGCGAGACCGGTAGTCATGGGCGCCACACCGGGCTGAAGGAGTCCCAGCTGCGTGAGGTCGCGGCCGTTCAATGGAAGATCCTCCGCCTCGGCCGAGGAAACGACATTGCCGATGGTCTGGCTGGTGTCAACCATCACGGCCTGCGCCACAACGTCGACTTCGGAGTGTGAGCCGGATAGCTGCAGGGCCACCGGATACGTGACGATCTGACCGATGTCGAGGCGAATCGAAGATGCCGAGAAGCGAGCGAAGCCGGCCGCATTCACGGTAAGCGTGTACTCGCCGACGGGAAGATTAGAGAAATGGAAGGCGCCGTCGCCCGAGGATTTTACGGTGCGCGTGAGTCCGGTCTGCGGATTGGTAACGTTGACGTCCGCGCCGGCCACCAAGGCGGAGGACGGGTCTGTGATCCGTCCTTCTAGTGTCCCGGTCGGATCCTGCGCGCTGGCGATCGCGCACAGCGACGCGAAGAGTAGGAGAACAGATATCGGTCTGGGCTGCGGTTTCTGAGTCATGAAGATGCAAGGAGGCTCACCAATGCTAGACCTCCGTCCGCTCACGGACAATAATTGAAAAATACTATTGGCTGACGACCGGACGCGGAGGCAGGATAATGGACGGAGCCAAATGATCGCCGATCGGGTTACGCGCGGGTGGGTGATCGTGATGACCTCCGTGCTCGGGATCACCGTGAGTTTCGGCTCGCTGGTCATTTTTACCTTCGGTGTATTCCTGAAACCTCTGAGCGGCCAGTTCGGATGGAGCCGCGCCGAAATTTCCCTGGCGTTCACACTCACGGCGCTGATGGTGGCGGTGTTCTCGCCGTTCATTGGCCGCCTGGTGGACCGGGTGGGCGCGCGCAAGGTTCTGTTGCCGTGCGTGGCCGTGTACGGCGCGGCTTTTTGCTGCCTGGCGCTGGTAAAGTCGCTGGCCGGGCTCTACGCCATCTACGTATTGCTGGGGGTGGTTGGCAACGGAACCACGCAGCTTTGCTACGCGCGGGTGATCTCGGCCTGGTTCGATCGGCGGCGCGGCATTGCGCTGGCCACCATGATGGCGGGAGTGGGCGCGGGCGCGATCGGAATTCCGCCGCTGGCCACATGGCTGATCGAAGCGTACGGATGGCGCCAGGCCTATCTGCTGCTGGGTGGAAGCGTCTTCGTGCTGGGGATGATTCCGGCGGCGCTATGGTTGCGGGAGACTCCGCCCGACGTGGAGCAGGAGAATGCCGAGCGGGCGAATCTGGAGAAGTCTCCGGCCACGGCGGGAATGCGGGGAGCGGAGGCCGCGCGCACGCCGGTGTTTTGGCTTCTGCTCACCGGCTTCTTCCTGTTTTCAGTGAGCATCAATGGGTCCGTCGCGCATTTGATACCGATTCTGACCGATCGTGGGATCAGCAGCAATACGGCGGCTCTTGCGGCCAGTACGCTGGGAGTGCTCACGCTTTGCGGCCGTCTGTTGACGGGTCTGCTGCTCGATCGTTTCTTCGGTTCGCGCGTGGCCGGGATTTTCTTCGCAATCGCGGCAATCGGCGTGGCGATCCTGAGCCAGGCGCACGAAATCACTACGGCGTTCTTCGGTGCGGCGCTAATCGGATTGGGGATGGGCGCCGAGGCTGACGTCATGCCGTATTTGATCTCGCGTTATTTCGGACTGTCTTCGTTCTCCGAAATCTACGGTTACGCGTTCACGGCCTACGCGTTGGCGGGAGCGCTGGGGCCGCTGCTGATGGGCTGGAGCTTCGACCGCTTTCACTCTTATTCCTCCGCGCTGCTGGGCCTTGCGGCAGCGATGCTTACCGGAGCGGCGGTACTGGCTACGCTGCCGCGTTATCCCATGTCCGTGGAGGATAAGCGGTTGACGGCCGCCTCAACGTCGCAGCCGGTTGCGTGACTGCGCGGCCACCACGCTTGGCCTGAAACGCTCAGCGCGAGGCGATCACCGGGTTCTTCCCTTCCGTGCACTGATACTCGCCCGCGTTCACGTTCCGGAACTCCTGGACTTGGCCGCTGGGCCATTCGATGACGGCGCGGTCCGCCCGGCCGTATCTGGCCAGTCCAAATGTCAGCGCGAGTTCGGATTGCGACAGGTAGCTGGAACCCGTCTTCACCATGCGCGATTGCGTCCCGTCAGGCGTAGTGACCCGCACTGTGGCGCCGATGCCGTCGCGGTTCGATTTGGTCCCCTGGAGCCGAAAGCGAAGAGAGCGATTGCCCGATGTCACGTCGTTGCGGTACAGGTATGCGGGGCCGTGATTGGTGGTGAGAAGAAGATCCAGATCTCCGTCGCGGTCGAAATCGCCGTAGGCCAGTCCACGCCCCACTTTGGGTGCGTCGAAGCCACCGCCAAGCTGCGCGGCCACATCGCGGAACCCGCCCTTTCCGTCATTGAGGAACAGATGGGGCGGCTGTGCGTAGCCATGATTGCCCGCGATATTGCGAACCGTCTCATCAATGTGTCCGTTGATTGCCGCCAGATCGAGATGTCCATCGAGATTGACATCCAGGAAGGCGCATCCGAAACCCAGCCGCATGCGGGATGCTTGTCCCACGCCGGACGCGATAGCCGTGTCTTCATAAGTGCCGCCGCGCCGCGGGCGATCGAGCGCGATCATCTCACCGTCGAAGTTCGTGATCGCAATACCGGCTACACCGGCGTTGTCGAAATCGGCCGCATCCACGCCCATACCGGCCCGCGCCCTGCCGTCAGCGCTAAAAGCCACGCCCGCGCGAACCGCCACGTCTTCGAAAGTGCCATCTCGCCGGTTGCGGTAGAGCCGGTTGGGTTGAGTATCGTTAGCGACAAACAGGTCTGGCCAGCCATCGCGATCGTAATCCAGCATCGCCACGCCGAGTGACTTCGAGGTGGTGTCGAAGATTCCACTCTTCGCCGTCACGTCCTCAAACGTGCCGTTGCCTCGATTGCGGAATAGCCAGCAGGTGGACCCGTGATAAGCCTCCGGCGTGCAGTACGACTTATTCTTGCCATCCACGCTGCAGAATACATCGTGCTCCGGCGACCACTGCACGTAGTTGCAGACGAACAGATCCAGCAGGCCATCGCGGTCGTAGTCGAACCACAGAGCGGACGTGCTGAACCCGCTCCTGCCTCCCAGGCCGGACTTCTGCGTCACGTCGATGAATGTGCCCCGCCCGGTGTTCTGAAACAACCGGTTCTGGCCCACCGCCGTGACCAGGATATCCGGGAAGCCGTCGTTATTGTAGTCTGCAACCGACACTCCCATGCCGTACATTTCCACCGCCAGCCCCGCGCGCTCGGTGACATCGGTGAAGGTGCCGTTGCGATTGTTGCGATACAAACTCAGCGTGGAACGCTCGCGCCGATTTTCAAGGCGATCCCCTTTCCAACGCATTCCGTTCACCAGTAGAATATCCAGCCAGCCATCGCCTTCATAATCCAGAAACGCGCAGCCCGGACCAAGAGTTTCGGGGAGATACTTGGCTCCGAACGCGCCGCTATTGTGCTGGAACCGGATGCCAGCCTGAGCGGTCACGTCCGTCAGGCGAAAACCGATATCCGCGGCGGCGGACGACGCACCCCCAATCAGCGGAACGGCCCCGAGAACGAACGTCCTGCGGGTCAAGCGATACTCACCAGTCCGGTGCGAATAGCGTAAACAACCAGTCCCGCCGTATTGTGAATATCGAGCGCCTGCATGATATTGGCGCGATGCACGGATACCGTATTTACGCTCAATTCGAGGACTATGGCGATCTCTTTATTCGACTTCCCATGCACGATCAACTGCAGAACCTCGAGTTCCCGCGTCGAGAGTTTGGGCGGCGCTTCCGTGGATTCCGCCAGCTTGCCGAGCCGCCGATCCAGCGCCTGCTCGCCGGCGGCCACCTTGTGTACCGCCGACACAAGTTCGAGGTCCATGGCATTTTTCAGCAAATAGCCGCGCGCGCCCGCTTCCAGGCAGGTGCGCACGTAGCTCGGCTCCGCGTGCATGCTGAGAATCAATACCTCGGTCTCCGGGTGCAACTGGCGAATGCGGCGAGTGGCCACCGCGCCGTTCATGCTGGGCAGCGAAAAATCCATCACCACCACCCGCGGCTTCAAAGCGCCAACTGCTTCCACGGCTTCATGCCCGTCGTTCGCCTCACCCACCACCCGAATGCCAGACTCATCCTCCAGCATGCGCCGGAATCCCTTGCGTACCAGGCTATGATCATCCACCAGAAGCACCGAAATCTCAGGCTCAGGCATTCGCCGCCTCTCCTGCCAGAGGGACCGTCACGCGAACCAGAGCTCCCACGCTCTCGCCGCTGGTAAACTCGCCGCTCGTAAACTCAATGGTGCCATTCAGCAACTCGGCTCTCTCCCGCATTGAGACCAAGCCTAACCCGTGCGTCGGCTTCCCTTGAAATCCGATACCCTTATCCTGGACTTCGAGCACCACGGCTTCCGGGAGGAAACTCAGCCGCACCGCCGCGCTCCTGGAACTGGAGTGCCGCGCGACATTGTTCAGCGCTTCCTGCATCACGCGATAGAGGTGGATGGAAAGCTCGCGGTCCAGGTTGTGGCCCTGGCCCGTCTTCTCATATCGAACTTCAATTCCGGTCTGCTTCTCGAATGCTGGTAAATAGGCATCCACGGCGCTTTCAAGGCCCTCCTCATCCAGAACCATGGGATGCAGAGCGTGCGACAGCGATCGGACTTTCTCGAGCGTGGTCTGCACAATCTCGCGGACCTCGAGCAGATCGCCGGCCTTCCGATCCGCCCGTTGCAACATGACGCCGATGGCGGTAAGAATCTGGCCGATGTCGTCGTGCAGCTCCAGCGCGATGGAGCGAAACGTGCTTTCCTGCATCGAGATCAACTGCTGCGCCAATTCGCTGCGCCTCTCCGACAGCGCCGCTACTTGCTTGTACAAAACGCGATTGTATTGGACCAGATAAAGGCTAGTCAGCACAATCACCACCAGCATGGCGGCCAGAAAGATGTAGACATTGCGCTCCGCGCCGGCGTGAAGTTCCTGTGTCCGCGCCGCGGCCGTCTGTTCGCTTTCATTGTTCGCTATCAGCAAGCGCGAAACCGCGGTGCTGAGACTCGCCTGCCGCGCCTGCAAAGACATTCGAATTCTGGTGCGCGCTTCCTCGTTCTGGCCGTTGCGGGTAAGGTCGAAGATTCTATCCAGCGCATCCCAGAACTGACGAAATGAATCGGTTAGGTAGCGCCGTTGGCCGGGCGTTCGGTCCGCCAGAGAGAACTTCTCTTCGCGAGACAGGGCGTCTTCCAGATCGCTGCGAATCCGGAGGAATTGGGGTTGCCAGGCGGTGAGCGGATAGGGCTCTGCAGAATCCACCATATCGCGCATCGTCAGTGCCAGGGAATTCAACCCGTTCTGCATGCGCAGCAGGAGCAGGGAATCGGTGCGGTCGCGGTCTATGGTCCGCGTCTGCAGCTCTCGCAGACTGCGAAGCTGGCTAATGGTATAGCCGGAGTAGACGCCCACCGCGAGAAGCGTGATCGCCAGACCAGCCAAGAGGCGGAAGGTGGGAGGTCGTATGGTCAAAACCAGTATCGGGAGGGGCCGTCCTGCTGGGCCGTCTCGATGAATTTCTCACTTTATCACCTAAAGACAAACAACGTGATCGCCAGTATCAGCCTCGATTGCCTTTTGATAGCGACCGAGCCATTCATTCCAAGGTGCCATCCTTGTTGGGATGATGCCGCGGCGGATTGGACGTTGCGCAGTACGAGTTGGAGCGGTATGAGCACCTGTCGCCGCTCATCAAACAGCAGACGGTGGAGTCGATCGCGAGCGAGCTCAAAAAATCCCCTTCTGAGGGGCTATCGTTCCAAACAGAAAAGCCGGGAGACAGCAAGGGCCGTCGGCTCCGAAGGCTCCTTGACGCCACTTGCACCGCGTTTGCGGCCACCTCAAAGGTAGCCGCTCTTTTTGTCGGGTACATAAAAAAGGACCCCACGCCCGCCGATTGCCCCCTCTCTAATCGCCAAAACAATCCTCGAAGATTTGCCTTGCTGTTTTTCCCAACCAGAGTGATGAATGTGACGACCGCAAATGACAAGCGGCAAAGGAGAAAACTCACATGTCAATATTCACAATCGATGGCGAGAACAACATCACGGCGCACGTCGGGCTTCCGGCCGGCGTCGACGCATCGCAATTGTTTTCCAGCGCGAAGGAACTGGCCAAACTGACGGTAGAATGGCCGGCGTCGCGCCTGGTCGACACTTGGAACAGCTTCGCGGGCGTCGCGCCTTTCGACGAGCTGAAACCGGTCAAGAAGTTCACCAGCCGCAAGGCCGCCGTTACGCGCATCTGGCAGGCGATCGCGCGCCTGTCTCCGGAGGGTGCGCAACAGGCGGCGCCTGTCGCGATGGCCAAGGGGAAAGCGAAGAAGTCCCCGGCCAAGCCTCCGCGGCGCGCCCGTGCGAAAAAGGGCGCAGAAGAGCGGAGCAACAAGAAAGCCG
>Ga0302324_100029233_pt1 | contig 10454 bp, 13 predicted proteins | sample Palsa_T0_1_FD_201949 | JGI IMG/M metagenome (GOLD analysis project Ga0302324, IMG submission 201949) | Peat permafrost microbial communities from Stordalen Mire near Abisko, Sweden - Palsa_T0_1 | ecosystem: Environmental > Terrestrial > Soil > Palsa > Peat permafrost | place: Sweden: Abisko... | reverse complement strand
CTCCAGCCGGATGTGTTCGAAACGAGTGAACTCAAGTTGTACTTGCGCAGGCAAATCCGGTTCGATGCTCTCAAAAAGAAACGCTAACCCGGAAACGTTTAGCTCCGGGAGAGTGAAGGTAATCTCACCTGCCGTCAGGCTATACCATCTAGTCCGCACTGCGCGGACGGGTTCGATGCGATCCTTTCGAAATACTTCCAATGCCGACCATGCGTTTGCGAGATTAAATATTGCTATATTTGTTGCTGAAACACGCTCGTCTTGTAGTCTTTGCTCACGCTTTGCGTTCTCGATCCAAAACGCAACTGTCGCGCCGACGGCTGTACCTAGAAGAGCGGCGACCGCAGTGTTTGCGAAAATGACCCAATCCCACGATGACATACAATGAATTGCAATTGGCTAGCGCTATGGAACAATCACAAGATATCACTCCCGAGATACTTGGAAAGATTAGGCAGCTTAAACGACTGATCCTGTCCCGAGCCGATTTTAAGCATGCACATCTTGTGGCGAGCTACATTTTGGACAGCAATCTGCACAATCAGGCGGAGTCGGAGACGCATGTTATTCTGCCAGCGTTGAATTGCTCGATGATCATGGCCTATTGTCGGCCATTTTCGGGAAACAGCAATGACGTACCGGATCTTCCTGGACGGCTACTCTCCGTGTTGAATGAAGATGAAAAAATCGTCCACCGCGCTGCGCTAGCGGATCGGATGAAGGTCTTGGCTCATTCGGACGCTGACGGTTTGGAACTGGAACTTGTAGTCGCTGATTTCCCTGGCGCTGGACCAATGCTTGTGCCAATCGTGAATTGGGGTCTTGCGCCATTAAAGCGAGAAGCCGTTGAGGTATTGGTCACAGCCGTGAAAAAGCTTATGGGCGCTGTCGTTTACGAGCGTAGCCGGATGGAACCAGAACTAATGCCATATCTCCAAAAAGTGCATCACACAAAGATCCATGAGTATTAGGACGCTAGCGTTCCACGCGCCTCATTTGATGTAGCCATCCGTTTCCATTTGCTGCTTGATGTAGGCGTCAACCTGCGCTTGAGTCAGCCCAGCCGCGCGCGCGTCCGCCAACTGTCGGAACACGCTGCTGTGATACTGCTGCCCCTCGATCAACTTAGGCAGCACATAACCGGAGAGTCCCGCGGCGTTGATGCGTTCCATAGGAATGAAACCATCCGCTGTCGTCACTGACCTGTGCCCCTCCTGCCATTGCTGCGGTGTGAATTCTCGCGGCGGGTTAGGCGGTGCAGTCGAAACGACCGCCGACACGGTGCCGGCGTTGCGAGCCTGGAACTGCGCCAAACTCTCACCGAGCTTGCGACCCTCAAAGATCGTGCGCAGATCGTTCTGCCACGTGCTGCGGTTCGCTTCGCGCTGCTCGGGTGTGAGTGCGCGCCACGTCTTGTTGAGCGCTTCGAGCGCCGCCTGATCCACGTCAGCAACGGTAGGCTTCGCGATGAACCTACCGTCGGGCGCCCGTGGCTTCTGCAAGCCTTGCGCCCGCAAGTCTGCATCAAGGGCTTCGATTCTCGCCGCTTGGTCGGCAGGCGTAGCGGCGGGCGCAGTTGCAGGCTTCGCCGGAATGGCTGGTACTACCTTGGTCTCGCGCCGTGCAAGCTCCGCGACCGTTTCGCTGGTCGGACCTTCCACGGGGAAAAGACTTCGGTTAGTGGGACGTTCCACGATCGGGGCGCCTAACGATTTCGCCATAACGTTGTGCCGCTCAAGCGGCGTCATTGCTGACGTAATGACATCACCCGATGGCAGCGTGACCGAGTGCACCGGCGCCGCGGGTACTATTGCTGTGCTGGTGCTGCTCATTTGCCGCCCCTCTCAAGCCAAGAATGATCGGCAGCACTGCCGGGGATCGGCGGGGGCGGCAGTCCCGTGCCGTCGGGAGACTTCCCCGCGCACTCGCGGTAGGACTCACTAATTTTCGGAACGCCAATCGACAGCGTTTTCTCCTCGCCCGGCGCGGGCGGTGCGAGCCAATCAGGCATTGAAACATCCTCGTTCTCAACGATGGACTTCAACCGCTCGCCGCACTTAAGGCACTTTTTCCAGCATCTATCGTAGGCGTCTCTGCTTTGCTGGTTTGTATCCCTGCGCAGCGCGGCCTTCCTCACGTCAGTCACGCGGGCCGCGAACTCTGCGCGCACGTTGGCGAGCTCTTGTGCCAAGGCGGCTTGAATGCCGCGTTGTACTGGGGCGCTAGCTTTTAAAAACTCTTGCCGCTCTTGCTCGGCAAGTGCATCAGCGTTATTAAATAATGGCTTACTCATTTGAAAAGTTTCCCTTGTTTGTAAAGTTCAATACGTTCGCGCTCGGCAATATTTGCTGGGTGCATGCCGGTGTTACTCCCACCGAAGCTAAACACCGGTGGGTTAATGTCTGGAAATTGGCGGCGGTACCACTCAATTGACCGCTGATGGAACGCCGCTTTCCTCGAGCCGCGATCAATGCAGGCTTGGTGCCCGGCTATAGCTTTTTCGGCTTCTTCTTTGGTCAAGTGTTCACCTCCGAAAGTTTCGGCTCTAGGGCTTCAATAATCGCGCTGTAGGACCAAAGCCCCTCCGCGATCATCGCAAGGACATACTCACCTTGAAGGCGCACAAGGTCCGCACGTCTCGCGTTGAGCTGATTGGAGAAAGCAGCGCCCGCGTGGGGGTTGCGCGCTTGGAACTGCTCCGCGGATTCGCAGTCGTTCGGATCGGGCAACCGCACACCGGAAGTGCCTGCTTCCATAGATGCGATCTTCGCCCGGCACGTCGCTAGGTCCGCGATGATCCTGGTTAAGTCACTATCGTTTCTGATCGGCAATGTAATGTTCCTGTTATGACTGCAAGTCGGCCAGCGCTTTCGTAAGCCGCCGGTGATGCGCCTGCGCTTCCACTGATCTAGAAGCTGTATCGCGGGACGCGCCGGGGTCACGTAAATAAGATTCGATATTTGCGATTTCAGCTCTGAGCGCCGCAATCGCCGGTGCATCGTCGGCAGTCGCCGTGGCGGTGTACTGCCCCAAGAGTTTCTTGGTCGCAGCAAGTAATTCCTCTGTTCAACATTCGGCCCTCCTTACTGGGCGATTAAAGTGAGATCGGGGGCGGCCTTCGGCTGGACTGAGACCGAAAGGCCGCCACCCTGCGCCCCGTTTTGCGTTGACCATTACGCGCGGGGAATTCTTCGATCAGGTTTGCTTCTTTCGAAGTCCGCGAAACGTTTGCACCGTCTCGCGTTGCTCGTGCGGCGCTGCCAACTCCGAGCGCGATGGTTGCGTATAGGACGGCCGTGTACGCGTGCACACGCGCTTTTCGCGCTCCGCTTGCGCGGCTCTGAGCCTCGCGTTGTTAGCGGCGGCGTTCATGAATTTAGATGCGCGGCGAGGCGCGCCTGCGCTTGCTCATCGTGCAGTTTGTAAACCGCTTTTGCAGAAGCGCGTGTCTCGCGCAACTCTCCGGCAACGGTGTACTCAATCTCGAGATAGTCGCCGGTCGGGCGCGTGTTAAGCGCGCTAACGCGAACGATGCTAGAGACAGCGACTAATCCGCTGGTGCACTGAAGGTACTGCATGATTTTGCTCCGGTGCCGTTTCTCCAAGCGGCACGGTGTTAGATTGAAAAATCCAAAATACTTACTACGGTTTGCCGCCTGCCGCGGTGGGTGCGACGCCTTGCGGGCTGCGCCGCTGTGCCTGCTTCTGCTGGCGGCGCCGGTAGTCCTCCTGCATCCGCTGTCGCGCCTGTACTTCCGCCTTGTGCCGTCCTCTCTGCCTGCTCACTGTTACGTGCCTCCTCTAAACTTATTGCGAGCGCCCTTCGCTCTGCTTGCTCGCGTTTGTATTCCGTCAGCCGCTGAATGTTGATAGATGCAAGCCGCTGCTGTTCGTCTGTCAGTCTCATCGACGCCCCCCAAAGGAGCCTGGCCAGTGTCCGCAAACTTTTACGCGCGAGCGCGAGCTTGACTCTGCATTGATGTTGCCGCTCACGACCCCCCCAGGATCGGCGAAAAAATTCCCGCCGACACCACCAACCGCATGCTTGTGGTGCTCGATATAGCGCTGTCGCATTTCTTCAACCCGAGTTTTTGGGCTCTCCGTTGCGGGCCTCTCAATTTCAGCGGGCGCAGCTTTCGGTGTTTCGGGCTTCGATGTAACGGGCGGCTGGTATTCGCGTATGAGCCCGGGTGCCGGTGCGGGTTGCCACGCAAACGGATTTAGTAACGGGTCGCGCACTGCATAGAGCCACGCTTTGCTATGGGTAGAATGCCGGCCGATTAGCTCTAGCTCGCCATGCGTCGCACCGATGTGCTTGGAGAGCCAAAGTCCGAGCCGCTGTGTAGTCGGCTTACGCGCGAACACTGCCTTCAACGCATCGTGCAATCCGCGATGCTTAGACGATGCTTGCAGCCATTGCGCGGTTAATTGCTCCTTACTGCCGCACGCCTCACGCATTGCCGTAAGCACGTCTGTCAATTTGCTCATGACAGCCAAGCCTCCGGGGCGTTGTCTTCGACGATGCCGCGAACACGCACACGCTCGCCGTCGGTGTCGGGTACTACCTCGAAGAAGTCCGCGGTCAGCGTCATTACTGCCCGCTCGACATTGAACGGGCGCCTGTCTTTCGGGCCGGTCTTGGGAAGCGTCGGAACAACATTGCCGACAAGCTCCTGCACATCAAACTCGGACTTGCCAGAAGCGCGCGCGAAATTCTTAATCGCATCTACATACATTCCCCCGCGCGTTTTCTCCCGGCTCGATTTGTTCACAGGGACGTTGCACGGTTCAACCGTCACACTGGTAACGGGGTCGCCATCTTCGTCGCGTCCTAGCTCGTGTACCTTTATATTGAAGTTGAATAGTGGGCCCTCCGGCCCAGATTTTTGTTTGGTCACGTCCGCGCTTCGATAGTCACCTTGCCGCGTGATTGTTATTTCCGTGTCGAGTGCGCCGAGCGTGCCGCTCCAACCGCGAAGTCCCTTGCTTGCATCCTTGCCAGGGTGGCACGCGAGTACGCACAAGGCGCCGGTCTTAGCTGAAATGAATTTCAGGTGCGCGAGTACCGGGCCGATATGCTCGCCTGAATTTTCATCGCCGATGAACGAGGCTGCGAAAGTGTCAATAAAAATCGCGTCCGCCTTGCCGACTTTGTGCGCGATGGCTGCGGCATCGGCGGGTGTCTTCAGGTTTGGAACATCATCTATCATCGGCGGTAGTTCGGACACGTCCACGCCAAACTCGCGCGCGTAGGCTTCAATACGGTTACGAAAGTCCGCAGCACCCTCCGCGACCAGGTAAACCGCGCGACCCTTGCGCACACGCCGTCCATACCAGTCCGCTCCGCGGTGAATAGCCGCGGCCATGCTGTACATGAAAGGTGACTTGCCGGCGCCAGGCTGACCGACGACGGCCGCTAGCTGCGCCTCGGGCAATACACCTTTGATTAGCCAGCGCGGGCGAGGGCGCTTAAGAAACTTAGCCGCTGGAATGAGCGCGAACTTTTGTCGCTGGTCCACCGCGGGTGCCTCACCGAGTGCCTCTGCGCTGACGACACGCAACGTGTACTCCCCGACATACTCGGGACTCTCAACCGGTGCGAGCGGTCCCATATCGGCGTGTGCTTTCTGAAAGCCAGCGCGCGCCGCCTCGGCTTGCTCGCGACTCGTAAACCTGCCGACGTGCGTAAGGGCGCTCATGGCGCCGCCCCTGGCATTACCTCAGACTCGAATCCCTCCGCGTCCACGTCCACCAGCGTCCAGTCGGTATGTGGTGCCTGCACGCGTAGCCGCTTCTCGACGCTCGAGGGGCGCCGGCCGCCCGGTACCAGTACGACGTAGATGCTTGCCGCGGTGCCGTCGGGGCGGCGTGTGCGGCGCTGAGAAATGACAGCGTTAAATCCCGCGAATGTCCCCATTGCGGCGAGTGCAGCGCGCTCGGTAGTAAGGTGCTGTCGAAGTTTGAGGTAGAGCAAGGGTGTCTCCGGTGGCGTGTATCTCTATACATGGAGGGCTAAGGGCCGGAGGCGCGCTTAAATTGTTGAGTTGAAAAATATTTTTGCCAAAAATGTGCGTGCGACTTAGGGCGCACGGCCGAACGCGATTTCGGGAGGTCGTTTTATAGCGCCCGGGAAATAGCCCTTCCTGGCCGGAGGGTCGCGTGCGGCACTCGGAGGGTGACCGGTCACCGTCACGCGGATAGCTGTGCGGATAACCTAGGCGGATTACCCTATGTCACCCGGCTCAAGATTGACGCGTTGGCCCAGCTGTTCATTTCGTAGCAGCCAAGCGTAATGCTGAAAGCCGCTGGCCGTGGCGTCGGCTGTGACGGGTAGGTGAACAGGCGCGGCTTGATTAACCCACGCGTGGCAGGCGGCGAGGAACCGATAAGGCTGCTTTGCCTTGCGCCACCAGCGCGAGCCGAGCGGATCGGCCACGGATTCGGCGATCCGCTGTGCATTCCTGTCGGTCCATACCATGCGATCGGTGAACGATCCGCGGACACCGCGGCACGTTGCCACGTGCACGCCGAGAAATATGCGACCGTCGGACGTTAGACGCTCACCGCGTGCGAATTCGAGAAGCGCACGGGCCGCGTCTGTCCCGGACGTGTATTGCAGGCGCCCACCGCGTTGGTACAGTCGACCGCGCCAATCGAAATTGCAGCGGTAGAAAAATTCAGGCTCATCGACGTAACGGGAGGCTTGCTTGAGTGCAGCCGTCTCGCCGGTCGGCGCGAGTGCGCGCAATGTGTCGAGCATGAATCGATTGACGCGCCACGCTGTCGACTGAATCGGCGCGAGTGCTTCGGCCACGGCGAACCCGATCGGCAACGGCGCGTCCTCGAGCCCGTCATAGTTTCGCGTTATCTCTACCTGCACGGGTGGAAGCTCTAACAGCGGCCGCTCGGGCGCAATGTCGCTAGCCGCGAGCCGCGCCTCTATTTCTGCGCGCTGCATTTCAGCAGCCGGACTCAACCGCACCTGTTTCGCGGCTTGCCATCCGGCGCGGCGCTCGCCGTTTGTGAGCACGACAAAGCCTGCCGCCTGCGCCATGCCGAGAAGCGCTGCGCCCGCGGTTTCCGCACTACGATCCGTCGCGCCGAGTAGTCGGCCTATCTCCTGCGCAACTGTGAGAGGCGACGGCGGCTTGTCCTCGTGCCGCGGCTTGGTCACCACGTGCGCTGTTACAAGCGCAAGCCGTTCGCTAGTAATGAAATCCGTGAGCGCGGACACCTTGCCGCGCCGCGACTCAATAGCGTACGTGAGAGACGCAAGCCACTCGCCCGTTAGGATGTGGGCCGCCGCACGTTTGCTTTGACGTTTGGCTTTGCGCTTGGCCGTTTCCTCGGCGCGCTGTTGTGCTGTCGCCTTAGCCATCGCGCAGCCTATCTAACAAGTCGCTGTATTCCTGCATCAATGCGCGACGCTCCTCAAGGCGCTGTGAGCGGTCATAGGCACCGGCTACGTCCGATCCCACCCGGTGGGCTAGCTGTCGCTCAACAATCTCAGACTCCGCCTTGAGTACGTCATGCGCAAACGTTTTGAACGTAGTGCGGAAGCCGTGAGGCACGTGCTGATCCCGATAACCCAAGCCGATCAGCGCGGCGGACATGGCCGTATCGGTCATTGGCCGCGCGTCGCTCCGCTCATTCGGGAACACATACTTGCCGTGACCGGTAAGCGCGTGCTGCGCCTTGAATATCTCAACCGCTTGGCGCGAGAGGGGTACAACGTGGTCGGTACGGTTGGCGTCCCGCATTTTCATACGGTGAATCGGGATTACCCAGGTCGGTTTACCTTTGTGCTTGGCGCCGTCTAGATCCACTTCCGACCATTCGGCGTTAGCCAGCTCTCCGGGCCGTACCGCAGTGCGCGCGAGAATTCGGAGCGCGTTCGCAACGGTCGCGCTAGTGCCTAGCCATACGCAATCGTCAATGAGGCGCATGATTCCGGCGACGGCTTCGGGATTGGTAAGTCCGGGACGGTGTTTGCTTCGCGCTGAGCCCAGAATGCGCGTCATTGACTTTCCGAAACCGCCGATGGTCGGGTCTACGCCTTTGTAATAACCTTTGTCGCGAGCGAACGTGAAAACCTGGCCGATATAGATTCCAAGCCGCAGCGCCGTCTCGCGTGTGACCCGGCCGCGTGTCTCGCACAGCGCGAGAATATCGGGCCTCTCGATCTGTGAGAACGTGCGGTTATGGAGCTTGCCACTGTAACGGTAATTGCGCTCGCAACGCTTTCGCGTCTCAGCCGACTTGTGGACTTGAGTCGCGTTGTACTCAACCGCCACCACGCCGAAAGTCTTGGATACCTCTAGCCAAGCCTCATCGCGTGCCCTGCGCCGTGCCTCGCTCGGATTCTCGCCGCGGCTGAGCAGGGCGCGGCAATTTATTGCGAGCGCACGCGCTTGGTCGAGTGAAGTAGCAGGATAAGCGCCAAGCGAGAGCAGAGAGTCCTTACCCGCGAACCGATAGCGGTAGCGCCAGCCTTTGGCCTTTGAATCTACCTGCAGGAAAAGGCCGCCGCCGTCCTGCAATTTGCGTATCGCTTTGCCTTGCGTCAGCGCCGCGCGCTTGACTTGCTCGGGAGTTAGTAAGTTCATGGATAACGGCCCCGCTCGGATTGCTAGTTATCCGCATTCTTACCCTACTTGGTTGCCGGTTGCAATCCCTAATTTACGCTGAAGTAGGCTAATTCATAGACTCCAGTCTTCTGAATTATCCTAACGATTGGATAGGTGGCTCCCGGGGTTGGAATCGAACCAACGACCAACGGATTAACAGTCCGTCGCTCTACCGCTGAGCTACCCGGGAACTTGGAGATAAGCGCGAAGGCGGCGGATTGTCCGGGAAGCGGGGAGCGCCAGTCAAGAAAGCCCAGTCCGTGCATAATCACGGGTGCGATGTCGGTACTCTTCGTGCGTCAGCTTTTGGACCAACTCGCGGTCTCACCGGTGCGGTTGCGCGCTTTGCTGAGCAGCCTGCCCGAGTCTGAGCTACGTTCCGCGCCGCCAGAAGGTGGTTTTGCACCCATTGAGGATGCATGGCATTTGCGCGATATCGAAGCCGAGGGGCATCTTCTCAGAATTCGCAGGATCCTGGCCGAGGATCAGCCCGCGCTCGTTTCCATCGACGGTGAGCAACTCGCGCGCGAACGGGGCTATTTGGATCGGGAACTTGGTGCGGCGATTGACGGCTTTGCCCAGCACCGCGAGGCAACCGTTGCGCTCTTGGGGGGACTCCTCGAGGATGCTTGGGGACGCAGCGCAACTTTCGAAGGAAGACTCGTAACTTTGCGCGAGCTTGTGATGGCAATGGCCGCACACGATGAATCACACTTGGCACCGCTTGATGCGAGACATGGAAGTGTGACTAGTGGCGCGTGAGACGGACCTTTAATAGGGCGTGCCCTAAGCTCGTCGTCTTGCGGACGCCGCCGCTGCAGTCCTAGGCGCTCTTGGCGACCGTAGTCGCGCCCAATACGTGCTTCATGCGCTCAAGAGCCTTAGCCAGAGTAGGTAGGCCGCAGGCGAACGACAGCCTGATGTGCCCGGGGGCACCGAACCCAGAACCTGGAACAACAGCGACCCCGCCTGTGGTGAGAAGGATTTCGGAAAACTCATGGTCATCGCGGCAGCCCAGCGCCGCCATTGCCCGCGTGACGTCCGCGAAGGCGTAAAAAGTTCCGGCGCCGGGCAAGCAGCTCACCCCGGGCAAGTCATTCAAGCCCGCAACGACGAAGTCATGCCGCTCCTTGAAAGCGCGGTTCATCACCGCTACACAGTTCTGATCGCCCGTCAGCGCCGCCACCGCCGCTTTCTGCGAGATGCTGCTGGCATTCGAGGTTGACTGCCCCTGGATCGTCGCCATGGCGGTAATAATGTCTTTCGGCCCGCCACAATAACCAAGACGCCAGCCGGTCATCGCGTAGGCTTTGGAGCAGCCATTGATCGTGATCGTGCGACCGTAGAGCTCCGGAACGGCAGTCAGCAGGCTGCAGAACGGCTCTTCACCCCAGTAAATCTTTTCATACATGTCATCGGTGCCGATGATCACGCGGGGGTGCTCGATCAGCACTTCGCCCAGGGCGCGAAGCTCTGCCCGGGTATACGCCGCACCAGTCGGATTGCACGGGCTGTTGAGAAGCACGAGTCGGGTCTGCGGCGTGATCGCCGCCGCAAGCTGACGAGGGGTAATCTTGTAGCCCTGTGACGCACCCGCGAAGGGCATAACAGGAAGCGCGTCGGCGAGCATCACCATGTCAGGGTAGGAAACCCAGTACGGGGCTGGAACGACCGCCTCATCGCCGGGGTCGAGGACGGCCATGCACAGGTTGTATATCGCTTGCTTGGCGCCCGATGACACCAAGATCTGCGCGCGCTCATAGTGAATGGCGTTGTCACGTGCAAACTTGGCGACAATCGCATCTTTCAACTCGTTGATTCCGCCCA
>Ga0302324_100029232_pt1 | contig 10454 bp, 6 predicted proteins | sample Palsa_T0_1_FD_201949 | JGI IMG/M metagenome (GOLD analysis project Ga0302324, IMG submission 201949) | Peat permafrost microbial communities from Stordalen Mire near Abisko, Sweden - Palsa_T0_1 | ecosystem: Environmental > Terrestrial > Soil > Palsa > Peat permafrost | place: Sweden: Abisko... | reverse complement strand
CTGCGGAATCAGATCCGCAGCGAGCCGGGCTTACCAATCCGGCTCCGCGTTTTTCGGCACTCTTAGGATGCTGCTCATTCCTTGCCGGTTGCAGGATTTCTCGACGTAGCCAGGGACTGTAGCCACCCGGCATTCGATCCTTGTTTACCGTCGACACGATATCCTGTCCCGATGAATCTGCTTCGCAACCAGGCTGTCCCAAAGGTCCACCTTCCGGTCAGATTGCGTGCAATCCCCGTCGCTCTGGGCACTCTTCTTCTTCTGGGGCAGATGGGCGGGGCGCAATCTTCAGTCCCTCCTGGGCAGACAATCCATGTGGATACCCAATTGGTCTTGCTCGATGCCCTGGTGCAGAACAAGAAGACCGGACTCACGGTGGACACGCTGTCGGCTAAAGATTTTCAGATCTCGGAAGACGGCGTCCCGCAAACCATAAGCTACTTCAGTCGCGATCAGTTGCCTCTCTCTGTGGTGCTGCTCTTCGACATGACCGAAACGGTGCACGCCGCCCTCGGGCCGCTGTCGCAAGCCGGGCTGGAAGTCCTAGGCCACCTGAAACACGAAGACGAAGTGGCGGTGATGATCTTTTCTTCCCGCACCGAGATGCTGCAAGGCTTTACTACCAATCGCCCCCTGGCCGCGGAGGCAATAAAAACCGCCTCGTGGATGGCCGATGTGGAAGGTACCTTTCTCGATGAGGATATGTTTGAAGCCGTGGACCAGGTGATGAAAGCAAAGCCGGGGACTCGCCGCGTTCTGGTCTGGCTCACGGACGGTACCGCAAACCAGGAAAACGCCTTCACTCGCGCAACCATCGGTCAGCACTCGGCAGCGCATCTTCATTCGCAGCCCGAAGCGATGATGAGACTCCTTCACTCGGGAGCGGTTGTTGCGTTGCTCATCGATCGAACCGCGGAAACCAACCGGGCAATCTCGACCTCGGGGATGACCGGAACTCGTCTCGGCGACTTCGACCAATACGCCAAGGCGACCGGAGGCCCGATCCTGAGTACGACCACAAAAGAAGCCGCCGGCCATCTCTCCCTCTTGATCGACCAGATTCGGTCTCGTTACACCTTTGGCTACAAACCTGCCCGCGTCGAACCCGAGGGCAAGTTCTGCAAGCTTGGGGTGCAGCTTAGTCCGGAACTGCACAAGCAGGGTTTGGTGATTCTCGCCAGGACAGGTTATTACCGTTAGAAGCACCCATCGACGCCGAATACAGTGGCTATAGGAGCCCACCGCAGAGTGGATATTGCGTGCGACCACTCCTGGCCGCAGTCTTGGAAGAGGGAGTCGGATTCGTAGGCTGACTCCAATCCTGACAAGCTTAAGGACAGTCGATGAGGGATACGATGAAAGGCAAAATCAAAGGGACCATAGCCGTGCTGGTGTTGCTGCCGTTGCTGGCCGTCTTCGAAACCGGCTTCGCATTCAAGAAGGCCGCCAGTGACGCCAAAACGAAAGGCAAGGTCGTTTACGTGTGCGCATGCCTCAAGGACAAGTCCTGCTCCTGCATGACAGAGGCGAAGACCGAGGGCCCATGCTCCTGCGGGACCGCCGGGGGACCCCCTATGAAAGCGGTGCCGCACGATAGCGACTGGGCCAAGGCTAACCGCGACGCGCTAGCGAACTGAGGGTCGAGCGGGCTCTAGAGTCTGCGCGAGACGACTGAACATCAGGGCCGAGTTTTCAGCCGTCCCTTCGGGACTGCCCGACAGGGCATTGTGAACCCAGGACTATCGTCCTGGGCTACTTTCAGACGTCCCTACGGGACTAGTGCAGGGTTCTCCGATTTTTAACCCCTGTGCTTTTTTTCTATTGGGATTTCGTCTGGATTTTAGGGTGGCAGGGGCTAAAGCCCGACCGTTTTGGCGGGGATCGGCACGACTAAAGTCGTGCCCTGATACAAAGCAAAAAACTTGCTGCACGAGCCTAATCCGCGAGCGTAGTGGAGAGTTCCGCGGTTTCTTCTTTAGGTTCTCACGCAGACTCTTTAGGCCCTGAGGCAGCGGCTTCTTCGGCCGCCAGGCCCATCCTCGCCTCATTTCTTTACAACTCCTTAATAACTCCCCGCTGACTTCCTTATGTGGAAAGCGTTCTACTGAAAGTGCTGGCGGAGGCAATCCCGATGAGAAATCCATCCATCGCAGCCCACGAACTGCTTTGCCTATATCTGAAGTCGTTCTACGGTCTGGAAGGCTGTTCCCCGTCAACCCAGCTTCCTGCCGCGACCACCCGCGCCAGCAAAGCCGCCGTCAAAACGGGCCCCAGACCTCGCAGGAGAGGGCGCAACCCGTTTTGATGGCCACCGGAAGAAGCTCCAGGCATGGCTAACTCCAAAGAACCGCACCAATCCTCCGCTGGGCTCGCCGCTGTAATCACCCGCCCCAAGGCTGAATGCTCAGTGCGGCTGGCCACGCCTGACGACATGGCTGCGGTGACCGCCATCTACGCCCACTTCGTAGAAAACACCACCGCTACCTTTGACCTGGTCGCGCCAGGCGAAGCCACCATGCGCCGCAGACTACAGACGGTGGTGGAAAGCGGTCTGCCCTACCTGGTCGCCGAGCTTGACGGCTACATCGTCGGCTACTCCTACGCCGCGATCTTTCGTCCACGCGCGGGCTATTGCTTCACTGTCGAAGACTCGATCTACGTCCGCGCCGACTGTCGCGGGTATGGTGTGGGCAAGAGTCTCCTGTCCGAGCTCACCTCGCTCTGCACACTCAGAGGCTGTCACAGCATGGTCGCCTGCATTTGCGGCGACAATGTGCCGTCGGTCGCCTTGCATGCCTCGCTTGGGTTTCTGCCCATCGGAGTGCTGCCCGAAGCCGGCAGAAAGTTCGGTAAATGGTTGAGCCTCTCCATCATGCAGCGTCTATTGGCAACAACCACGCCGCCTTGTGATCTTACCCCTTGATCGCGCTTGGTGTTCACGATCTAAACGGTTGGCTACGTCTGGAAGTAGACCGAGATCTCGCAGTTGCCGTCTTTCTGCTGGCTGTTGAGACGGTCGGGAAACACAGAAGACAGGAAGCCCGACAAACCGACAGCGAAGATCTGCTCCTCTACCATCCCGCGGGGCAGCCGTTGTTCAGAGGCGACGTAGGGTAGCGTGCCCTTGTAACTGAGCCTGATCGCCAGGTCGAGGTCATCATAGCTGACGCTTGCAGTGATAGCGCTGTCCGCGTGACCCCCTTCCTCGATCAGGCGCAGCAGCTCGCTGATACTGGTCTCAGCACGCCCCGTGTCGGCCGCACTTAGCTGCCATAGTTTTGCCTGCGCACGGAACTTGTCGTCGAAGCGTGCCAGCGCCTTGCCATCGCCAGGCTCCAACACCATGGCCTCGGTGCGGCGTTCGCCGATGAGGAAACACAGATTGAGCAGCACGCAGGCCACCACCGCAATCGACAAAATTGAATCGGTAAACGCATGGGTCCAGGGGGGCAACAGCGAGTAGAACTCGGGATAGACGCGCCGGCTTAAGGCAAACAGCAGTGAGATGCCGACGATGAATGTACTGCGCATCGTTACCGGGCGCGAGGTCACGATCTGGATCCCGCCCATCAGCATCGAGGCGCCATTGAAAATGAGCGCGGCACCGATGATAGGCAACGGCAGGGTCAACAGCACGGCGCCGACCTTGGGCACGCATGAGAGCAGCACGAACCAGCCCGCGATGGCATAGGCAATGTAGCGGCTCGTCGCTCCCGTGACCTTCTGTAGCCCGACCAGACTCGGAGCGGCACTCAGGCCTGGTGTCCCTAGCCACCCGCCGGCAAAGCACGCGAAGCCATCGGCGAGAACCCCGGAGCGGATGTTTTTCAGATCAGGCCGGCGCCAGGATGCATCGTTGATCTTCTGGCAGGTTGTGATCACCCCGATCGCGCGCAGACCCGAGGCCAGACCCGCAATGGCGAACGGCACCATTAGCGACGGCTCAAACCGGTAGGAGAGAAAACGAGGGTCAGGCAGCGCGAACCACGGCCGCGAAGCGATGACCGCAACGTCCTTGCTGGTCAACATTCCGACGGCGACCGCAATCGCCATCCCCGTTGCCAGACCTATCAGAGCGCAGAGGAGCCGGGGCAAGCCCTTGCCCCATACGCCAAACCCTATCATCACAGCCAGCGTAAGCCCGGCCGCACCAATGTGGGTCGGAAGGTCCGGATCGTGCAGGTCGGAAATTCCCAGAAATCCGCGCACGCCGATCAGGCCCAACTCCACCCCGACTGCAATCACGATGAAGCCGGAAACGACCGGAGGAAACACTCTGCGCGTCCGCGGGAGAGCCCACGCGAAGAGTGCTTCAAACAGGCCGGCAAACACGATCATCCCGCAAACCAGCGCAAGTCCGGCGCGATGGGCCGCCTCAAGCGCCGGTGCAAAGTAAATCGCCGAAACCACCGGCGGAGCGAGATACCCAGATCCCACCGGGCCCAGCCGATGCGCTTGCAACAGCGTGGCCAAAGCGATCGCGATCATGCCCAGCCCGACCGCGTGGGACGCCACCGCGGTGGAAGACCCCGCCGCCTGCGCGATCAAAGTGACGAACACCAGGTAGGGACAGATCACCGCCACATGCTGGGCGCCGAGAAGAATCAAATGCGCCAGCGGAGGGCGTTCGTCCAATCCATAAATCAGATCTGGAGGACGCTGACGCTGTTCCCGCCGGGGCGTACCCACGCTCGCCTCTTTCGGCGGCTCTCCTGGCTGGGCTTTCATTCGCCCGAATTATAGCCGGACTAAGGGGAAGGGCTGCTTCGATGGAAAGCCGTCGAAAAAATGGCAATATGCGACATAACAGAGTTATTTTCGACAAAGCAACATCGATCCAGCTCGTCTGCACTCCCCGTACCCCGTAATTTTCGACGAGCAGCGCAAGCCTGGGCTTTGAAAACATGCACTGGCGTTGATTCAGATTTTAGAAGATGATGCCGATACATCCTCGCGGCGAGGTTTTTCGTCAACATGACCGGTGTTTCGAAACGCAACCTGGTAATCGCTGGTGTCGGAGTGCTTTGCCTGGTCGTCCTCGGCGTGATCATCGGGGCACGGTCAAACCATGTCTCGGGAGCACAGCCGGGCGCGCCTATCGATGTCGAGGTCGTTCCGGTTGAGCAGAAAGATGTCCCGATTTTCGGCGAATGGATCGGTACCCTCGACGGCCTCGTCAACGCGGATGTCCGGGCGCAGGTGACAGGGTACTTGCAAAGGCAGGGCTATCAGGAAGGCGCGTTCGTCAAGAAGGGTCAGCTTCTTTTCCAGATAGACCCGCGGCCTTTTCAGGCAGCCCTTGACCAGGCGGAGGGCCAACTGGCACAGGCGAAGGCCGCACTCGCCAATGCCGTAGCGGTGCAGGGCCGCACGGATCTTGATGTGAAGCGATACAAGCCCCTGGCGCAGGAACAAGCCGCCAGCCAGCAGGATCTCGACAACGCCGTGCAGAACAACCTGGCGGCGATTGCCACGGTGGAAACGGCCAAGGCGCAAATCAAGACGTCTGAAGCCGCGGTCGAAACGGCGAAGATCAATCTCGAATTCACCCGGCTGGTTGCCCCCATCGATGGCATCGCCGGACAAGCCCAGTTGCAAGTAGGCGCGCTGGTCAATCCCAGCAGCGGGCCGGTCACTTCCGTTTCCACGGTTGAGCCCATCAAGGTTTACTTCACGGTTGGCGAGCCCCAATATCTCGCATGGCGGAAACGCTTCCCCACGGAGACCAGTCGGCAGGAGGCTGACAAAGCCTTGCGCCTGCAACTGATTCTGGCCGATGGTTCCACCTATGAACATGAGGGCCGGTTCTACTTTGCGGATCGGCAAGTCAACGAGGGAACCGGGGCCATTCGCATCGCTGGGCTATTTCCTAACCCGGGCAACATTTTGCGTCCGGGCGGCTACGCCAAAGTCCGCGCCGTCGTCAGCCTGCAACACGACGCGCTGCTGGTTCCTCAGCGCGCGGTGTCAGAGCTGCAAGGCGCCTACCAGGTTGCCGTGGTGGATGGAGATAACAAGGTGAGCATTCGAACCGTCACGGTTGGCGACCGTGTCGGTGGCATGTGGGTGATTGCCGGTGGGCTGCATCCGGGAGAGAAAGTTGTCGCCGAGGGAGTTCAAAAGGTGCGCCAGGGCGCCAAGGTGAACCCCAAGCCGTTCGCGAGTGGAAGCCAGGGATAAATAGCTAGATGTCAAAGTTCTTCATCAATCGCCCAATCGTCGCCATGGTGATTTCCATCATCATGGTGCTGGTTGGTTCGCTCTGCGTCCTGAGCTTGCCCGTCGCCCAGTTTCCCAACATCACTCCGCCGGAGATTCAGGTTCTCGCCACCTATGTGGGTGCGGACGCGCAGACCCTGGAACAAGCCGTTGCCACGCCCATCGAGCAGCAGATGAACGGCGTGGACAACATGAACTATATGTATTCGCTGAATGCTACCGGCAATAATGCCACCAGCCTGATTGTGGACTTCGATGTAAAGACCGATCCAAACACCGATTTCATTCTTACCCAATCGCGTGAAACGCAGGCTGCTTCTCAGCTTCCGACCGACGTCACCAACTACGGAATCACGGTTCGAAAATCCGTGACCGCGCCCCTCATGTGGGTTGCCGTCTACTCGCCGCATGGGACCTACGATGCCAGGTTTCTCGCCAATTACGCGTACATCAATCTGGTGGATCCCATCCTCCGTTCGCCGGGCATTGGCAACGTTACGGTATTCGGGGCCGGCCAATACGCAATGCGGCTTTGGGTAAGACCCGACCAGCTGGCAAAGCTGGGGATCACGGTTCCCGACATCGTGAACGCCGTGCAAGCACAAAATACGGTGAACCCCGCCGGTAAGGTAGGCGGCGAGCCCGCGCCAAAGGGACAGGAATTTACCACCACCGTTCTAGCGCAGGGCCGCCTCATCTCACCGGAAGAATTCGGCGACATCGTGGTTCGCGAGACTCCCGACGGTGGTACGGTACGCGTACACGATGTGGCCCGTATCGAGCTTGGAGCCCAGGACTATAGCGTTGCCGGCCGTTTTGACGGGAGGCCGGGCGCCATTATTGCGTGCTATCAATTGCCCGGCTCGAATGCGGTCGACGCCGCTGCCGGGGTCAAGAAACTGATGGCGCAAATGAAGCAGCGCTTCCCTGAGGACATGGACTTTGCCGTGTCCCTGGACACGACCAAGTCGGTCACGGAAGGCATCAAGGAAATTATTAAGACCCTTTTGATCGCCCTCCTCCTGGTGATCCTGGTTGTCTATCTTTTCCTGCAAAGCTGGCGTTCCACGTTGATCCCGCTTCTGGCCGTGCCGGTTTCGCTTGTGGGCACGTTTGTGTTCTTCCCCCTCTTTGGTTTTTCCATCAACACGCTTTCTCTCTTTGGGCTGGTATTGGCGATTGGCCTGGTCGTCGATGACGCCATCGTGGTGGTCGAGGGCGTGGAGCGCCACATCGAGGAAGGTCTGACTCCAAAGGCCGCTGCTTTCAAAGCAATGGAAGAACTCTCCGGCCCGGTGGTTGGCATCGCGCTCGTTCTCTCCGCTGTATTTGTGCCCACAGCCTTCATACCCGGAATTACGGGAAGGCTTTATCAGCAGTTCGCAGTTACGATTGCGATTTCCGTTGTTCTCTCCGCGTTTAACGCGCTTACGCTCAGCCCTGCGCTGGCCGCCCTGCTTCTTCGCCCACGCCAACCGAGCCAGGGCCTACTAAGGCGATTCTTTGATTGGTTTAATCGTGTTTTCGAGCAAACCACAGAGGGATATGTCCATTGGAGTGGAGTACTGCTCCGTAAAAGCGCGGTCCTGGTTGTTCTGTTGGTGGCCTTTGGAATCGCGGCGGGCTTCTTCGCAAGTCGCTTGCCCTCGAGCTTCCTCCCGGACGAAGATCAGGGTTATGCCTATGTCAATCTACAACTGCCCAACGGAGCTTCGTTGGAACGGACGACTGCGGTTGCGGCTCAAGTCGAAAAAATCATCATGAGTACCCCTGGAGTTCAGCACACCACCACCGTTGTCGGCTTCAGTTTGCTGAGCTTTGTCCGCACCAGCTATAACGCGTTTTTCTCTGTAGCCCTTCAGCCCTGGGATACGCGCACGGCGAGAGCGCAGCAATTTCAATCCATCAAAGCTCATCTCAACCAGCAACTAAGCAAGTTGCCTGCGGGCGTTGCCTTTAGCTTTTCCCCGCCGGCGATTCCCGGCGTCGGCACTGCCGGCGGATTTACTTTTCTCCTCGAAGACCGTTCGGGCGCCGATATTCCGTTCCTTACCAGGAACCTCGCCGTTTTTCTTGAGGCTGCTCGAAAGCGGCCGGAAATTGCCACCCTCACCACCACTTTCCTGCCCAGTGTTCCGCAGGAATTTGTCGATGTGGATCGCGACAAAGTACTGAAGCAAGGGGTGAACCTCAACGATGTTTACCGCACCATCCAGACTTTTATGGGCGGTTACTTCATCAACTACTTCAATCGCTTCGGCCGCCAGTGGCAGGTGTATGTCGAAGCCGAAGGGGAGTACCGCGGCAGAGCGGAGAACGTCGGACAATTTTATGTCCGCAACGGCAGGGGAGAGAACGTGCCCTTGTCCACGCTGACCACGCTCAAGCCGCGCTTCGGCCCCGAGTTCACCATGCGATTCAACGAGTACCGTTGTGCGCAAATCAACGGCAGTGCCGCGCCTGGTTATAGCTCGGACCAGGCGACGGCGGCGCTGGAAGAAGTTTTCAAGCAAACCATGCCGCGAGAAATGGGCTTCGACTACTCCGGTATGTCGTTTCAGGAGCAGAAGGCCCGGGAAGGTGTTCCGCCGGCGGTGATCTTCGGGCTGTCCCTGTTGTTCGTCTTTTTAATTCTTGCCGCGCTATATGAAAGCTGGTCGCTGCCCTTCAGCGTATTGCTGAGTACTCCGGTGGCCGTGTTCGGCGCCTTTCTCGTGCTGTGGCTCCGCCGCGTCCTGCTGGGCGCGTTCTTACCCGCGTACCTGGTTCAGATCGAGGCCGACGTCTACTCGCAGATCGGGCTGGTGATGCTGATCGGGCTGGCGGCCAAGAACGCGATTCTGATCGTCGAGTTTGCCAAGGATCAATATGAGCAGGGCAAACCGCTCGCCGACGCGGCGCTCGAAGGCGCGAGGCTTCGGCTGCGGCCGATCCTGATGACGTCGTTCGCATTCATTCTCGGCTGCGTGCCGCTGTGGACCGCAACTGGCGCCGGCTCAGTCGCGCGCCAGATCATGGGAACCACGGTGATCGGGGGGATGATGGCCGCCAGCGCCTTCGGGATCTTCTTCGTTCCGGGAATTTTCTACCTGGTGGAGAAATTGTCCGGCGCCAGCCAAGAGCACGTTGTCGCGCCGTTGCCGAAAACGCCTTCGCCAGAACCAGGGGATTGAAACACAAACGGAGTTGCTGATCATGAACGACGCACGATCACTGACCGGGTTGTTGGCTTGCAGCCTGCTCGCCGGTTGCATGGCCGGTCCCAATTACCATCGGCCGGCCGTTCCAACTCCAACTGTATATCGTGATCTGTCCGAGAACCCTCAGCTTCAGGCTCAGGCTGCCTCGTATGCGGACCTTCCCTGGTGGCAGGTCTTCAAGGATCCGAAGTTGCAAGAGCTGATTCGCCTTGCGCTCAAGCAAAACTACGATTTGCAGCTGGCCACGGAGCGCATCGTGGCCGCGCGCGCCGAGCTTGCCATTACTCGCTCGAACCTGTTTCCTCAAGTGCAGGGCAACGGCAACTTTATCGGTGGACAAGAAAATACAATCCAAAGCAAATACAACTTCCTCACCCTTACTGCCGATGCAGCGTTCCAGCTGGATCTCTTCGGTCGTCTACGCCGTGCTACTGAGGCCTCGAGGGCTGAGTTGCTCGCCACGGAAGCCGCGCGGCAGACGGTCGTATTGACCCTGGTAAGTGATGTTGCCGCTGACTACTTCACGCTCCTGCAACTCGATCTGCAACTCCAGATCACACGCGATACGGTCAAGACCCAGATTGATTCGGTCAAGCTCACCAATTTGCGGCTGAGCCATGGTGTGGCCACCAAGCTCGATGTGCTCCAGGCGCAGCAGGTTCTCGATACGGCGAATGCGTCCATTCCTGATCTGGAACGGCAGATCGCTCAGGAGGAAGACGCCATCAGTATTCTGCTCGGCAATTACCCGCAGGGTGTGCCGCGTGGGCTTCCCCTGGTGGCGCAAACGCTTCCTCCCGAAGTACCGCCTGGCCTTCCTTCTTCCATCATCGAGCGGCGGCCTGATATTCGCGAGGCGGAACAGAACCTGATTGCCGCGAACGCCGAAATCGGGGTCGCGAAGGCGGCATTCTTTCCGCAAATCTCGCTGACTGGGTCTGGCGGCGGTTCTTTCGGTAGAAGCAGTACTTTCTCGAGCCTCATGGGTTCTCAGTACGGTATCTGGTCTTACGGCGCCCAGGTCACCCAGCCGAT
>Ga0302324_100029228_pt1 | contig 10454 bp, 6 predicted proteins | sample Palsa_T0_1_FD_201949 | JGI IMG/M metagenome (GOLD analysis project Ga0302324, IMG submission 201949) | Peat permafrost microbial communities from Stordalen Mire near Abisko, Sweden - Palsa_T0_1 | ecosystem: Environmental > Terrestrial > Soil > Palsa > Peat permafrost | place: Sweden: Abisko... | reverse complement strand
TACGACCAAGCTGCTTCACACTACGCACGGGCTCTGGATGCTCAACCAGATCGGCCGGAGTTCCTCGCGGCTCATGCCGAGGCACTTCTAATCCCCATCACGAACAAGATCAATCAAAGCGACTCGCCTCTCAGCACTCCATCCGATGACGCAACGCTTTCCGCAGTGATTGCCGAATTTGAGAAGGCACGAACGAGATTTGAGAAGAGCGGCCGACCGAAAAAAGCCGCGAAGGTCCAACTCGCGATCGGCGCCACACTGATGGCCCAGGGCAAGTTCGATCTGGCAATCCAGCGACTGCACCCGCTCTCATTGGCGTCAGACCCGGATCCTGAATTATGGCGCAACCTCGGTACAGCGTACTTATCCGCTGGCAAGCCATTCGAAGCAGTCGCCCCTTTAGAGCGGGCTGTTGAACTCGGAGAACGTCTGAACGAGCCGCAACTCCTGTTTGCCGCCTACATGGTTTCTGGAAACGCGGATCGCGCCCGATCGTTTGCCGAGGCACGGTCAGCGGGAGGAATAACTCGTGACTCGTTGCAATGGCATCTGCGCAGAGCCGAAGCATTGAGGGCGATGCGAAAATGGACTGAAGCTCAGAAAGTCCTGGACGACGTGCGTGCCGTATTTGCGGATGATCCCCAGGTCTTGCTCCAGATCGCCGAACACTACGAAGCCATCGGCCAGACCGAAAAAGCCGCGGAAAATTACAGTCGTTCGGTAGAGTGCGCACCGCCCGGCCGATTGCAGGCGCGAATTCGGCTGACCTACGGCAACTTTCTTGGGAAAGAACGTCAATTCTCCAAAGCGGCGGAAGTCTGGAAACCCATAGTCCGATTCGATCATTCCGAGGAGCTGCTGGTCCGCTACTGCATCGCCCTTTACAACTCGGGTCAGCTGGCCGAGATCCTCCCCATCGCCGCGAACATGCGCGGCCATGAGGTCCCGGAAAAGCTTGCTGAGATGTTTGCCAGCGCTTACGAACGCCTGAATAACCTCGATGAAGCGATCCTATGGCTAAAGTACCTCGGGGACATTTACGGAAATAAGACCGACTACCTTGTTCGGTTGGCAATTGCTACGTTTCGGCGTGGCCGACGCGAAGAGGCATGCGAACTTCTGGATGGCACGAGGCACAAAGTCAATGATCCGGGCGAGCTCATGACCTTCGCACACGCGTATGCGTCCGTTGAGCGTTACGAGCACGCTCTGGAACTGGCGCTGCAAGCTCTCAACGCCGCACCGGAAGATCCCGACATAAGCGCTGCGTATGTGACAGTCTTCGGCTCGGTGACGAGATCCGGCCTGTCCGACCCGCAGGAAAAATACATCGTCGCCTACCAAAACACCCTGCGGGAATTCAGTTCCCGCTTTCCAGATTCCACACATATCCGGTCCATCATTGTAAAACCTGACGACATCACCCCCATCCTCCAGATGCTAGACCAGGCCGCCAAGCGTGGGGACCTTGCGATCCAACTTTACCGACAGCAGCGGTTCCCTCTGTGTGTTTTTTCGCAGATGCTGGGGCGCGATTTGTATGAAACTTGGTTGCGCGTGGTTTCCGACGACCAACTACAGCTCTTCACCGCCTTTGGCACGCCAGACGAAGCGATGGCCGCTGAAGCAGCTTTGTCGACATCGCCGACGCTAGTCGCGGATCTGGTCAGTTTGTTCACGAATGCCCTTCTTGGCACCCTTTCCATCATCGCGGAGCAAACAACGGTCTACGTCGAGCAATCGACACTCGATGAACTGCACTACCTCCAAGCGCAACGCCAAGGTTCTGCTCAAGGCTATATGCTTGCTGGAAAAATCGGCGACCAGTACACCCGGTGCGACGTCTCCGCCGATGAGGCCCGAAGAATCAGAGCGGCGCTCGACCAAGCAACCGAATTCGTCGAACGTCATGCCATCGTCACGGGTCTGTCCACGCAACTCGCCGCGGACGACGAAAAATATGCGCAGTTGCTGGGAGAGCCCGGAATCCGGACGCTACTGCTGGCGCGGGAAAAATCGCTTCCGGTGCTTACCGATGACAAAGCGTTCGGAGAACTCGGCCGACAGATCTACGCAACCACGGCTGTTAATACGCAGGCTGTCCTCGTGCACCTCGTGCGCGCGGGTTCGCTCGATAGGCTTCGATACGACCGCGCCGTTGTCAAGCTCGTTCACGCAGGGTACACGCATGTAATGGTAGACGCACAGCAGATTTTTCAAACGATGGCGGAATACGCCTTTCAGATCACCCCGCAACTAACCTCCGTGCTGCGATCTGTAGAGTCTCCCGCCACCTCTGTGGAATCCGCTGCCCGCGTGACAGCCGATACGCTCAAGTTGTTGTTCATTGAGCAGTTGCCCGCCTTCACGCGTGAAGCAATGACCCTTTACCTACTCGACCTTCTCACCCGTTACCATAATCCCGGACAAGCGTTGGCCGAGTTGCGGCGGGCCCTGGCACAGTCCATGGGGAGATTGCTCGTTCTCCAGCTAAGCGAGATCGAATTTTACATTCGAAGCTGGGAGCGCCGGCCCGTCGTCCTAACCGCCATTTCGTAGCGTCACTAGCCCGATACAGGTTCCCACGGGATGTACACGAAGTTGTCATTTTCCTCAAGGCGATCCAGTGCTGGAAAAAGAAAAGGCGGAGTGCAGGAGAGCACTCCGCCGGAACTACAGTGCGGCGCTAAACTGTCGTCTTGCCTCGCGCCTTCGCCTTGGGCTCTGACATCTTTGCTCGTTTGGCTGCCAACTCCTCGGCGACGGCTTTCTGAGCCTTCTCAGCGTCGACGCGATAGCGCTTGGCAGCGTCCATCAGAGCGTCGTTGCGGCTTGTGGTGGGCCGCTGATAAGCCGAATCGAGCAGGCTGATTTCCAGAAGCAGCTTGCAAAGTTCCGACTCATCATACGTGCCTACTTGCTTGGCCAGAAGTTCCTGTGCGGACGCGGAGTCCTTCTTCGCCTCCACCTTATGCCGCTTCGCCAGAGCCGGGACTTGGCTGTAGGAGAGATGGCAGATCAGATAGTGGGCGACCGCCAGCAAGTCGGCCTTCATTAACGGAGCCGACACGCGTTGGAGGATCGTGGCCAAGATACGATGGCGAGTGGTAATGGCCAGTTTCTCTTTCTCGATACGCTTCCGTTCCTCTGCCCGCTCCCGCTCGACCTGCTGCGGAGAAGGCGTGTCGGGATGGTGGACACGACAAGCGGGATCGGCACAAACCTTGACGACCTGTCCGCGCTTGCCGCCGTCCATGATAATGGCCTCAGCCATCTTCTCGCATGGCTTCTGGTTCGCTGGGAGCTTGGTGCTTGCGCCGTTCGCTTTCTGCTTTTTGATCTCCAACTCCACATACTGATTCCGTCCCAAGGGAGCGCCTTCGCGGGAATTCCACGCCGCCGAAATCTGGATTAGCTGCGGCTTGGTTTCTAGAGTCTTTCTCACGGAAGCGTCGATCTTGGCCCGGAAACAGTCGGGCGAAGTGCATTATGTGGAATCTGGAGTCAAGCTGTTGAAAACCCGAGAAAACCAAAGGCTATCGTTTGCGCCACAAGCTGCCACGCTAACTGACCTGTCGAAGTCCACACCCACTCTACAGCGTTAATTGACTTGCGTTTTCCATAGGTTGAACGACGGCGAAAGGGTACGGGGACTGTATAAAACTGACCAGAATTCTCGACTCGACGCGACCATTATTGCAATACGCCTAATCCCAGGCACCGACCTGTCTGTTCGGTCCGGAATAGACAGATGCTCAGTCCCCCAGTCCAACCCGTTGCAGCCAGCGTCATTGAGGCGCTTCGAGATGCGACGCGTTCGCGCCATGCCCAGTTAGGCGCCAGTCCGGCCATGTCGCGGCTGTTCGATCCGGCATACACCATCCCGGAATATCAATCGCATCTCGGTCGGTTACTGGGGCTTTTCGAACCGCTGGAATCCGCCGTGGCCTGCGCTGCCCATCCTGAGAATCCTGTGCGGGCCCTTGAGAGATCGAGCGCTTTACGCGAGGATCTGACCATCATGGGCGTAACCGCAAGCGACATTGACGCGTTGGAGCGATGCCGCTGGCTTCCCCGCATTGAACCTGCCGGTCTATACGGATATGCCTACGTGATACTCGGCTCCATGATGGGCGGAAAAATCATCGTCAAGCGGTTGCGGACCATTCTCGGGTCGGCCGCTAGCTTTCATTTCTACGGCGACGGGAACGGACGCTCTGAATCGCTCTGGGCATCGTTTTGTTCGGACCTGGAGAAAAATGGAAAAGACGACAAAGAGGCGATTTGCGCCACTGCTGTCGGTATATTTGATGCCTACGCTTCATGGTTATCAGAACCGATCCTCCAGAAAGCTAACCGCTGATGGCACATTTAGCGGAACCCATCAACCCAATTCCCGACCTCACCGGCTGCGCTCTAGAGCCCATTCAAATCATCGGGCACATCCAACCGCACGGACTGTTGTTCGCACTCTCGGAGCCCGATCTCATCATTCGGCAAGTCAGCACCAACGTCTCTACTTTGCTTGAGACGTCTCCGGACACACTGTTGGGATGCTCGATCGAGAATGTCTTTGGAGCGCAGCAGTTCGAGACGTTTCGATCTCAAGTATTGAACAACGAACCGCCTTCGGCGAAGCTTCTTCGCATCCCGGCAAACGGTCGTGCGGTCGAGATGCATTGCATCGCCCACCGTCACGACGGCGTGCTGATTGTGGAACTCGATCTAGCGCACGAAACGCATTCACTGGAACCGCTCGAACTTGACGCCCACATCCGAATTCCATTGGGACGCATGGAGCAAGCGACCGACATTCTGAAGCTGTTCCGGCTAGCCGCGGAAGAGATCCGGCGGCTGAGCGGGTTCGATCGCGTCATGGTTTATCGTTTCGATGAGGGCTTTAACGGCGAAGTGATCGCCGAGGCCGTGGGCGCTGCCTTGCCGGTCTTGTACCTAGGTTCGCGCTTCCCGGAAAGTGACATTCCAGCCCAAGCGCGACAGCTCTTTCTGATGAATCCTTCGCGGTCGATCGCGGATGTCGCCGCAGAGCCGGTACCGATCATTCCCGAGATCGGGCCGTTGACAGGTAGACCGTTGGACCTGACGCGCTCTTGCCTGCGGAGTGCCGCACCGATTCACCTCAAGTATTTGCGCAATATGGCAGTGCAGTCATCGATGACTCTGTCGATCGTCGTCAACGATCGGCTTTGGGGACTGATGGCATGTCATGGCGCCGGGCCGCACCGCTTGGATCAGCCGACCCGCTCGGTTTGCGAACTGATGGTGCAGATTTTCGCGTCGCAAGTGACCCTGCGAATCGACAACGTAGCGTTGCAGTCTCGGCTGACCGCGCGCAGAACGCTCGAAAAGTATATGGCGGGCGTCGAATCGTCAGAATCATTGGCCCAGACCGGACACTTTCAAGGTGCTCAACTCCTAGATTTGTTCGTCGCAGACGGCCTGGTCTCCCGCGTCGAAGGACTCATATCGTATCGAGGTGCGACCGTGACTGAACAGTTGCTGCTTCCGGTCATCGCCAGGTTGCAGAGCGTCTCAGCACGAGGCATCGCAAGTTCCAATATGCTCGGTGCGCTCGATCCCAGCGCCGCATCCTACGCAAGTGAGGCAAGTGGAGCGCTATACATAGGACTCACAGAAGAGACAGGCGATTTTCTTTTGCTGCTCCGCCGAGAGCTCGTAGAGACGGTAGTTTGGGCGGGCAATCCCGATAAGGCGGCCAGCCTTGATGAGTCTGGCCGGTTGCGCCCGCGCGCCTCGTTCGCAGCCTGGAAAGAGACCGTACGCGGACATAGCCTGCCCTGGAGCGATCTTGAGTTGGAAAATGCGTCCTTCGTGCGCGAGCAGTTGCTTCGGTTGCGAGAGTCGGAAAAGTTACGCAAATCGGAAGAACACGTTCGCTACCTGGCCAAATATGACGCGTTAACGGGGTTGCTCAATCGACATGCCATCCAGCTCAAGCTGGAGCAATGCGTAAACGAAGCAGAATCCGATCATTCCCAGATCGCTGTCCTGTTTATCGATCTCGATCACTTTAAGCCTATCAATGATCGCTATGGTCATGCGGCGGGAGATCAGATTCTCAAGATCACCGCCAAACGGATGCAGCATCAGGTGCGCTCCGAAGACTGCGTCGGCCGATTGGGCGGCGACGAATTCATCATCATCCTGCCCGGACTGAGCTTAGAAACGAATGTGTTGGATGTCGTGCGGCGCATCCTGCGGACGGTCGAAAGGCCGGTCGAAATCGAGGGAGAAACTCGTGTGAATGTGACGGCAAGCATCGGGCTCAGCCGGTATCCCGTCGATGGCACCACTAGTGAGGCGCTGATCAGTCGGTCAGACATGGCGATGTATCGTGTGAAAGGGAGCGGGGGCAATGCGTTCGACTTGTTCCAGGCGGACGGGGTAGAGGACGAAGGCAATCCCACTGGCTAGCCGCTTAGGAGTCTGGTGACCGAGAACGAAGCTGCGCCACCAAGTCAGGAATTGGGTGCCACCGCGTTCTGGCAAAACTTGGATCGGTGTGGGTAATTCAGGGGCTCCAGTCATTTGCCAGTCGAGCGGGAGCCAATCAATGTGCGGCGGCGTCTCATCTGTGCTTTCTGACAGAGCCCGAAATATTAACTCCCATTCGGCTCTCATCGTTGCTCAGGCGATTCCCAAGCTCACGAGGAGTGGGTCCCGCCGGTGTGGGAACATCGGACAGTTGTTCGATTAACTTTTCCATCGCCACAATTCCATCATCAACCGCAGCCAGTTCTGACTCATTCAGCGGAATCTCTTGGCGCAGCTGAAGCAAGTTGGCTTTGCCCTGGAGCAACTGTACCTGCGATGAGCCCTTCGGCTTATAGAAGCTGCATTTCGCACAAGCCATTCGGTGCGGGCACTCGTCGAAGAAGTCGTAGGTGCAGTACCCGTGTCCGAGATCGTAGAACTTCCAAGGTTCAGTGGCTGCGCGGCCGGTGCGAACGATCTCTTGGTCTACAAGCACCTCAATCGCACGCAGATTTCGCGCGAAATAGCCGGCGTCGGCATATGACTTTGCCAACTTGATGGGCGTGATCTTCGCATAGTGCTGCGTCGCGGCCGGCGTGCTGTGGCCAAGCCACTCCTGCAACTCGAAGAGCGTCATTGGTTCTTTGGCATTGAAGAGCTGCGACGCAATCGTCGACCGGCCGCGATGGCTGGTAATGTTGCCACGAACATCAGCGGTCGGAACTCCCGCCTTACGACAGAGTGTGGGAATCAAAACCCTGTTCAGATAACTCTTTCCGACAACCGTCAAGCGAAACAGGAAAAGATGATCGACCGCCTCCCCCGTCTTCCGATCTGGCAGTTTCACGCCATTCGGGCGCACTCTCTCCCACGCGCGGATCATCTCGCCGACGATTGGATCGACAGGCTTCGTAAATGCTGTGCCCGTTTTGTTCACCGGAACATCTAGCATACAAACCGCACCGCCGGAAAGAGTCTCATCACTGACTGGCACGGAAACATCCACCCTCTGCCAGCGAATGCAGCCGAGGCGCAAACGTAATATTTCATCGTTTCGCAGGCCCGCGAACAGCCACGTGACGGCAAGCGCTTTGCAGAGTTCGACGGGATAACTGCTCTCCAGAGGTTTCCGGCGGAAAGGGCCGCGTTTCGGTAGGTCCTCTGCGGTCAAGTTCAGCCCAGCCCACACCAATTTGGCCCAAACATCGTCGGCTATGATGCGGGGGTTCGGCCCGATCTTTGCAAGCACACTCTTGGGCGTCACGAAGCTGCGGATAGGATCGAACCTGCGAGGAATTAGCTCCCACTCCTGCAGATCACGAAAGAAGACACGAAGGGCAGAGATTCTCCCGGCATATGTGCTCGGTTTAAGTGCGTTGCCCCGGTTCTTGATGTGAACTGGTGCAAAAGTACACCAGTCGCCCGCACGCCATCGGCAAGTTACCGCGACCGCCTCGGCTGCTAGGTCACGAGTCCAATCCGCTGGGGAGTTGATCGCAGGATGCTCCTTCGCCAACCAGCGCCCAACGTTCAGGAGGAAGTAGTAGCTCTTGCGCCGGTAACGAGCGGAGACTGTGGAGGTATCCAACCAGCGACGACACATGCGGGCCCACTCCGGCGGTACGCCTTCGGTAATCTCGGGAAGGTTAGCCCTGACAACGAACGGACGCACGATCTCCATTGGCTCCGGAATCGCGCCGATCTTTGCGAGCACTCTAGAGATGGCGAACGCGCAATAAGTGCCGAGCCGAGGAGGGCGCTTCGCGATAACGCTGCGCAGATGGTCGAGAGTGATATCTCTCAAGTGTGGCGAGCGGATGAACAGCAAACACTCAAAAACCGTTCGCATTACTCGATCGCTCGTGCCTGCTCGTCGATAGCCCCATTCCGAAAGCAACTCCTGCACGCGCTCAGCGATGTTCTTCGTATGCTCGCGACCGAATACCTTTCGTGCGAGACAGGAATATACGACATGGTCGCTCTTAAGACGATGTAGCTCAGAAAAACCGCACAGCAGATAGGCAATCGCGACTCCGTGCTGCCGTGGCGCAAGCCGGGCATCAATCGAATCGATCCATTCTCCCGTGGTCCATCCCCAAAAAGATCGTTTGCGGGCGGCCATCTCGCGCAGAAAAAACAGGAGGACGTACTTCCTGCGATTTGTGATGATTCCGGTGTAGTCGAGCGTGTCGTTCAGAGGCCGAACCAGTCGGTCGAGAGCCGCTCCGAAGTCCATGGTTCGTCCGTAGCGATAGAACCTGTACGCTTCCGCGTACCGCGTTAGCATGTTCTTTTCCACGGACGTTAGCTGCGGAGAGCGGTCGTACCGTTCCAGATTGATTGGCCAAATCCATGGCCCGTCGTCGGCCTTCTTTGGAAGAATCTTCTCAGGTCCCCACTGGGCACGCGCTCGCCGGAATGAGTCTGATTGCTGCTTTGGTGTGCGGCTTTCAAATCGTGATTCGATACTTTTCGGACACCCTTTCTCAAGAATGATCTGCCTGCTCATGCCGTCATCTCCGCGAGCCTGCGTGTGCGTTGAGCATGGATCCCCGCCATGCCCGCGGCAAGCTTTCGGGCAAGATCGCGACTGCTGAGGTGGATATAAAGGAGAGTCGTCTGAACCGAGCGATGACCGGCAAATGTTGCGATCTCGTGGATATCCCAACCGGCGCGGGCTAGATCGGTCAGGCACAGGTGACGAAGCGTGTGGGTTGTAAATCGAGGAACTTCGGCACGCCTTGCGATTCGAAGGACAATCTTCGACCACGACCAGATAGAAATAGGAGCAGAGTAGTTGCGACGTGATTCAGAAAGAAACAGTGGGCCTCGTTTTTGCGCGAACGTGCGCCGGTGATTAAGATACCCAGCGAGCAACGCAGCGCTTGCGGCGGAGTATGGCACGATACGATCCCGTCGTCCCTTTGTGTTCTCGGCACGAATCCAGATCGTCCGACGCGAAGGATCGATGTCGTTGGTGCAGATACTGCAAAGTTCTTCGCGCCGCAGTCCAGCGTCGTACGCAAATGTCAACATGACGCGATTGCGGATCGACTCCTGGGCCGCAGCGGCAAGGATGGTCTGCCAGTCATCCTCATTCGGCACCCACGGTAGCTTCCTGTGTCGAGGGACAAGCGCCCGTCCTTGGTTGTACGCTGTGGGGTTCTTCTGGCAGATGCCTTCTTCGACCAGGTATGTATAGAACAGCCTGAGTACAGTGAGCCGCTGCTGAACCGTGGCGTTCGACAGATGCCCGTTTTGGCGTTGCAAGCTGCCTAGATACGCGCCGATGTGGACCCGCGTGACGGCTGGAACGGACAGCTGCTGCTGGGAGAGAAAACGTAGAAAAACCTCAAGCCCCTGTGAATATGCATCGAGCGTGTTCCGGGCGAGCCCCCGATTCGACTGAAACGTCAACCACAAGCGGCACAGTGGATCGGCTGCGGCCACGGGACAGCGATCCCAGCGTACGGGATGAACGGCAAAGATGCTGGTCACGTTCCCCTCCTGCGGCGAACCCGATGAGGATAGAGGAAGCGAAGTGGTTGCAGTCAACAGCGCTTCTATAGCGCTGGGCCGGGGAAGGGGAACTGCCCCCTTCCCCGGCACCCCATCCCCATCCCCAAAACCAAAACCAAAACCAGATTCCACATAACTTACAGGAATCCTTACGCACGTCGGGGAAGAGTAGCTTGTTGAAGCCGGTTCGCTTCGGACAGTTGACGCACGAACCTGCTTCGGGAACGAGCGCCTCATCCTGCTTGTCAAACGGCGCGGACGCCAGTTGTAGCAAGATGTTCGATTCAATCCATGCGGCCAATAATGCGGAGTCCGCTGTTATGCGGACTCCACACCATGGAATGCTGGGTTGGCGTCATGGAATGGCTCCCTTACTTCGCATAATTGTGGGAGCCTTCAGCAAAGCGATAAGCTGGTCT
>Ga0302324_100029225_pt1 | contig 10455 bp, 13 predicted proteins | sample Palsa_T0_1_FD_201949 | JGI IMG/M metagenome (GOLD analysis project Ga0302324, IMG submission 201949) | Peat permafrost microbial communities from Stordalen Mire near Abisko, Sweden - Palsa_T0_1 | ecosystem: Environmental > Terrestrial > Soil > Palsa > Peat permafrost | place: Sweden: Abisko... | reverse complement strand
CATCACCACCGAAATGCTGGAGTGGCAGGGCATCACCCTGTCGGTCGAATGCGAGCGTAACTACGCCACCATGACCGGCCTGACCCACCTTTCTATCCATGTGCTGGAGCCAAGCACATCAAAGCTACCCATAACCGAGACCGGCTATCGCTCGCACTTCCTGAGCGAGGCGGAGGTCGCCGAGTTAGGCGGGCCGCTCGGCTTCGTTCGCGCTTGGCTCGACGCGGAAGCAGCAACGCCGGACTGGCAAGCGCAGCAGCAAGCGGCGCGTCAGATGACGATGTTCTAACTGCACAGGAAAGCGGCGTTTGCCGCATGGTTTCGGTAGACGCTTTCGATTTGTTCTGCCAAACCATTTGGAGAAGACGATATGGAAAAGATTACACACGAAGACCAGGACGAAACCGCTTGGGTTTGCCTTTGCGGGAATACGCCGGACAGCGATGGCTTCGCCACCTGCAACGCAGAAGGCGTCGAAATTAAACCCACGGTAGGAAGCGGCTGGGATGACCTCTACGTCTGCAATCGGTGCGGGCGCATTGTCGATCAGAAAGACCTGTCGGTCGTTGGGCGCAAGCGCGCACAAGACGCTGACGCAAGTTGAAGGAAACCCGCTCGCGCCGCTCAAGAGACGCCACCCAAAATCGGCAGCCAGGCAACACCGGACCACGTTCCGCCCGTTCCAATGCCCCCATCGGCAAATTCCGTTGCGAATTCGCTATTCGGTGCTAGAACGCATCAAGAACAACGCTTCAAAATCCAGTGTTTTGAACGCGCTTTCCTGTAGTGTAGCTGGTCACAAATTTGGACACAGACACAAATTGACCTCATATATTTGCTTGATTTAATTGGATTTTCTGATAGGCTAAGACGAACCTAAATCCAGCGCGTCTGCCAGTTCCGCCACGCCCGCGCCGGGGCACTTCCTTGCGGTTCGGACCCTGCCCGCCCCCGCCGGAAGGGCGCCCCTATATCACAGTTTTTGGGGACGGGAAGGTTTCGGCGACCAAGGCTCACCAACAAGGCACCGGATCGGCAGGAAGTCGACGGACAGACAGCCATCGCACCGCCCTGTCGCGACCACGGCACCCCCACCCCCGACGTTTAACCGCGTGCCGTGCCGACGCGTGAATCCGAGTTTCGCGATAGCCGCGCGAAACTAGCTTGTCGCGGCGCTTCCTTCGGCTTGTTTCTGCTCCACACCGAGAGCGATCGTCACGATCAAATTCGGAGACACGTTGAGGACGATACGCGCTCTCGCCATTCACACTTCGTGCTATTCCGCTAATCGGCGGTGCCCTCCAGCGTCGCGCGCGCCTGCCTGGCCTGTTCGAGGCGCCGGTTGCCCCACTCGACCAATGCGCGAATGACGTTCTGCATGGCCACGCCGTCTTCGGTGGGCGCGTACCGCACGCTGCGCCGCGCATCGTTGCAGACGGTGCGCGAGACGAGACCGTCGCGCTCGAGTTCACGCAATTGTGTGGCGAGCGTTTTGTTCGAAACGCCTTCGCAGGCGCGGCTCAACTCGCCGAAGCCGAGCGGATTTCGCAACAGATAATGCAGCACCAGCGGCTTCCAGCGTCCTCCGATCGCGCCCACGGCGGTCCGCAAAGGGCAACCGTCCACGGTGGTGGGCACGCCACCAGGTGGCGATTTGGTACGGAATTGAACCTCGTTCATGGCGCGCCCTATCTTCCTCAAGCATCGACATCATATCAGCGAGAGAATTGTCATGGTATCATCTAAAATCCTTCCGTTGGTCTTCGTCGGTCTGCTCGCGATGCAGCCGGTGTCCGCGCAACTCCGCGACGGCAGCCACGATTTCGATTCCGAATTCGGCAACTGGACGATCCATATCAAGCGCCTGATGCATCCGCTGGCGCATGCCGGCGACTGGGCGACCTATGACGGCACGAAGGTCGTGACGCCGATCTGGGGCGGAAAGGCCGATGTCGCGGAAGTCGAGGCTAACGGCAGCGCGGGCCGTCTTCACTTCATCGCATTGCGGCTTTACGACCCTGCCGCCCACCAATGGAGCCTCAATTTCGCGAGCGCCAATGTGGGCACGTTCGGGACGCCCCTCTATGGCGAGACCCGCAACGGCGCCATCGAATTCATCGGTCCCGACACCTTCAACAACCGCAATATCCTCGTGCGCTTCGTTTCGCATGAAGACGGAAAAGATCACGCGTCGTCCGAGCAATATTTCTCGGATGACGGCGGTCACACATGGGAACTGAACTGGATCAACGAATATACCCGCGCGAAAGTCTGAATCCATGAAATTCCTCGTGCCGATTTTCGTCTGTTGTGTTCTCGCGGCGCCTTGCTTTGCCGCCGATCCCGCGCCCGTGGCGCAAGACAACGTCCACGATTTCGACTTTGCGCTTGGCACATATCACACGCATATCAGGCGTCTCGCGAGCAGGCTCGCGGGTTCGACGACATGGCTGACCTATGATGGGACCAAGACGGATGTGTCGATCCTGGGCGGCACGGGCAGCCTCGAACAGATCGAAGCCGACGGCCCGGAGCATCTCGAACTGATGACCCTGCGCCTTTACAATGCGCGCGCTCATCAATGGAGTCTCAACTTCAGCGACAGCCAATCGGGCGAAATGGGAACGCCGTCGATCGGCGAATTCCGGGATGGCGTCGGCACGTTCCTGGATCAGGAGGACTATAAAGGCCGCACCGTTCTGGTACGCCAACTCTGGTCGGCGATCACGCCCAATTCCTATCACTTCGAACAGGCGTTTTCTGACGACTTCGGAAAGACGTGGGAGACCAACTTTATCGCCGATCTTACACGCAAGAGCGGCTGAGGCGGATCAAACGATTTCTGCTCTGCCGCTCCCGGCTTACGACGCATTCTGCGCCATGCGAAGATCGCGCGGGCTCACCGTCCAGGAATTTTCGAAGGCGCCGAGCAGGCGGAGCGCTTCGCTATCGGGCTCGGCCGAGCCCCGGCTCGTGCGCGTCGTCCAGTAGAATTGGTTCACTTCCACCTTCAATCGGCGCTCCTGTTCGAGTTCATGCGCGGTCAGCCGCGCGAGATAGCCGGAGCCGATCTCGATCCGGTCGAGAGGCGTGGCCTCGATGTAATCCAGCGCGGCGCTTAAGCAGTAGAGTGCGTGGCCGTTGCAGCGCGCCGTGATGCTTTGCAGGCGCGCGCGGTCGGATGCGCGGAAGTTGCGAAAGCCCGGCAGATTCAGCTGTGCCTCGAACATCAGCGCGCGCAAGATCTCCACCAAGCCTTCATTGTCGAAATTGCGCTCCCGAAACGTGAGCAGCATCCAGTTGTAAAAAATGTCCAGCTTCGGATCGAGGAAATTGTAGTCCGGCTCGAACGGCGTGCCGAGCAGCCGCCCCTCCTCCTCGAGCCGGCGTTTCAATGGTGTGCCGGCATAGGGCAAGGTCCGGCAGAACCCCGCCACCGACCAGCCGTCGCCGACGAAGCGGTCGAGGAACGCAATGTTGTTGCGCACGCTCGCGATCGTGCTGTAGGGCTCGAGCAACATGAAGCCGAAATCGAACGACAATCCGAGCGAACGCAATATCTCGCCGGCTTCCAGATGGTGGTGCGGCTTCAGCATTTTGTTGAGGTTGATCAAGCCTTCTTCGTCGCCGTTCTCCACGCCCATATAGACATGGGTCAGACCCGCCGCGACGAGGCGGGCCATCGTCTCATACTTGATCTCATCGGAGCGGCAGCTGATCTTAAAAGCGGTGCGGCCTGCGAGCCCCGCCGTAATGACACCCTCTGCCAGACCTTCCGCCCAACTGCGCGCGCGGCGGCCCGTGGCGAGAAAATCGTCGTCCTGAAACAGGAAGATGCGCGCGCCTTGCTCGAAATGGAGCTGGCGCATTTCCTCCACCACCGAGGCGGGCGAACGCAGACGTCTGAGCTTGCCGCCTTGCGCCTCGTAAAACGGGCGGATGCTGCAGAAACTGCAATCCCATGGGCAGCCGCGGCTGCCCAGAATCGAGGCCGTGGCCAGATCCTTGCCGCGATAATCGATGTCGGAGCGGTCGGGGAATGGAAGCTCGTCCAAATCTTCGATCGCCGGACGAAGCGGATTGGACAGGATCGTGCCGTCGTGGCGATAGGCGATGCCGGCGAGGTCGCGCCAATCCTCGCCGCGGGAGAGCTTGTCCATCAACGCGATGAGCGTGGCCTCTCCTTCGAACCTGACAATGGAGTCGGCGCCGGGGATGCGCTGCAACACCTCCCCGTAATCGAAGCTCGGATAGTGACCGCCGATGGTGATGTGCGCGCGGCACCCTTGTTCGCGGAGTGCCTGGATCACCTTTCCGAAAGCGGGCGACATATATTGGAAGATGAGCGAGAACCCGATCACATCCGGCCGATATCTCTCGACCAGATCGACGATCGGTTCGGGATCTGCGGAATAGGTTTCGATCCGGCCCGCGAAGCCGGCCTGCCGCACCGACGACAGAAGATAGCGCAAACCGAGATTATCCTGATCCTGAAAGCCGATCAGAAGAATCGAGCACGCAGATCGTTCCATCATCGACGCGGCTCCTGGCTGCAACCGGGATCGACGCGCGTCCGGCGCGATGTCACTTCTTGGCCCGCAATTCCTTGAGCCGCGCGTTCAACTCGCCTTGAAGCCCCTGAAGCCGGGTAAGCTCGGCGGAGACTTGCAGCGCCTTCTCCTCGACTTCGGTGACGGAAAGCCGCGTCACGTCGGACGCGAAGGGATCGCCCTTGGGGATATGGCGATAGAGAGCCTCCAACCGCGTGGTGTCGGTGTTGAAGGGATCACCGCCGTAAGGACCACCGGGCCGCCATCCTCCACTGCTGATGATAATGATGATGATCTGTTCGAGTGCGCTAACACGTGCTTCCAAAGAACCAGCACCCATGACGGTCGCTCCTTTGTTGGTCCATCATTGCATTCGTCGCGAACCTCTTGAGCCTAATTGGACTCCCAAAGGAAATTCAAGTAAAATAAGTTCCGCAATAAATGTTCAGAAGAATTTTAAAGATAAGAAGTTGACACAAAACTGAAGGATTCGAAAAACAAGCTGCAAACCATTGTCTGTGGCAGTGTATGGTTTTGCGATTTGGTCGGCGCGCGCCTACAGCACAGCACTGTTCGCGCGGAGGTTTTTGTCGTCGTTTGAGAGGGCGACCGGCCGAACGGCCAGAGCAACGCTACCTATTCCATCGCCTTCTCGTACCACGCCACATCCCAGAACCGGCCGAACTTGCGGCCCACCTCTGTGTAGGTGCCGACATGACGGAAATCCATGGCGAGGTGAACGCCGATGGAGGCTTCGTTGGGGAGTGCAATGCCGCCGAAGCAGCGGTGGACGTCTTCTTGGGCGAGCGCGTCGAACAGCATTTGATAGAGGCGCCGCCCCAGGCCCTTCCCGCCCTCGCCCGGCGCGAGATAGACGCTGGTTTCGACGGAGGTGTCGTAGGCCGCACGATCCTTGAATCGCCCGGACGACGCCCAGCCGATTGCGATGCCGTCGCAGTCGGCGACGAAGCATTGATGGCGTCCCGTCTCCGCAAAGCTTTCGAACCAGGCGCGCCGTTGCGCGAGCGTGCGCGGTTCGACGTCAAAGGAGATATGCGTGGTGGCGACGTAGTGATTGTAGATATCAAGCAATGGCGCGATGTCACGCGCATCGATGCGGCGTATGGCGATGTTCGTCATCGATCCGTTCCTTCAAAGCGGCAAGGACGGCCGGCAACAGTTCCGGCAAATCTTCCGCGATCAATCCCGGCCCGAACCGGGACGCCGCCTCCCCGTGCAGCCACGTTGCTGCCGCGGCCGCGTTATAGGACTCGAATCCCTGCGCCAATAATCCGCCGATCAGGCCCGAAAGAACATCGCCGGAACCGGCGGTCGCCAATGTCGGCGGCGCATTGCTCGTGATCGCGACGCGTCCGTCCGGCGCGCCGGTCGCTGTGTCTGGCCCCTTGAGTACGACGGTACATTTCGCGGCGGCCGCAGCCGCACGTACCGCTTCGACCCGCGTGGGCGAACGCTTTAGTAAGCCGGGAAAAACGCGTTCGAATTCGCCTTCATGCGGGGTGAGAACGCCGGGCTCGCGCAGCAACACGAACAGGTCGTTGGGATTTTCGGAGAAGGATGTGAGCGCGTCGGCATCGATCACGGCCGCTGCGTTGGTGGCCAACACGGCCGCGACGAGATTTCGTGTGGCAGCGCCGACACCGCATCCCGGTCCCACCACGACCGCATTGAATCGTTTGTCCGCGAGCAATTCCGCGAGACCCGCCGCGCCCGAAAACGGCTTGACCATGATCGCCGTGAGCGCAGACGCATTCACTGTCACGGCATCGAGCGGGCTTGCGACACTGACGAGTCCCGCACCGACACGCAGGGCAGCACGCGCTGCCATGCGTGCTGCCCCCGTTGCATGCGCGGGACCGCTGACGACGACGGTGTGGCCGCGCGCATATTTGTGCGCGAGCGGCTTGGGCCAGGGATAATCGTTCTCCCAGAGCGAAGGACCGTTCTCGAACAATTTCGGAGCAATCGCGTCAAGCACCGATTCCGGAATGCCGATATCGGCGACGACGACTTCGCCGCAGCGCAGGCGTCCCGGCATCAACACATGCGCGGGCTTCTTGCGGAAAAACGTCACCGTCAGATCGGCATCGATGCAGGCGCCGTCCGCCGCATCGAGCGGGCGGCCAAGATCGCCATGCAATCCGCTTGGCACGTCGACCGCGACGACGGGCACAGGCGATGCATTCAGTTCAGCTACCAGAGATCTCGCGGCCCCATCGAGCGGCTTGGACAGACCGGCGCCGAACACGGCATCGACGACGAGTTCATCGCCTTCGAGTGCCAGCGGCGAAAGAGGTTCAACGTCTCCGCGCCAGCGCTGGGCCATCTCGGCCGCATCGCCCTTCAGCGCATTGCGATTGCCCAGCAGCATGAGCCGGACCGGCCAGCCATGCTCTGCCAGATGCCGTGCAGCCACGAACCCGTCGCCGCCATTGTTGCCCGGGCCGCACAAAACCACGACCGGGCGCGGTGTCCAGCGATCGAGGATCGCATCGGAAACCGCGAGCCCCGCATTCTCCATCAGGGTCAGGGACGGCACACCGCGCTCGGCTGCGGCGCGGTCGGCTTCATACATCTCGGCAACGGTCAGAATCTCGGAGTTCATGGGAAGAGCTTAACCATCACATGAAGGCAAGTCGAAGAAATCAATGCAATCAAAAGCCTGCTGGTATTTTTTCATGGAGCGGATGAGCAGCTTCGTAGGCAGCTGACGCCGCCAACACGCCCGCATCGTCGAACATCCGCCCCACAATCTGCAGCCCCACCGGCAGTCCATCGCTAGAGAAGCCGCAATTGATGCTCGCGGCCGGTTGCTGGGTGAGGTTGAACGGGAAGCTGAAGGGCGTCCACGCCATCCAGGCCTTGCCGTCGTCGTTCAATGGCGAAAGCCGGCCCACATCGAAAGCGGTGGTCGCGACCGAAGGCGTGAGCAGAAAATCGAAGCCTTCCATGAATTGGCGCATCTTGCTGCCGTAAACGCCGCGGGCAGCCGTAGCGTCAAGATACTTCTTGAGAGGAATAGCCTTCCCTTCCTCCACCATGCGCCGCAGGCCCGGATCGAGCTGTGCTTTCTTCTCGGGCGGCAGGTCGCCCAGCAGGAAGCCCGCGCCCGCCCACCACAGCGTCTGGAAAATTTCGCCGGGATCGTCGAGGCCGGGATCCACCTGCTCGACATGCGCGCCCATTTCTTCGAACAGCTTCGCGGCCGAGGCGACCAGCGCTTCGACCTCGGGCAGAACCTTCTCGACATAACCAAGGCGCGGGCTGAACGCGATGCGCCGGCCCTTCATGCTCTCGCCGAGCCGCGCGGTATAATCCGCGCCGTCATGGCCAAGCGAATGCCAATCGCGGGCATCGGGCTTCGCGATTACGTTCAGGAACATCGCAGAATCACGCACCGTGCGGCTCATCGGCCCCAGATGCGCGACCGTGCCGAAGGGCGACAACGGATAGGCGGGCACACGTCCGAAACTCGGCTTGATGCCATAAACGCCCGAAAGACTCGCGGGAATGCGGATCGACCCGCCCCCGTCCGTGCCCATTGCGAGCGGCGCAAACCGCGCGGCGAGCGCCGCAGACGATCCGCCGGAGGAACCGCCCGGCGTCTTCGTTTTGTTCCACGGGTTGCCGGTGATGCCGGTGAGCGGGCTGTCGGTCGAGCCCTTCCAGCCGAACTCCGGTGTTGTCGTCTTGCCGATCAGAACCGCGCCGCCTTCGCGCAGGCGCGCCACGCAGGGCGCATCCTCCGTCCACGGACCATTGGGATCGACCGTCAGAGAACCGCGGCGCGTCGGCCAGCCTTTGGTCAACAGGATGTCCTTGATCGCGACGGGTACGCCGTCGAGCGGCGACAGCGGCTCGCCCTCCGTCCAGCGCTCTTCCGACGCCTGCGCCATGTCGAGCACGGCCCCGCGATCGACGACGCAGAATGCATTGATCTCTGCATCGAGCGCCTCGATGCGCCCGAGGCAGGCTTCGGCGACATCGACCGGCGACAGATCCCCGTCGCGATAAAGCGCCGAAAGTTCGGCCGCCGTCATTTCATGCGGTTCATGCGACATCGTTCAATTCACCTTCGTTTCCGCTTCATGGCCGCGCTCGACGAGGCGCAGCTTTCCGTTTTCGACATCAAACACTGTGACCGAGCAATTGTCGGGGCGAAACACCATCACGCGGTCGTCGCCGAGCGCCGCGCCCGTCGCGACATTGATCGCGATGAAGTGTGAGAACACCACCGTATCCTCCGCCCGGCTCACGAGCGCGGCGATGACATCCTCGCGCCATTGCGCCAGCTCCGGTGTGGCGCCGCGCCAGGAGCCGTTTGTCATGTAGGCGCGCAACCATTCGGCGCGCTCGGCGAAATTCATGTGGCCGGGCGACAGGATTTCCGAAACGGCAGGCTCGATGACAGGCTTGCGCTGCCAGCGCGCGGCGAGAGGTGCTGAGGTTTCCCGCGCGCGCTTGAGCGGGCTGCTGACGATCGCAAGCGGACCGAGCGGCGCGAGCTTCTCGCCCGCCGCCTCGGCCTGGCTGCGGCCCATTTCGTCCAGACCGGGATCAGCCGCTTCGGCAAAACTCGCTGCGGCGCGGCCGTGGCGCACAAGATAAAGGCGGGGCATGGGGACCTCTTCGGGCAGGAATCGCACCCTACCCCGCCCGCATTCGATTTCACCTCTTTTATTCATTTAGCATCCCTGCTAAATGATATCGCATGTCCCGCGGAATGAAAGAGCTCGAAGATATCGATGCCGTCTTCGGTGCGCTGGCGCATGCTTCGCGCCGTCACATTCTTGTCGTGCTCAATGCGCGCGGCGGACGCGTGTCGGCGGGAGATATCGCCGCGCGCTTCTCCTGCAGCTGGCCTACCACCAGCCGGCATCTGCGCGTGCTGCTCGAAGCAGGGCTCGTGAGCGTCGAGCGCAGCGGGCGCGAATGGATTTACGTGCTGCAAACGGAACGGCTGAACGCCGTGACGGGCGGCTGGCTCAAATGGTTTGACCCGAGGGAGACGCAGGATGTCGACGAAATCAAGAATAGTGTTCGCCTTGTATCGTCCGCACGCAGGTAAAGGGGACGAATTGCTGCAGGCGGTTGCCAGGCATTATCCGGTCTTGCGCAAACTCGAACTGATCACTGATCGCGCACCCGTCATCGCGCGCGCAAGCGACGGATCGATCGTTGAGGTGTTCGAATGGGTTTCCGAGGAAGCCGCCGAACAGGCGCATGAGCACCCGGAAATCGCGGCCGTGTGGGAATCGATGGGAAAGGTCGGCGATGTGGCAGCACTTTCGAGCCTCCCCGAAGTGCAACGCCCCTTCCCGCATTTCGAGCCGGTGGAATTGCCGAGGCGGTAGTCGAATTTCGCAGTTATCGGCAGCGGCAGGACTCGCGTAAGTTCGCTTTGCACAACGATTGCGAGTCCGCCATGGCCGAAGAATTTCCCACTGTCGAAAAGATGAATGCCTGGTCCGAGGGCAAGCTGCCGGGACTGTTGGGCGTGGAAGTCGTATCCGTCGAACCGGGACGCGTGCGCGGACGGCTGCCCGTGCGGCCCGGCATCGTCGCGCATACGGGTTTTCTGTCGGCGCCGACCGTCATCGGGCTTGCCGACACGCTGTGCGCCTATGGCGTGAGCACGAAGTGGCCTGAGGGCGCCAACGGCTTCACCACCGCCGAACTCAAATGTAATTTCATGGGCACGGTCCAGTCGGGCGCGATCACCTGCACCGCCGAACTGCTACACGGCGGACGCACGACCCAGGTATGGGATGCAAAAGTCACCAACGAACAGACCGGCAAGCTGCTCGCCGCGTTCCGCTGCACGCAGATCATTCTCTATCCGCGCGCGACCTGAACGCCCTCGCAGGGAATTGAAGCTCCCTGG
>Ga0302324_100029224_pt1 | contig 10457 bp, 10 predicted proteins | sample Palsa_T0_1_FD_201949 | JGI IMG/M metagenome (GOLD analysis project Ga0302324, IMG submission 201949) | Peat permafrost microbial communities from Stordalen Mire near Abisko, Sweden - Palsa_T0_1 | ecosystem: Environmental > Terrestrial > Soil > Palsa > Peat permafrost | place: Sweden: Abisko... | reverse complement strand
CGGACGCCACCGCGACGGCGTCGCCGGACGCCGAACCCTGGCGCACGCCGGAAGGGATCGCGGTCAAGCCGCGCTACACGGCGGCGGATCGCAGCGGCCTGGACTTCGTCGGCGGCTATCCGGGTCTCGCGCCCTATCTGCGCGGCCCCTACCCCACCATGTACGCCACCAACCCGTGGACGATCCGTCAGTATGCGGGCTTTTCCACCGCCGAGGCGTCGAACGCCTTCTACCGGCGCAACCTCGCCGCCGGCCAGATGGGGCTGTCGGTGGCCTTCGACCTCGCCACCCACCGCGGCTACGACAGCGACAACGCGCGGGTGAAGGGCGACGTCGGCATGGCCGGCGTGGCGATCGACAGCATCCTCGACATGCGCACCCTGTTCTCCGGCATCCCGCTGGAGAAGATGAGCGTCTCGATGACCATGAACGGCGCGGTGCTGCCGGTCCTGGCGCTCTACGTGGTCGCCGGCGAGGAACAAGGTGTTCCGCACACGGCGCTTTCCGGCACCATCCAGAACGACATCCTGAAGGAATTCCTGGTCCGCAACACCTACATCTATCCGCCCGGACCTTCGATGCGGATCGTTTCCGACATCTTCGCCTACACGTCGCGCGAGATGCCGAAGTTCAACTCGATCTCGATCAGCGGCTACCACATGCAGGAGGCCGGCGCCTCGCTGGACCTTGAGCTGGCCTACACCCTGGCCGACGGGATCGAATACGTCCGCGCCGGAGTCGCCGCCGGCATGGGCGTCGACGCCTTCGCGCCCCGGCTGTCGTTCTTCTGGAACGCCGGCATGAACCACTTCATGGAGGTGGCCAAGCAGCGCGCCGCGCGCCTGCTCTGGGCGCGGCTGGTGCGGGACGAATTCGCCCCGAAGGACGGCCGCTCGATCGCGCTCAGGGCTCACACCCAGACCAGCGGCTGGAGCCTGGCGGCGCAGGACGTGTTCAATAACGTCGCACGCACCACGATCGAGGCGATGGCGGCGGTGAGCGGCCAGACCCAGAGCCTGCACACCAATTCGCTCGACGAAGCCATCGCCCTGCCGACCGATTTCTCGGCCCGGATCAGCCGCAACACCCAGCTCTTCCTGCAGCTGGAGGCCGGCGTCACCCGCACCATCGACCCCTGGGGCGGCAGCTACTATGTCGAGCGCCTGACCCACGACCTCGCGGCCCGCGCGCTGACCCACATCGCCGAGGTCGAGGCGCTGGGCGGCATGGCCAAGGCGATCGGCGAGGGCCTGCCGCAGGCGCGCATCGAGGAGGCCGCCGCCCGCACCCAGGCGCGGATCGACTCCGGCCGCCAGACCCTGGTCGGCGTCAACCGCTTCCTGCCCGAGACGCCGGACGACATCCCGCTGTTGAAGGTCGACAATTCCGAGGTGCTGCGGCTGCAACTCGACAAGCTCGCCCAGCTGAAGGCCGAGCGCGATCCGGCGGAGGTGGAACGGCGGCTCTCGGCGCTCACCGAAGGGGCGACGCGCGGCGGCAACCTCTTGGAGCTGGCGGTCGATGCGGCGCGGGCCAAGGCGACGGTGGGCGAGATCAGCCTGGCGCTGGAGCGGGTCTTCGCCCGGCACGAGGCGCGGCCGAAGCTGCTCACCGGCGTCTACTCCGCCGAGGCCGGCTCGAGCGGCGCGATCTCGCGGGCCCGGATGATGGTCGCCGCGTTCAAGGAGGCCGACGGCCGGCCGCCGACGATCCTGGTCGCCAAGATGGGCCAGGACGGCCACGACCGCGGCCAGAAGGTGATCGCGTCGGGCTTCGGCGACTTCGGCTTCCAGGTCGATCCCGGCCCGCTGTTCGCCACCCCGGCCGAGACCGCGCGCCGCGCGGTGGCTCAGAACGCCCATGTGGTCGGCGCGAGCTCGCTCGCCGCCGGCCACCTGACGCTGATCCCGGAGCTGCAGGCCGAGCTGAAGAAGCTGGGCCGCGAGGATATCATGATCGTCGTCGGCGGGGTGATCCCGCCGGCGGACGTCGAGGCGCTGAAGGCGGCCGGCGCGCGGCTGGTGTTCCCGCCCGGCACCGTGGTCGCCGACGCCGCCGTCGCCATCCTGGAGGCGCTGAACGCGGACCTCGGCTACGCCCAGGGCGTGGCGGCGTGAGCAGCGTCTACGACTATCTGTTCCTGACCCTGAAGCGTGGGGCGGCGTCGCATCCGGCCCTGGCCGCGCAGCTGCGTGACATCGGCGGCCCAGCGCTGGCCGCGGCCGGCGGCGAGATCGTCGGCCAGTTCGCGCCGCAGCTCGGCTGGGCGGGCGACGAGGCCGCCGTGCTGGTGCGGTGGCGCGGCGCGCCGGGCGACCTGACCTCGATCCTCGCCTCGGACCCGGTCGCCAGCGCCCGGCTCGACCGACTCTCGCCGACCCTGCGGCCCGCCGACACCGACCGCCTCGCGCCCGGCGGCGTCCACGTGCATCGCTGGTTCGAGGTGGACGCCGGCGCCGTCGACGAGTTCGTGAAACTATCCGGCGAGGGCTGGAAGCGCTTTGAAAGCTTGTTCGATGCGCGGATCTTCGGGCTGCTGCAGGCGGACCCGACGCCCCGCGACACCGACGCGGGCATTGTCCGCCTGCTGCTGATCACGCGCTACGGCGATCACGGGGTCTGGGAGGCCTCGCGCGATCCGACCACCGAGGCGATGCAGATCTTCGCCCGCCGTCAGCAACTGACCCGCCGCTCCTGGGCCGCCAGCACGCGCTTGGTGGCGCCGGGCTGAGGCGTCAGGCGCGCTTGCGCAGCGTCGGCTCGGCGACCGCCTCGTTCACGCTCCGCCAGAGCGCCGCGATATCGCGCTCGGCCGGCGACGGGCCGAACTCCTCCGCCGAGCGGCCGGAGGCGAGCGCCGTCTGCATCACCGCGCGCGAGCGGATCACCACCGGGCACACCGGCAGGCCGCTGAAGCGCAAGGCCTCCAGCGCCTTCAGCACCGACGGCGGCTCCTGGCCGGCGCGCGGGCTGAAGGCCTGGTTGAGCACGATCCGCGCCGGGCGACCGAGCCTGCGGGCGGTGTCGATGGTGCGCACCGCAGCGGCGATGTCGAGGAAGGTCGGCCGCACGGCGACCAGCACGAGGTCGGCGACCGCGATCGCCGCGCCGACCTCCTGCTCGGGGCCGCAAGGCGTGTCGATGATCAGCAGTTCGTGGCCGGCGCGCTGCGAGGCGTCAAGCAGGGCGAACAGCTTCGGACCGGAGGTCTCGGCCCGCTTCGGTCCGGGGGTGACGCGGCCCTTCAGCGCCTCGCTGGCCGATCGCTGCGGATCGGCGTCGGCCAACACCGTCCGCACACCGCGCAGATGGCCGGCGAGGGCCAGGTGCACGGCGAGCGTCGTCTTGCCCGACCCTCCCTTGCGCGCCACGACCGCGATCGCCCGCATCCTCTGACCGTCCCGTCTCTCGCGCTCGACGAAGCGATCCGATCGGCCCGGGCCACCTGGAAATCTCTTGCCTGATCTGACGCTTGACTGACGATCGTCGGATCAGACCAGGACTCCAAGGAAATCGACCGCTAAGCCCGCACCCGAAATCTTCATCCCGTGGCGACTATCAGCGCACACGGACAAAACGTCAATCGTCGTGGGGCATAGACCAGTTGATTGACGCAAAAACGTCGCAAATCCCACGGAATTTGCTGCAGAGTGGCAGTATTTGTCCCCGACGGAACAGTCGGAGCCTGATCAGGCGGCGTCGGTCCCGCCGATCACCCTGAGCGCGGTGGGCGTCGCCGACGGCGGCGCGCCGACGAACCCAGGCGTCCAGCCGTGTTCCAGCAGATCCTGCGCCACGTGCCAGGCGGTCGCGAGGAACACTTCCTCGAGCCGCCCGACCAGCTGCGCGCGCTCCTGATCGGTGTGCGCGGTCCTGTGCCGCTCGATCAGCACCATGAGCCTTGGCCTCAGCGCCTCGAACTCGACCAACTCCGTCGTCCGGCTGATCATTCCTGTCCCCCGTCCCCATCCCGCAGACGCTCGCGCAGCCGGAGCCGATGGGCTCCCACCACGCAGGCGTCGAGCAGGCGCCTCAATTCGTCGCTCTCAGGATCTCCGGTCTCGAACGACGTCATCACCACGCGCCGCAGCAACGCCAACATTGCCGGCAGGGCGTCGATCGCCTCCGCCCGCGCCAGCGACGCGGCGCAATCGAGCGGCCTCAAGACGCCACCTCGAAGCCCTGCGCCAGGATCCGCCGGCTGGAAGCGAGACGTGCGAAACGCTCCAGCACCGTGCGGGTGGCGGTGGCCAAGGCCGGCGTCGCGCCGGCGCCCACCGCGTCCTCGAGCAGGGTCAGCGACAGCCCCTCGTCGACGCCGGCCATCACCGTGGCGAGGCAGGTGTCGGCGAGCGAGAAACCTATCAGGAACACGTCGTGCCCGCGCGCCGCGCGCATCTCCGCGGCGAACCCGGAGTCGCCGAACGCGGAAAGACCGCGGCGAAAGAACACCGGCTCGGTGATCAGCGGCCGCAATCCCTCGATGGGCGCGCTGAACAGCTCGCGCGGCCAGCCGCCGCTGTCGCCCTGGCGCAGCTGGCTGTGCACGATCCGCCACCCCGCGTCGCGGGCATGGCCGAGGACGCGGACGCAGGCGGCCGCCACCTGGGCGTTCTCGACCGCGTAGCGCGGCCGGCCCGGCACCACATAGTCACGCTGCATGTCGAGGCAGATCAGCCAGCATCTGGGCGATCGGCGCCACACGGGCGGATGGGTAAGCGTCGAGGTCTGCATGGGATCAATGCGGATTGGTCGCCGGGCGCGCGGCGGAATAGTCGAGCACGCCGGGCCGGTCCCAGGCGCCTTCGGGACGCAGCACCACCATCGGATCGCTGTCGATGGTGACCGCGTCCTCGGGCGGCGTCAGTTCGCGGATGGTTTCGACGTACTCGTGGTCGGAGAACTTGAAGCTGGGCCGGCCCTGGCGCACGTCCACCTTGCCCAGCCGCTTCAGCACCGGCGCCAGGCGCACCTGGGTGTGGCCCATGATGCGCCGGTAGCCCTTCTTGGCCGCCAGTTCGAAGCTCGCGTCGAGCAGCGCGCGCGGCACCGTGCCGCCGCGGCAGTGGGGCGCGACCGTGAGCCGCTCCAGCTTGGCGAAGTCGCAGAACCAGCGCAGCCGCACGCAGCCGACCGGCTCGCGGCCGATGCGGGCGATGAGGTGGGTGGCGCCGGCGATGTCGTTGCCGTCGAACTCCTCCTCATACGGACAGAACTGCTCGCCCATGTAGACCAGCGAGCGGATCGCCATCGCCTGCATCAGGTCTTCCAGCGAGCGGGCGACCGAGACCGTGACGGCTTCCTTCGGCAGCGGAACCGGCTGGTAGGGCCCGGCGAGATTGATCTTGGCGGTCATGCGGCCACCAGCGTCAGGACCGGGGGGCTGACCAAGAGGTCGTCGGTCGGATATCGCACCGCCTCGAAGCCCAGCTTGGTCACGCCGACGTGCCGACCGACCGGCGTCGCCGCGACGGCGTAGGCCGTGAGGTCGGCGAGCACCTGGTAGCGGTATCGGCGGGAAAGCTCCATGACCGCGGAACTGGCGGTCTTGGTCGCGCCGGCGATGCCCCAGAGATAGTAGATCGTCACCGGATCGGACGGACGCGCGAGAAACGCGTCCGCGGGGCGCAGCCCGCTGAACGCGCCGGCGCGCAGGTCCGCTTCGGCCGTCGGCTTCAACAGCAGGGTCGCCACGACCCCGGTCACCGCGCCGGCTTCCCTGAACACGAGCGTGGAAGCCGGTTGGATCGCGAGGATGGCGAGTATGGTCTCGGCGACGGCGACGTCGTGACCCATGAGCTGGGCGGTGACCACCCTTGCCTGCGGGATTTCCGCCGGTTCAGGGCGCGTGAACCCCACGGCCACGCCGACGTCCTCCATCAATCGGGTGTATTGCGCCGCCAATTGGGGACGCGATCTGATTTCGAGCATTTCGGCTACTCCCACGTCGGCAGGGAACGGATCGTACAGCCGTCGAGAAACCCCGGCTTCGGCGATGTCAGCAGAGCCGCTATGCTCAGAACGATGCGCGGATTGGCTCATTCGACCATCCCGGCGCTTCGGTTGTCGCGAGATTCAGCGACAGACCTGACATTTGCGGTCTTTGCTATACATTGGCGCACGGGCGGGGCTGTTGCGGAACGAATAGCGGTTATGCGTGGCAACGCGAACGACGATGAAGACGAGCTGTGGCGTCGTCTCGATTGGAACGATGTCCGCACGTTTCTGGCGGTCGCCGAGAGCGGCAGCCTGAACGCCGCGGCGCGAAGCCTGGGCATGACTCAACCCACAGTCAGTCGGCGGATGGAAGACCTGGAATACCGTCTGGGCGCGCGGCTCTTCTCGCGCTCATCACGCGGCATCGCGCTGACCGACGCCGGCTTGTCGGTTCGCGACCTGGCGGCGAACATGGCCAGGTTCGGCGGCACCATCGTCCGCGAGGTGGCCGGGCGCGACCGAACCGAAGCCGGGCGGGTCCGCCTCTCGGCCCCCGACGGCCTCGCCAGCTTCATGCTAACGCCGCACATCGCGGCGTTCCAGCGGGCGCATCCGGAGATACAATTGGCCGTCGATTGCGGCCTCCTCTGGCCCGACAGCCCGCTTGAAGGCGCGCCGGATCTGTCGCTGGATTTCAGCGGCAAGGCGCCCCAGGGCGTGGTGTCCGCGCCGATCGCGACATTCCACTACGCCTACTTCGCCTCTCGATCGTATCTGGAACTCTATGGCGCCCCCGCGACGCCGGCCGAGCTCACCCAGCACCGCATGGTGCGCCACACGAGCCATCGAGAGCAGGTGAACACCTGGAATCCGAAGTTCGCGGCGGTGAACGCGCTGGCCGGCACGCACATGATCAGCAATTCGAGCGCTACGACCCTGATGGCCATCAAGCAGGGCGTCGGGCTGGGCATCCTGCCCACCCAGGTCGTGAACTTCGAGCCGGAGCTCGTGATGCTCGACCTCGAGCCGATGGCCCATCCGGTGCTCTTCCTTCGGCACGAGCCGGCCGCGGTGCGGCAGAGCCGTGTGCAACGGGTCAAGGACTGGCTGCTGGAAGTCTTCGATCCGACCTCTCAGCCCTGGTACCGCGAGGAATTCATCCACCCACGCGACTTCGAGCGGATCATCCGCTCGCTACAGAGACCGAACACGCGGGTCGTCTGAGGCCGTCTGCGTGGCTTGGCAAGCAATCCTTAACCATGGCGCCCCAGCTTCCCCCGATACTCCGTGGGGGGAGCGACATGGAGCGGCGCAAACGCCTGCCCGAACGCCAGGACGGCATGTTCGCCGACGAGTCGCTGCGACTCTTCGTCAACTCGAACCGGAACATCCGTAACCGGCTGATCCACTGCGCCGCCGTCGGCATCGGGTCGGTCGCCTTCGCGCCGGCGCTCTGGGCCATCGGCTTCGCCGCCGCCGGCCTCGCGATCAGCCTGATCGGCGCCTGGCTCGCCCGCCGCGCCACGCCGGACGCCTCCCCGGCCCGGCGGCGCGCCGTGGCGAGGGCGCTCTTCGCCGCGACCCTGCTCAACTCGGCGCTCTACGCGGGCTGGGCGCTGGTGCTCTGGCGCTCGCCGGCGCCAGGCGCGCTGCTGTTCGCGGTGGTGACCTTCTTCGTCTCGATGGTCTATGTGCTGATGCAGTACTACGCCGCGCCGAAGGTCTTCCTGGCGGTGGAGGCGCCCTATCTCGCCGCCATCACCGGAATCGGCGCGGCGACGGCGGCGCCGCTGGTCGCGGGCGGGAACCTCTGGGTCGGCTTAAGCTTCGCCGCGGCCGCCGTCGCCGTGTTCAACTTCCTGCGGGTCTCGCGCCAGTCGCTCGCCCAGTCCCGCTCGGCGCTGCGCCAGGCCCGGGCGCTCGCCACCGAGCGCGAAGCCGCCGCCGCCGCCGCCAACCAGGCCAAGAGCGCCTTCCTCGCCACCATGAGCCACGAGATCCGCACCCCGCTCAACGGCGTGCTCGGCATGGCCCAGGCGATGGCCGCGGACGGCCTGCCCGACTGCCAGCGCGAGCGGCTGCAGGTGATCCAGCAATCCGGCCAGGCCCTGCTCGCGATCCTCAACGACGTGCTTGACCTGTCCAAGATCGAGGCGGGCAAGCTCACCCTCGAGGACAGCGTGTTCGATCTTTGCGAACTGGCGGCCGGCGCGCGCGCCGTGTTCGCCCAGCTGGCCGAGAGCCGCGACCTGAGGTTCGCCCTGGTGATCGAGGACGGCGCGGCCGGCTGCTACCGGGGCGATCCGACCCGGGTGCGGCAGATCCTCTACAACCTGATGTCCAACGCGGTGAAGTTCACCCCCACCGGCGAGGTCCGGGTCGCGCTGGGCGCGACCCCGAGCGGGCTGCGGCTTACCGTGGCCGACACCGGGGTCGGCATCGAGCCGGAGGCGCTGGCGCGGCTGTTCAACAAGTTCGTCCAGGCCGACGACACCACGACGCGCCGGTTCGGCGGCACCGGCCTCGGCCTGGCGATCTGCCGCGAGTTGGCTGTGATGATGGACGGTGTGATCCGGGTCGAGAGCGAGCCGGGCAAGGGCTCGATCTTCCGCGTCGACCTGCCGCTGCCCCGGGTCGCGGGCGCCGCCGCCCCGGCGCTCGCCGTCGCCGAGGCGCCCGAAGCGTTCGACGTGGCCAGCCTCAGGGTGCTGGCGGCCGAGGACAACGAGGTCAACCAGCTGGTGCTGAAGACCCTGCTCGGCCAGATCGGCGTCGAGCCGACCATCGTCAGCGACGGCCGCAAGGCGCTGGACGCCTGGCGCGCCGAGCGCTGGGACCTAATCCTGATGGACATCCAGATGCCGGAGATGGACGGCCTGGCCGCCACCGCAGCGATCCGCGCCGAGGAACTGGCCGCCGGCCGCCCACGCACCCCGATCGTCGCCCTCACCGCCGACGCCCTCGCCCACCAGACCGCCAGCTACGCCGCCCGCGGCATGGACGGCTGGGTCGCCAAGCCGATCGAGGCGGCAAGGCTGTTCGAGGCGCTGAACCTGGCGCTGAGCGAAGCGGACGAGCCGGCGGAAGCGGCCAGCTCGGCCTAAGCTCATCGATCTTGCCAGCGACGCAGCTCCAGGCTTTCGTTCCATGAGCTTCGACCGGATAGACACCCGCCCCCTGTCCGCGGACGGACAGACAACCAGCGTCATTTGCCCGGTTCGCGATGAGATGGGCTTGCTCCCGCACTTTCTCGACCATCATCGCCGATTGGGAATTCGCCAATTCATCTTGATCGACAACGCTTCGGCGGACGGAACAACCGAATACATTTTAAATCAGCCGGACTGCATCGTCTATTACACCGACGAGTCGTACTATGAGTCCGCCTATGCGCGAAAGTGGATCAATCGAATACTTGTCGATAACAACTACGCGGGATGGCTAATTTATCTGGATGCCGACGAGCACCTGGTCTACCGGGGCGCGGAGGACGTCCCCGTGCAGGGTTTCCTCCGCAAGCTCGAGGCCGAGGGGGCCGACAGCGCGTTCGCGGTCATGGTGGATATGTATCCCGACGGCGACTTCGCCAGCGTGAAGATCGAACCGCACGACAACCTTCACGCCAAGCTCCCCTGGTTCGACGGCGACTACGTCATGCGGCCCTGGCCCACGCGTCCGTGGGACCAGAAGGCAGGTGGCTTCAGGCTGCAGGTGCTCGGAGGGCCGCGCTGTCGGCTGCTGTCGGACCTTGAACGCGAACGCCGGCGCGGCGCGCTTCAGTACACGATCGACAAACAGGTGGACCGGTTTGTCGACAACGTGCCCCTCCCGCTGATGCGGGCGCTGGCCCGCATCTGGCCCCGAGAGATGCCGGAGCAACAGAAAAAGCCGGTGAACTTTGTCCGACCGGGCTTTGCCTATGCGAACAGCCACGCCAGCTCGAACTCCCGCGTATCGGGCGAGCTGGTCGCGCTGCTGCACTTCAAGTTCTGCCACGAACTGCAGCAACGGCTTCGCTACGCCGCGGTCGAGGGAAATCACCACCGGCGCGGACTTGCGCATCATCAGCTGGACATCGCATTGCGGCGATGGGGCCGACGCTCGCTCACCTACGCCGGAAGCCGCCGATACGGCGCCCCGCGCGATCTCGAGGCGGTGGGCCTGATCGGCCCGCGGCCGGCGACGCTCTGGAAAGAGGGCGCCCGCGAATTCGTGACGCGCGAGGCGGCGGCGCGGTGACGGCTACGCCGCCAGCGCGTCGGTCTGCCAGAAGTCGAACGGGTGGCGGCGGGCGTCGGCGATGGCTTCGGCGGCGGGTTTGTCGTAGCGGGCGGCGATGTCGCGTTGCAGGGCGTTGGCCGCCAGCATGTGGCCGCGGAACAGGATGTCGACCAGCCAGCCCTCCAGCGGCACGATCGAGACCAGGGTCCGGAAGCCGACGTAGCAAACCATCCGAAAGAGCGTGAAGTTCGAGGCGCGCGCCCTGACGCCCAGCCACACCAGCCAGAGCCCGGCGGCGA
>Ga0302324_100029223_pt1 | contig 10457 bp, 10 predicted proteins | sample Palsa_T0_1_FD_201949 | JGI IMG/M metagenome (GOLD analysis project Ga0302324, IMG submission 201949) | Peat permafrost microbial communities from Stordalen Mire near Abisko, Sweden - Palsa_T0_1 | ecosystem: Environmental > Terrestrial > Soil > Palsa > Peat permafrost | place: Sweden: Abisko... | reverse complement strand
ACCAGCAGCTGGACGCTCTCGCCGGGCAGCACGCTGGCCTGGGCGGCGTAGCCCATGATCGCGTCCGGGGCGCCGAGCTTCCTGATCCACCAGTGCGGGTCGCCGGGCAGCGAGTTCTCGGCGACCACGGGGCTGCGGCGCGGGGGCCGGCCAGCGCCCGGGGCAGGGGCCTTCGCCGGTTTCCGCTGGTCCGGGCTAGCCAGCTCGACGGCGGCGACCGTGGCGCCGGCTGCCACCGCTGCTGCCGCGGCGGCCCGGCGCAGGACCGCCCGCCTGCTGTAACTGCGGTACCGGCTCACACCTGCTCCAGGGATGCCCGGCTACCAGCGTCCCCACGGCAGCAGCGCTGTCACGGCCACCGCGGCGAACAGCAAGGTGAGATAGGCGATCGACAGGTGGAACAGCCGCATCGGGGCCGGCGACTCGGCGGCGGCGATCCGGGCGCGCAGCCGGTGCGCCTCGACCAGGAACCAGGCACCGAGCACAGCCGCGCAGCCGCCATACAGCCAGCCCGCGTAGGGAATCAGGGCCAGCGTGACCGCCACCATGGCGTAGGAGTAGACGACGATCTTGCGCGCAACCGTCGCCGCCGACGCGACGACCGGCAGCATGGGCACGCTGGCAGCCGCGTAATCGTCACGGAACTTCATCGCCAGCGCCCAGAAATGCGGCGGAGTCCACAAGAAGATAACGCCGAACAGGATCACGGCCGGCCAGCCCACCGTGCCCGTGACGGCCGCCCAGCCGACGAGCACGGGGAAGCATCCCGCGGCGCCGCCGATCACGATGTTCGATGCCGTCCGGCGCTTGAGCCCGAGGGTGTACACGAAAACGTAGAACAGGATCGCCCCGTCGGCCAGCGCGGCAGCCAGCCAGTTGGCCAGCAGGCCGAGCAGCAGCGTCGAGGCCGCGCCGAGCACGATCCCGAAGACCAGCGCCTCGGCAGGCCGGATGGCCGCCCGGGTTCCCTTGGCGACCAGCGGGCGGTGCGCGGTCCGCCGCATGATCGCGTCGATGTCCCGGTCGAGGTAGCAGTTCAGCGTGTTGGCACTGCCGGCCGCCAGGGCGCCGCCGACCAGCGTGACGGCCAGCAGTCGGGCGGACGGCAGGCCGCGCTGTGCCAGCAGCATCGTGGGCAGGGTCGTCACCAGCAGCAGCTCGATGATCCGCGGCTTGGTCAGCGCGAAGAGTGACCGGGCGATGAGGCGAGCCGAGCGCCCTGCGTCCGGCTCGGTGCCCGTGCGGAGCGCCTGCCCGGCTCCGTGCCCGGGCGGAGCGCTTATCGCTTGTGTCACTCGCTGGCCTCCGAGCCCTCTGCCGCTGACGCTTCCCCACCCGGGTCGCCGTCCTGCGGACTGTCGTCCTGTGCAGCTACGCTACCGGCCTGGCTGTCGGCTGTTCCCGCCACCTCTGCCAGCCGGGCTGCCTCGGCCGGCTCCAGGTGGGTCCGGGCCGCTCCGGCCGGCTCCAGATGGGATTCCGCGGACCCGCCGCCTGCGGCCGTGGACAGCCCGCCGGCGACCGCCGCGCCGCGCGCGGTGCCCTGATCGGGCAGGCCGACCTGCGCCGAGGCGATGATGCGGCGCGCCGGGATTCTGCGATGCGGCCGGAAGAGCAGCAGCGACAGGACCACGCCGATCAGGGCGAACAGGCCGACGGGAAAGGCGAAGGTGAGGACGTACCCGCCCGGCGTGTTGTCCGGCGTCACCGCTGCCGCGAGTATCAATCCAGGCACTGCTGCCTCCTGGTAGTCATCAGGTGCACTGTCATCTCAATGTCCGCTGTCATCTCAGTCCCGGCCGGGACGGCCAGGACGACTTGCGCTGGCGAAGCAGCCGGTCAAGCCCTGCTGACAGCTCCGCGGACTCCTCCTCGCTCAGCCACTGCTGGAACAGCGCCACCGCGGCGATGATCATCGGTGGCAGCGATCCCATCCAGAGCACGGCGCCGGCCAGCTGCTGATCGTCGATCAGCGACATCACGTGGCCCGTCGTGACGCTGTAGGCCGGGTACAGCGCACCGGAGCCGAAAACCAGCACCATGCCCAGCAGCGTCCCTGCGATCACTGTCGCGGTCAGCAGGCCGACCCGCCGCAACGGCGGCGCTGACGGCCGGTAGGGACGCGAGCCGATCATTTGCAGCCAGAACAAGACCCCGGCGCCCAGGTAGGTGACATGCTCGGCGATCCCGGCAACCCCGCCTGAGCGGGCGAGGTCAAACAGCACGGGCAGGTGCCAGCCAAGCCAGCAGATGTTGTAGGCGAGCACCGTGGCCACCGGCCAGCGCAGCAGCCCAGGGACGCGGGGTATCCGCAGCGCCGCCCACGGCGCGCCGAGCACGATCAGTCCGGGTCCCACCAGGGCCAGCGCCAGATCCTGCCCGGCCCGTACCCAGATGTACTCCCCCGACCAGTAGGCGACGGGCGAGATGAGCGCGAGCAGCACGATGAGCAGCCCCGCGTGGAACGCCGCCGCCTCGCGCAGCAGGGCCGCTTTCCCGGGCCCGTTCTGCGGCCCGGTCTCGCGCCGCGGCCCGGTCTCGCGCCGCGGCCCGGTCTCGCGCCGCGGCCCGGCCAGGTGCGCGGCTGCTATCGCCGCATAGCCGGCCAGCAGCGGCCAGCTCACCAGCCAGTGCGCGAGCGGTGCGTTCATGACGGCTAGTGGACCAGGTAGAACAGCACCCAGGCGATGACGGCCACCGCTGCCAGGTAGTTCCACAGGACCGTGAACGCGCTCAGCGACGCCTGGAACCGCTGCACCGCGAAGGCCTCCGCATAGGTGGGCGGCTGCTCGACGAAGGAGATCTCCAGGATCGGCCGGCAGCGCATGATCAGGATCTCCAGCCAGATCATGGCGGCGAGCGCGATCACCAGGTAGACCGGGTAAAAGCCGGTGAAGACGCTGGCGAAGCCCGACGCACCAGGGAAGAACGGCAGCGTGAGCAGCTCGGCGACCTGCAGCCCCACGGCGGCCAGGCCGAGCACCAGAGCCACCGCCGCGCCGCCCAGCCACGCGTTCTTGTGGCCGGCCTTGATGCGCTGCAGCACCAGGGTCTGCACGGCCGCGCTCACGACCACCAGGCCCATGATGAGCGTGCCGAACCACAGGTGCGGCCCGGTGAAGCCCGCTGGGTGCCACAAGCCGTGGGAGTTCAGCGACCGCAGGTAGAAGAACGCGAACACGAACGCGCCGAAACCGAAGGACAGCCCGCCGATGGCCAGCCGGACGCCGGTCCACGCAGCGTTCAGTCCCGCCTCGTGGTAGAAGGCGGCCTCCTCGGCCGCTCTGGTCAGGCCTGCCGGGCCGGCCGGGCCTGTCGGCACCGAAGTCTCGGCCATCGTCATGCCTCCGCTGGCTGGCTGGGAGCCCCGGCGAACGCCGCGCTCAGGACTCCGGCGGGCGGGTTCAGGTCGGCGACCGGGGGAGCGCCCTTCACCCCGTACTCATACGGTCCCGACAGCACCACCGGGACGTGCTCAAAGTTTCCCTCCGGCGGCGGCGAGGACACCTGCCACTCCAGGCCGCGGGACTGCCACGGGTTGCCCTCTTCCCGGACGCGGGCGATCACTGTGGAGTAGACGAAGTTGATGACGAAGATCAGGATCGAGACGCCCAGGCAGAAGGAGGAGATCGAGACCCAGTCGTTGAGCGTCTCCAGGTTGCGGGCGTACTCGAAGACCCGGCGCGGCTGACCGTCCATGCCGACGGCGAACAGCGGCAGGAAGGTGGAGTTGAAGAAGATGAACATCGTCCAGAAATGAATCTTGCCGAGCGTCTGGTTCAGCTTGATCCCCATCATCTTCGGCAGCCAGTAGTAGACGGCCGCCATGAAGGCGAAGATCAGCCCGCCCATGATCGTGTAGTGGAAGTGCGCCATCACGAAAAAGCTGCCGTGCTCGGTGGTGTCGGCCGGGACGTCGGAGAGGAACACCCCGGAGATGCCGCCGATAAGGAAGTTAAAGTACAGGCCGAGCGCGAACAGCATCGGCACGGTCAGGCGGATCTTCGCCTTCCAGAACGTGCCCATCGCCACCAGGTAGATGAAGCCGGTCGGGATGGAGATCAGCTCGGTGGTGAGCATGAACAGCGGCCGCATGTCGGGGTTGATACCGCTGTCGAACAGGTGGTGCTGCCAGACGAAGAAGCTCAGCAGCGTGACGCCGATCATCCCGGCCGCCGCGACCTTGTAGCCGAACAACGGTTTGCGGCAGAACACCGGGATGATCTCCGACACCACGCCGAAGCCCGGCAGGGCCAGGATGTACACCTCGGGATGGCCGAAGAACCAGAACAGGTTCTGATACAGGTAACTGCTGCCGCCGAGCTGGTCGGCGAAGAAGGCGGTCTGCACGGTCCGGTCGGTGATCAGCATGTACATGCCGCCGACCAGCACCGGGCCGGCCAGGACCATCATGAACGAGGTCGCGAGCATCGACCAGACGAACGTCGGCACCCGGCTCCAGCGCATGCCAGGCGCCCGGTAGCAGATGACGGTGACGATGATGTTGAACCCGGCCAGGATAATCGAGATCCCCATCACGCCGAACGCGATCGCGTAGGCGTCGGCGCCGTAGGTCGCCTGGATGGACAGCGGCGGGTACCCGGTCCACCCGAACGGGTAGCCGCCGAGCATCAGGCCCGACAGCAGGATCAGGAACGCGCACGGGGTGAGCCAGAACGACAGGGCCTCGATCCTGGGGAAGGCCACCCGCTTGGACCCGATCATGAGCGGCACCAGGAAGTTGCCGAACGGCCCGAGGATGACCGAGGTCATCAGCATCATCATCATGGTGCCGTGCTCGCCGACGATCTCGACGTAGGCGCTGGAGCTGAACACGTGATAGCTCGGCGACAGCAGCTCGGTCCGGATGGCTATCGCGAACAGGCCGGCCGTGCAGAAGTAGATGATCATCCCGACCAGGTACTGGATTCCCACGACCTTGTGGTCCAGGGAGTACCGGAAGTACCGAGCCAGGCCGCCGGTCTCGTTGTGGTGCGGATCCGCCACCGGCCGCCCGATCATCTGCCGCGCCAGGTCGCTGAAGACGCCCAGGCCGATCAGCCAGCCGACGACCGCCAGCAGGTAGCCGAGCACGATCGGCATGTCGTTCTGATCTGACAGCGGCAGCTGCTGATAGTTGGCGGCCAGGAAGTTGCCGAGCCAGTGGCCGACGAGGTAGCCGACGACCGCCCCGGCGACGGCGGTGTGAAACGCCGGCCGCTGCCACCACGGCCGCGGCGGGCGGGCCGCGGGCAGCCCGCCGCCGGCGCCCTGCGCCTGTTCCGGGTGTGTCTCGATGGCCATCCGGTCACCTCTTCGTCGAACGGGATGCGGTCCGCGCGCGGCTCACGGCTGCACCGGGTCCTGGGGCGGGTAGTAGTAGCCGTTGGCGCCGGTGATCCCGGCCTTGGCCATCGCCTTGTTGATCGTCGGGATGACAGTCGGGTCATAAGTGGTCGCGTACGGCGGCAGTATCTTGGTCACGCTGGCCAGCTGCACCTCGGTGCTCTGGGCCCAGGACTGGAACTGCGCGGGGGAGACGACATGGCCGTAGTTGTACATCGCGCCGTGCCAGAGGCCGCACAGCTCCGCGCACCGCACGGTGATCTGGCCGGTCTGCAGCGGCTTGGTGTAGGCCACGTTGTTGACGCCAGGGTTGGCGTCCGCCTTCACCCCGAGCTGGTAGGCCCAGAAGCTGTGGATCACGTCCAGTGACGTCACGTTGAACTGGACCCACTGGCCCTTGGGCAGCACCAGGGCGGTCGTCTCGAAACCGCCGAACTGCGGGTACCGGTAGGTGAACTTCCACTGCTGGGCGATCACCTGGACCTGCAGGGGGGTGCTGCCCGGCTTCCAGATCGGGCTCGGCCCCTCGCCCGCGCCCGCGCCGTTCGGCTTGATCAGCTCGACGGTGCCGAAGACGAACAGCGACAGCACGATGGCCGAGGTGACCGTGATCCAGGTGGCCTGGATCCTGGCGTTGCCATGCAGCGCCGGCCCGTCCTCCTCGTCGCCCTCCTGCTGCCGCCAGACGGCCAGCGCGTACCCGAAGTAGACGAGCACGAACAGCATCACCGGGGCAGCCAGAACCGCCATCACCTTGATGTCGAACTGCTGGCTGGCCGCCGATGAGGACATCGTGCCCGGCGGCAGGTGCGGCCCCCAGACCAGGTAGATAACCAGGTCAGCCGCTACCGCGAGCGGCAGCCAGAGCAGGAAGATCCGCAGGCCGTGGTTGCGCCGGTCTGCTGCCTCGGCGGGCGGCGGCGCTGCTGCGGCGGCCATCAGCTGACCACCTGCATGTTGCCCGTCATGAACCCGATGGTCTGCATAGGACCGCCAAATCCGTCGAGGTAGCCGCCGCCGCAGGGAACCCGGCACTGCCAGAAGTAGTTGCCCGCGGTCCTGGGCGTCATGAAGCTGAACTGCATCGTTTCGTGCGGACCCGACGTGCACGGCGACGTACCGCACAGGCTGGCCGTCAGCGAAGGCGAGGCCATCGGCGCGTTCAGGTTGATGCCGGGGATCGAGAACGTGTGGCCGACGTTACAGCCGGACCACGAGTTGAGCTGAGAGACCGGCTTGCCGTTCACGTCCTCAACGTTGCCGATCGTGCCGGTGACCTTCCCCCAGTACGGGTTGCGCAGCGGCGTGCAGCCGTCGTAGCCGTAGATCGTAATGTTCACCCTGCTGCCGGCCGGCACCTTGAACAGGGTGGTGTGCACCCACTGGTGAGTCTGCGGACTCTGGATGAAGTAGGAGACCCAGTCGGGCTTGGTGGTCACCGTGTTCTGCGCATCCTCCTGCATCACCACGTTGACCGACGCGCCAGTGTCGGGGGTCACCCCGGCGGTGAAGTCCTCGACCGGCGGACCGCCGATGAGGTAATGAGCAACCAGGAAGATCACGCCGCCGACGACGGCGAGGAACGCCACCAGCAGGGTAACGATACGGACCGGCAGGGACACCAGCCACCACCTCGCTTAGTCACGACTCATCGCGGGAACCGCACATCGCGTTATCGCGCGAGCATTAGTAACCGGCCGTGTGCTGCGTGCGCCGGAACCGGATCCAGGTGTACGTTCCCGATCTTGCGAGTGGCGGTCGGCCAAGGGCAAGATCGGGGGCCTTGAATGACGAAACTGTCATGAAGTGACGTTGTTGTCATGATCTACCCGTCTCTGCGCTGGCATTCTGGCCAGTGCAGACACCAGCGCAGAGACACTGCCAGGTGGTGTGCCCAGCTGGCCAGTTTCCGAACGCCAAGTTAAATAACTATCAGTCGCGTACACGATACTCTGCGTGATACCTCATCCTCAGCGGGGGTATTCAATTTCACATTCGTGTCCTGCAAAGGTTTGCGGCACTATCCTGACTTGACCGCTGATGCCGAGATGGAGTAGATCCTCTGATGACGCCCGCATCCTTACGGCGGGAACTATCGCAGCCTCCCGGCGAGGTGGCGCAGTGCAGAGTCAAGCGATGCCAGGTCAAGCGATGCCGAATCAGCTGCCCGCGGTGAATGCGGTCAGGCTGGCGCGTGCCTCAGCTGGGCCGCCCTCAGCTGGGCCGCGCATAGCTGGGCCGCCCTCAGCTGGGCCGCCCTCAGCTGGGCCGCGCATCCTGGTGATCGATGACGAGACTCAGATCAGCGACTTCATCGGCCGCGCGCTGGCCGCGGAAGGCTATCCCACCGATGTCGCCCAGGACAGCGCCGATGGCCTGCGGCAGGCCAGCACGGGGGACTACAGCCTGGTCATTCTCGATCTGGTGATGCCGGGAATGGACGGCAGGGCAGTGCTCAGTCAGCTCATCGGCAGCCGCCCGGATGCTGCCGTGCTCGTGCTGTCCTGCATCGACGATGTGGCCACCAAGGTGACCTGCCTGGAACTGGGCGCGCAGGACTACCTGACCAAGCCCTTCTCGCTCGCCGAGCTGCTGGCCAGGGTCCGGGCGCGGCTGCGGGACGGCGGCCAGGTCCGCAGCGAGCCGCTCCGCTCCGGTGATCTCGTTCTCGATGTCGGGCGGCTGCAGGCCGACATCGGTCACGGTCCAGTCGCCCTGACCCGGCTGGAATTCATGCTGCTTCGAGAGCTGGCAGAACATCCGGGCGAGTCAGTGCGCAAGGACCAGCTGCTGGCCTCGATCTGGGGACTGGACTTCGACCCGGGTTCCAATGTCGTGGACGTCTGCGTCCGGCGCCTGCGCTCGAAGCTGGGCTTCGACCTGATCAAGACGGTGCGTGGTGCGGGATACAAGCTCGCGTCCTGACAATTCCGCTGCCAGCCAGCGCCCTGCTGGCGAGCCGGCTGCTGGCGAGCCGGCTGTCGGCCAGCCCGCTGCCAGCCAGCCGCCGCGCCGGGGCGCCCGGCGGCGCCTTGGCGGCTTCGAGGTCGCCTGGGCAGCTTTCTGGCTGCTCAACCTGATCGCGATGGTGGCCTTCGCGCACTGGGCGACGATTCCCTTCTATCTCATCTGGATCAGCCTTGCGCTGCTGTACGGCTACCGGTCCTGGGCCAGGCGGCCTACCCTCTGGCTGCTGGCCGCGGTTACTGTCACGACCGGGGCAGCGGAACTGGCGGACGTGGCGCGCAACCTGCAGGCGGACGAGGCGCTGAGCAAGGTGCCGCTGATGGCCGCCATGTTCTCGGCGATGGTCTGGCACACGCAGCGCAAGCGCTCCGCCGATGCCGAGCGTGCCCAGGTCAGCGAGCATAACGCGCGGCTGCTTGGCACCCAGCGCAGGTTCCTGCAGGATGCCTCGCATCAGCTCAGGACGCCGATCACGATCGCGCTTGGTCACGCCGAGCTGCTCGCGCGTGAGCTTGCCGGGCGGGTCGAGGAACGCGACATCAACGTGGTGGTAGGCGAGCTGAACCGGCTCCGCAGCCTGAGCGAGCGGCTGCTGCTGATCGCCGCATCGGAGAACCCGGACTTCCTGCGGCCAGAACCGGTGCCGCTCGACCAGTTCACCATGGAGGCACTGCGGCGCTGGCGGCCGACAGCCCGGCGGCACTGGCAGATCGGGCAGCTTGATCACGTGAGTGTCAACGCTGACCGTGAGCGCCTCGGACTGGCGGTGGATGCGCTGCTGGAGAACGCCGTCCGGCACACCCAGGCTGATCAGGTCATCAGGCTCTCGGTCGTCCGGGATAATCGCTCCTCCCGCGCGCATCTGATTGTCGAGGACACCGGGCCGGGGATCCCGCTCGCTGAGCTGGGGAATATCTTTGACCGGTTCGCAACGGGATCCGGCCCGGGCGGCCGCAGGGGAACCGGGCTCGGCCTGACCCTGGTCCTGGCGGTCACCCGCGGACATGGGGGTGAGGTGCAAGTGCACAGTGCTCCTGGCGAGGGCAGCAGGTTCGAGCTCCTGCTGCCCGTTCTGACCAGAGCAATCGAGGGCCCGGCCGGCAACGACCCGGCTGGCAGCGGCCCGGCCGGCAGCGGCCTGACCGTGCCTGGCGGTGACCTGATCGCGCCGGCTGGCGACAGGAGGCGCGGGTGACAAGCCAGCTGCCCGATGTTCAGGCATCTGGCCGAAAGCGGGGACCTGGGTGGCTGCGGCCCGCGCGCGGGCCCGCAGCCACCGCGGCCGCCGCCGTGGCGCTGATCGTCGTGGTCGCGGCGGTTGCCATCGCGACCAGCGGATCGAGGTCACGGCCGCCGTCGCGGCCGCCAGCGGCGGCCAGGAATTTCACCCTGGCCGAGCTTGACCATCCGGGCAGCAAGATATCGCTCGCCGCCTTCGCCGGGCGGCCGGTGATCATTAACTTCTTCGCCTCCTGGTGCGCCCCGTGCAAGCGCGAGACGCCGCTGATCGCAAGGTTCTATGCCGACCAGCACGGCAAGGTGATCATCATCGGCGTCGACTCCAACGACGAGGCGAAGCCGGCCAGCCGCTTCCTGCGGGCTGCCGGAGTCCATTACCCGGTCGGGTTCGATCCCTATCCCGCGTCCACGACAACGTCCTACGGCGTGCTGGCCCTGCCGCAGACCTTCTTCCTCAACGCCGCGCACCGCATCGTCGCCCACCTGCTCGGCCCGGTGACAATCAAGCAGCTCACGGCCGGCGTGGCCGTCATGGATGGCCGGGCCGGGCCGGCTGCCGCGGCCCTGGGCTCTGGCCGCAAGACCGGCGGAGGCTGATCAGTTGCAGTCACCCACCCGGACTGATCCGCCCTACGTGCCGATCCGCGCGACCCGCTGGCCCAGCCGCCGCGCGCCGCGCTGGACGATGCTGGCCGGCCTCGCGCTGCTGGTGCTCGCCGTCATCGTCGGGCTCGCGCACCGGCCGACGCACGCCCAGCGAGCTGGCGACCTGCGCGGGTTCCTGCAGGAGATGAACACCGACATCGAGTCATGCGCAGGCGGCGTGGGCGAATCGCTGACCGCGCTGCACGCGATCAGTACCGGCAGCAGCCACGACCTGCGCACGGCCATCAGCATCGCCGGAA
>Ga0302324_100029220_pt1 | contig 10458 bp, 8 predicted proteins | sample Palsa_T0_1_FD_201949 | JGI IMG/M metagenome (GOLD analysis project Ga0302324, IMG submission 201949) | Peat permafrost microbial communities from Stordalen Mire near Abisko, Sweden - Palsa_T0_1 | ecosystem: Environmental > Terrestrial > Soil > Palsa > Peat permafrost | place: Sweden: Abisko... | reverse complement strand
GCGTTATATCGAACACCGGCAGCCGGACCGACTTGCCGAGCGCCGAGGACGATCATTCGGGACTTGTCTAGGCGAAGGCGGGGAGCCGGTTGATGGTTGACGCAAGTTCGGTGGGGCGCTTTGAAAGACGGCTCACACCGCACAGTAGGGCCCACCGTCGCGATGAAGAGGCGCTGGGCGGCGAGAAGGCGGCGTAGAACTCCTGTTTTAGGGTCAAGGCCATTGCAGTGTATCGGCATTCCGTTTCCAACCCAGCATTGTTCTAAGATATGTGCTGGACCTCGCACAAAGATATATGGCCCCATCCTTTCAGGCCGATGTCGAAAGTGTCAGCCGTATAGGTGCGGTGCCCACGATCCTCAATGTTGTGTGCCGTACCACCGGGATGCGGTTCGCGGCGGTAGCTCGCGTGACGGAGGATCGCTGGATCGCCTGCAGCGTGCTTGATGAAATCGACTTCGGGCTGAAGCCTGGCGGGGAATTGAAGGTCGAGTCCACGATCTGCAATGAAATCCGGCAGAGCCGGGAGCCGGTGGTCATCGACAATGTCGCGGAAGATCAGGTCTGGTGCCAGCACAATACTCCGGCGATGTATGGGTTCCAAAGCTATATCTCGGTGCCCATCGTCCTGGCGGACGGGTCATTTTTTGGCACTTTGTGCGCCATTGACCCGCGACCCGCCAGACTGAAGAATCCAGAAACCATCGGGATGTTCCGGCTATTCGCTGAACTCATCGCCAAGCACCTCGATGCGAGCCGGATACTGGCAGTGACCGAAACCGCCCTTGTAGAGGAGCGCGCGACCGCAGAGTTGCGCGAGCAGTTCATCGCGGTGCTCGGGCACGATCTCCGCACTCCAGCCAGATCCATCAACTCCCTCATGGAACTGCTGCTGAAGACCCAGGGACTTCGCATAGCAAATATATTCCCCATTGAATCAATGAGGTAGGGGGAGATTCGTATTCCTGGGAGATTCGCAAATGGCCAAAACGGTCGTTTTGGGTGTATACTTGCATTCAAATGAAGGCAAGTGCTGGGCTAGGCCGGCTTCCGGAGCTGGCCCTGCGCCAACGGCGGCAGGGTCTGGCAAAATTGCTCCCACCCGTCACGGAAATTCTGCGGGGTTCGCTGGTGGAGCGATATGTGACTTGCGGAAATCCGGCCTGCAAATGCGCCAAGGGCGAGCGCCATGGGCCGATCTGGTATCTGACCGTTACTCTGGGACGTGGCCGCACTACAGGCGGCATCATCCCCGAGGAGAAAGTGGCGGAGGTCCGCGGCTGGATCGAGAACTATCACAAGGTGAAGGATCACCTCGAAAAGATTTCCGAGATCAATCGGGAACTGCTGCGGCGCGCGCGCGCCAAGCAGCGCAAGCACAAACGCAAGGGATAGCGAATGCCCGGCGCGGGGACCAACGATCCAGTTGCGGATTCTATCTTGCATTTATGAGAAGGCAAGACAGACCGGTTCACGAACTCCCCTCCTTTGCCCGTTATTTGAACAAGGTTTTCGATTTCCGCGCCGCCGCAGCTACCCTGACCGATGCCCGGGTCGCGCCGGAGATCCCGCCCGCGGCCGTCTTCCTCGCCGCCTTTCACGGCTTTGCCTTCCGGCTGCCCAGCTTTCAGCAACTGGAAGCGGAACTGACCCAACCTGCTCTCCAGCAATGGATCGGCGCCGGGCGCGCCTTCCGCGACGACGTGCTGCGCTACAGCCTATCCGGTTTTCATTTGGAAGGCCTGGAGCGGATGCTGGTTCAGGTCAACCGGACGCTCAAGCGCAATAAGGCGCTGGATCCGGGCCGCGTGCAGGGCCGCATGGTTGCGGCGCTCGACGGCATTGAGGTGCTCTCCAGTTACAGCCGTTGTTGCGACTCCTGTCTCGAACGTCGCGTCTCTGTGCGCAAGGCCGGCGTGAAAACCGAACAGTTGCAGTATTACCATCGCGCGGTCGGATGCCAGATTGTCAGCAGCCCTTGCAAGCCTTTCCTGGCCCTCGAATGGCTGCAGCCCGGAGAGGGCGAAGACACGGCCGCTTTGCGCCTGCTCCACAAGCTCCCCGATCTCTACGGCAGCCGGTTCTTTGACATCCTCCTGCTCGACGCCCTGTACGCTCAGGCGCCGGTGCTCAACCTGGCCGATCAAATTGGATGGGATCTCGTCATCAGTCTAAAGCAGAACCAGCGCGAACTGTATCAATCCGCCGTGCGGCTGTTTGCCAGCCGCCCCGCCGATTGCAGCGGCACCGAGCGGCACGATGGCAAAGAGTATCAGTTCCAGATCTGGGACTCTTCGGGATTCCCATTCTCCGCCGATCGCCCGCAGCCGGTACGAGTCGTGCGGTCCGAAGAGAAACTCACGCAGAACCATTACCGCCGGGGCAAGCTGCAGCCCGAAACGACCGAGCACGAATGGCTCTGGATTTCGACTTTGGATACCCAGGCCTTCCCCGGCACGCTGGTGCGCCGGCTCGGCCATGACCGCTGGAAACAGGAGAATAACGGCTGGAACGATCTGACTCAGAACTGGGCCTTCAAACATGGCTTCCTCCACGCCTGCCGGCACCGCCCCCCAGCCGCCTCCGCGCAGGGTGCGCACACGCAGGCCAAGGTTGACGGAGTTGATATTGGAGGTCTCCCCCAAACCGCCTCCGCGCAGGGTGAGCGCACGCAGGCCAAAGTTGAAAGAGCCGAAGGTGAAGGCCGCCCCCAAACCGCCTCCGAGCAGGCTGAGCGCACCCCTGTCGCCAACCGGGGATTGGCGGCAGTCTCTCTTATTCTGCTCCTGGCTTTCACCCTCTGTTCGGCCTTTACTCATTGCCACTCGAAGCTTTTCCGCCGTTACTCGATGAGCGCTATCGAGGTGGCTCGGCAGCTGCGTTTCTCGGTCTCCAAACTTCCGCCCAACATCCGCGCTCCCGACGCACCGGCGGCGCCTCCTACGGCTTGATCAACGATTCCTCCAGACCTGGTTCCGGACCGGGATAACCTCCCATTGCTCCCAGCCTCCGTTGCGCGCGCTCCACCCGGTCCCCGCCGCGCGTTCAGCCGCATTTGCGCCCGAAAATCTGCCATGCGAATCTGCCCGACCCGCCTGGGCTACGATTCACCAATGATTCCACTACCTCGTCCACCCAACCGCCCTATCGTGCGAAGCTCCTGGAAAGTCGCCGGCGAGGCCGCCCCCACCCAATTGGTTCTGATACCATACGGCCGGCGCGAATACGCCGCCACCCTGATTCAGTGCGACACCCATGCCGGACATCACCAGGTCCGGTTGGCCATCGCCGTTGAGATCGGCGGCCAGCAAGATTGCGCTTGCTGCGCCCGCAGTCACGGGTCCGGGAGAAAAGGCGCCGTCGCCGTTCCCTTCGAGGACATAGATATCGTTAGCGCCAAAGCCGCTCAGGGCCACGCCGGGCAGTCCGTTGCCGGTGAAGTCCGCCACAGCGAAGGTTGGCGGGACGCTCGGAATCGGCGTGTCGATGGGTGGTCCGAAAGTGCCCTCTCCATTGCCGAGGGTAACTTGGAGCGTGTAGGTAAATTGGATGATGGCGACGGAGATCACATCGGGGATGCCGTCCCCGTTGAAGTCGGCGACAGCGATGTTTGTAAAGTTTGCGGCGCTCGCCCCGGTGGTCACGGGCGTTTGAAACGTGCCGTCGCCGTTGCCCAGAAGCGCCTCAACCGTTCCCGAGTCGTCCCCTGCCGGAAGCACGGCGACGACCAAGTCCAGCCGGCCATTCCGAGTCAAGTCGGCGGCGGCCAGCGCGGTGAAATTGGAGGAAGGCAAGTCGACGATCGTGATTGGTGCGCCAAAGGCGCCATCGCCGCGGCCCGGCAGCAGGACTAACTGATTACGTCCCCCGACGATGGTACTGGCAACCACCAGGTCGGGGATGCCATCGCCGTTGAAGTCGCCGGCCACGATCCACGGGTTTGCCGCGGCCAGCGTTCGGGGAGTCTGGTGGAAATGGCCGTGGCCATCGCCCAGCCATACTGTGATGGTGGTTCCGGCGCAGGCCAGGTCGAGGTTGCCGTCGCCGTTGAAGTCCGCAGCCGCGAGGCTCGTGCAACTGCCGAAGCTCTCGGGCTGCAGAAAGGTCACTGGAGTTTGCGCAGCACCTACGAAGGCAAGGACCAATAGGGCAAGTGCAAACACAGTTGAGCGCCTGGCCGTCATTGGAACCCTCCGTAGTGGCCTTGGATACTCGCCCCAGCGCGCTCCCGGAACTTAAAGCTTAGAAACCGTGCCGAGTTGAGTGTTGGCCACCCAGACGCTGGCGCCGTCGAACGAGATCCCGTATGGGCCGCCACCCACCGTGTAGGTGGCGACGGGCGCGCCAGTGCTGGCCTGCAGCCTGACCACGGAGCCCGCGCAAGATACCCATATATCCAGTCCGTCAAAAACCACGCCGCTGGCCTGTGTACCGGCGGAAAAGGTTCCCAGCACGGCGCCATCGCCGACTCGAACTTCGGTCACGGTGTTGCTGATCCGGTTCGCCACCCAGATGTTGGCTCCGTCGAAGGCCGCCCCTTGCGGCGCGTTACCCACGGGAACCGTTCTCAGCGTGGAACCATTGGTGCCGCTCAACTCGGTAACGGTATTGCCGGTGGTGTCCGTCACCCAAATGTTGGAACCGTCGAACAACACGGCGTTCGGTCCGGTTCCTGCCGGAAAAGTTCCCAACAACGTGGCTGTCCCGACCTGGTATTCCGAGACTGTGTTGCCGTTGAAGTTCGCGACCCACATGTTGGTTCCATCAAAGGCAATGCCCTTGGGAGTGGTTCCGGCCGGAAGTGTTGCCAGCACCGCGCCGGTGCTGCCTTGGAGTTTGGTGATGCTATTGCTGCCGGAGTTGCCTACCCACAAGTTAGCACCGTCATAAGCTACCGAGGTGGGGTTCGTACCTACCGGAAAGACGCCCAGGATGTTGCCGGTGGAGACATCCAGCTTACTCACCGTACTGTCCCCATAATTTGCCACCCAGAGGCTCGCGCCGTCAAAGGCCATGTCGAGGGGATTGCCGCCGACGACCACGCTGGCGGTCTGGTTGGCGCCGTACCAGTGCAGCATGCCGATGTCCAGCGTATGGGGTCCTACCGGACCCGGCAGGCCCGGCGCGCCAACGGGACCTCCAATGCCCGGGGGCCCTGGAGGTCCCTGCGCTCCGGGCGGTCCCGCCAACCCTGGCGCACCTTGCGCTCCCGGCGGTCCCTGTGGCCCTTGCGGTCCCGCCGGTCCTGGGGCGCCCAGAGTAACGCTGAACGTTCCGCGCAGACCGGTGCTGTTGGTGATCGCCAGGTCGTACGAACCGAGCAGCCCGCATGGAAAACTGGCAACTATGGAATTGTTGGTGAGGGATGTGATCGCCAGGGTGGAGGTGCCGAGTGTTACACTCGGCGCTGCATTACCGGGGTTGAAGTTCGCGCCGTTGATGGTAATCTGGCACGCGCCAGAATTCGTCACGCCATAAATAACGGGCGTGGCGGCCCAGCCCATAGCGGTTGAAAACAACGCCAGAAAAGGGGCCGCCAAACCCGTTCTGAAAAACCTGTTTGTCATTTCGATTTCCTCCGCGCGATCCAGCCCGTTACCCTGGTCATAGCTTCGACACCGTGTTGCTGAGATTATTAGTCACCCAAATGTTAGCCCCGTCGAAGGCCACGCCAAATGGAGAACTTCCCACGGCGATGGTGGCTAAGACGCCCCGGTCAGCCCTTAACTCAGTTACGGTATTGCTTCCGGAGTTAGCCACCCATATGTTTGTTCCGTCGGAAGCAATGCCCATGGGGCCGACTCCCACGCTAAAAACGGCGAGGGTAGCTCCGCTGTCTTGCAGTTCGGTTACCGTGTTGCTTCCGGAGTTAGCAACCCACATATTGGTCCCGTCGAACGCCAGGCCGCGCGGGTTCTCGCCCACCGCGAACGTTCCCAACGTGGCTCCCGAAGTGGAAAGCTTCGTCACTGTATTGTTGCCGGCGTTGGCGACCCAGATGTTTGTGCGATCGAACGCTACGGCTACCGGCGTGACGCCGACCGCGAACGTTCCCAGCACCGAACCGTCTCCGACCTGCAACTTGCTCACTGTGCCGCTGCCCGAGCTTGTGACCCAGATGTAAGTCCCATCGAAAGCCACGCCGTACGGATTGGGACCTACCGACGTGGTCGCCAGTACCTTGCCGTCGCTGGCCCGCAGCTTGGTGACCGTATTGCCGGAGTAGTTGGCGATCCACAAATTGAAACCGTCATAGGCAATTCCCTCCGGAGCCGCCCCGGCCGCATACGTAGCTCGCACTGTGCCGTCGTTCGCCGCGAGTTGACTGACCGTGCCGCTGCCGGTGTTCGCCACCCAGATGTTGAGCCTGTCAAACAGCACGCCGGCCGGATTGGCGCCCACACTGAAACCAATTCCCGACCGGTTAGCGCCGTACCAGCGCTGAAGGGCTATGTCCAGGCAGTTGGGCCCGGTTGAGCCGGTGGCCCCCGTCGCGCCGGCCGGCCCTTGCGGCCCCTGCGGTCCTTGCGCGCCTTGCGGTCCTTGCGGTCCGGTGGCTCCCTGCGCGCCCGGCAGCCCTGGCGCCCCTTGCGCTCCCGTGGGCCCCTGCGGACCAATTGCTCCGAAGCAAACATAGAAAGTGACTCTTGCAAGAGCGCTGTTGGTAACGGTTAGCGTGTCGCAGCCATTCAGCCCGGCGGGTACCGTAGCCACCAGCATTGCGTTGTTGTAGGACGACAACACCAGACTGGAGCCGCCTAGGGCTACTCCGGGGGCCGATCCGGTGGGGCTGAAATCCGTTCCCGTGATGGTGATACTGGTGGCCGAGGTCACCACCACGCTATAGATAGTCAAGGTAGGGGATGGCGGTTGGGCCGCCAGGAGCGCCCCGAGCGAGAGCAGCCCCACGCACTTCAACGCGGCAAATATTCTGAGAGATTTGGTGGTCATGTGGATTCTTCTTTTCAAGTTCTCCGGTTGCTCACATCGTTGCTCACATCGTTGCTCACATTTTGGATACCGAGCCGCTGGCCGAGTTCGTTACCCAGATATTGGCGCCGTCAAATGTCATGGCCGCGGGTTCACTGCCCACGTTGAAGGTGCCGAGGACCGCTCCGTCACTGGCGCGAAGCTTGGTGACACTGGCGGCGGCGAAATTCGACACCCAGACGTTTGTGCCGTCGAAGACCAAGCCTTGCGGGCTGCTTCCCACGGTAAACGTTCCCAGAGTCGATCCGCTGTTGGCCAGCAGCTTGGTGACGGTATTGTTGCCGGAATTTGCGATCCAGATGTTGGTGCCGTCGAAAACCACGCCGTACGGGTTGCTCAACCCGCCAAACGTTCCAAGGACCGTGCCGTCGCTCGCGCGCAGCTTGGTGACGTTGTTACTGTCTACGTTGGTGACCCATATGTTGGCGCCGTCGAATGCCACGCCAAACGGTAGGGTCCCTGTTGGAAAACTGCCGAGATGCGCGCCGTTGCTCGCCTGCAGCTTGGTGACTGTGTCGCTGGTTCCATTCGTCACCCATATGTTCGCGCCGTCAAAAACAGCATTGGCAGGATTACTGCCCACGGAAAAAACACCCAGCACTGAGCCGTCGGTGGCGCGCAGCTTGGTAATACTGCCGCTGCCTTGGTCCACCACCCAGACGTTGGCGCCGTCGAAGGCCGCCCCGTACGGCGTGGAGACAGAATAGGAAGCTAAAGTTGAGCCGTCGGCGGCTTTCAACTTGGTCACAGTGCCGCTGTTGATTGCGGTGACCCAGATGTTCGCCCCGTCGAAGACCATGCCATAAGGACTTTCGCCCACGCCGAAGCTGGCCGTGGTGTTCGCCCCATACCAGCGCAGTTGCGCAATCGCCAGTTGATTGGGCCCAGGGTTGCCCGGCGGTCCGCTTGGCCCAGCCGGCCCAGTCGATCCAGCCGGGCCTGTCGCGCCGGGCCCTCCCGCGGGACCCTGCGCGCCGGCCGGTCCAGCCGGTCCCGTTGGCCCTGTTGCACCAGGTGGCCCGGACGGCCCATTCGCGCCCACGCTGATATCGAGTGTCGCCGTCAGGTTGAGGCTATTGGTCACCGTGAGGCTGTAGGTACCCGCCGGAAGACCAGCCGGCAGGGCGGCTGCAATAGCAAGGTTACTGTACGATTCCAGTGTGAGGCTGATGTTGTCCAGCACCACACTCGGAATCGAGCCGTTCGGGCTGAAGTTGGTGCCGGCGATCGCAATCTGAGTAGCAGTCATGGTAGTGCTGTAGATAACGGGAGTTGTGGCAGCCCAAGCCGTCACGGCCAGCAATCCGGTCGGCAGTAACGCAAATCGCGATTTGAGAGATCGGGTCATCATTTCGAATTCGTCCTTCTTGCGGTGCAACTAACTCACCGGGCACAGAACCAGCGCACTTAGGCCTGTCTGTTTCCTGACCGCCAACCAGTGTAGATGACGGATTAGTGAGCTTTCCAGGGACGTTTCTCGTATAAGTTTCTTCGAGATGAAACCGTCCGCAGATAGTTATAGCGTTTACGGCCGTCGTTGTCAATGGAAAAATTCGTAATTAAGGAAATAAGTCGCGCGACCGGCTGCCGCCCGCGGCGCCGCCCCTTACCGTACCGGTGCTGTTACTCCGACCGGCCGGAAGCGCGCGCTGAAATGCCGCAGGAAAGGGGGCTCCTGGGCGATCTCGAGCCCGCGGATTTCCGCCTTCCGCGCGTTCACTTCCAGGATCGCTTCCACGACATAGTCGATATGGCTCTGCGTATAGACGCGCCGCGGGATGGCCAGACGCAGCAGTTCATGCTGCGCCCGGTCGCCGAACATGACCGATCCGATCTCCACCGAGCGTATGCCGGCGTGCCGGTACAATTCGACGGACAGCGCCTGCCCCGGAAATTGCGCGCGCGGAATGTGCGGCAGCATGCGGGCCGCATCGATGTAGATGGCGTGGCCGCCGGGCGGCTCGACGATGGGGACGCCGCGATCCGCGATGTGCCGCCCCAGGTAGCTGGTGGAGACGATGCGGTAATTCAGGTAGGCCGGGTCGAGCACCTCCTGCAGCCCCACCGCGATGGCCTCCAGGTCGCGCCCAGCGAGGCCGCCGTAAGTGGGAAAACCTTCCGTCAGGATGAGGAGGTTGGTCTCCTGCACCGCCAGGCGGTCGTCATTCGTCGACAGGAAGCCGCCAATGTTGGCGAAGGCGTCTTTCTTCGCGGAGAAAGTGCAGCCGTCCGCCAGGGAGAACATTTTCTGCGCGATCTGTTTGGGCGTCCAGGTGGCGTAACCCGGCTCCCGCTGGCGGATGAACCAGGCGTTTTCGGCGAAACGGCAGGCGTCGAGATAGAACGGGATCCCGTAGCGCGAGGTGACCCGGCGGACGGCTGCGATATTGGCCATGGAGACGGGCTGGCCGCCGCCCGAATTGTTGGTAACGGTGAGCATCGCCAGCGGGATATGTTCGGCGCCGGTTTCCTGGATCAGGCGCTCGAGGGCGTCCACGTCCATATTGCCCTTGAAATCGAGGCGGGCCTGCGTGTCGGCGGCTTCGGGAATGGGCAAGTCCACGGCCCGCGCGCCGGTGAATTCGATGTTGGCGCGGGTGGTATCGAAGTGCGTGTTGTTGGGCACCACGTGTCCGGGCTGGCACATCACGGTGAACAGGATGCGCTCGGCGGCGCGGCCCTGGTGGGTAGGGATCATGTGCCGGAAGCCGGTGAGATCGTCGACCACGCTCTTCATGCGGAAGAAGCTTTCGCTTCCCGCGTAGGATTCGTCGCCGCGCATCAGGGCCGCCCACTGCGCATTAGACATGGCGCTGGTTCCCGAATCGGTGAGCAGGTCGATCAGAATATCCCTGGCTTCGAGCAGGAACAGGTTGTAGCCCGCGGCTTCGAGCAGACGCTCGCGTTCCTCGCGCGTGGTGTGGCGCAACGGCTCCACGCTCTTGATCCGGAATGGCTCTATGATGGTCTTCATCTTGATTCGTAATCTCCGCTGGTGGATTGGCGGTCTGCTGTTCGCCTCCACGGTCGTCAACTACATCGACCGGCAGACGCTCAGCGTGCTGGCGCCGACCCTCAAAGACCAGTATCACTGGACGAACACCGATTTCGCCACCGTGCTGATCGCGTTCCGGGTGGTTTACACGATCATGCAATCGGTTTCGGGCCGCTTGCTGGACCGGCTGGGCACGCGCAGGGGCCTTTCAATCAGCGTGGCATTCTACTCGACGGTGGCCGCCTGCACGGCGTTCGCGCAGGGATTGGGCAGCTTCCGGGTCTTCCGAGGACTGTTGGGCGCGGGCGAATCCGCGGGCTGGCCGGGCGCGGCGAAGGCCGTCTCCGAGTGGTTTCCGGATCGCGAGCGCGCCTGGGCCGTGGCCCTGTTCGATAGCGGATCGTCTATCGGCGGCGCGGTGGCCCCGTTCCTGGTCGTCTTCCTCTTTCATACTTTCGGCTCGTGGCGCCCAG
>Ga0302324_100029216_pt1 | contig 10459 bp, 7 predicted proteins | sample Palsa_T0_1_FD_201949 | JGI IMG/M metagenome (GOLD analysis project Ga0302324, IMG submission 201949) | Peat permafrost microbial communities from Stordalen Mire near Abisko, Sweden - Palsa_T0_1 | ecosystem: Environmental > Terrestrial > Soil > Palsa > Peat permafrost | place: Sweden: Abisko... | reverse complement strand
AGATTCGTCTTCGCTTCGGCGATCAGCTGTTTGACTTTTTGGCCGCCCTTGTGCCCGATCTCTTCGTAAAAATCCGAGCCGTACTTGTCCTTGACCACGCGGCCGCCTTTTTGCCCGATGGACTCATAAAACTGCGCGCCATGACGCTCGCGCGTGGCTTGACCGCCTTTGCGCCCGATCTCTTCGTAAAAACCCGAACCGTAGCGCTCGCGCACGGTGTCGCCGCCTTTTTTGCCGGCCTCCCGGACGGACATCTCTCCACCCGGAACCTTCACTTTTGGCGCTTTCGAGACTTCATCAGCCATGGGACAGTCCTTTCACCCGATCGAGAAACTCTCGAACCGGTTTCCCGAAGAGCACTCTCTAGCAAGCTCGTACCCATGCCAACCGGCCTTAAACTCACTTGATTGGGACGATCGTAGAGGACGCGCTCGTTTACGATGGGACGAGTGCCCATCCGCAGGCTGTGGATATCGGAATCGTGAGCGATCGCATAGCGTTGATCGGCGACCTCGGGGACCGCGACGCCGTCGAGCGGATCCGAGGCGAGGGTCTGGTTCTCGCACCAGGTTTCATCGACGTCCATTCCCATTCCGACGAGTTGTGGCTCGCCGACGGCCGGTGTGAAGGCAAGATTCTGCAAGGCGTGACGACCGAGATCGCCGGCAACTGCGGCACGTCAATCGCTCCGCTCTCGGGCCTCGCGCTAGCGCGCAAGGCCGAAGAAGCGAGGCGCGTGGGCGTCGACGTCGACTGGCAGGACCTCGACGGGTTCTTCACCGTTCTCGAGCGCAGCGGCGTCGCGCTCAACGTGGCGACCCTCGTCGGGCTCGGAACGACGCGTCGCTGCGTGCGCGGCGATCTCGAAGGGCGGCTGTCGGTCGAGGAATTGCGGGCAGAAGCCGCCCTCGTGCGCGCCGCCGTCGAACAGGGAGCGCTCGGCATCTCGAGCGGTCTCATTTACACCCCGTCGCGCTACGCAGGCCTTACAGAACTGATCGCGTGCGCGACGGCCGCACGCGAAGCGGGCATGCCTCGCTACGTCTCGCATATCCGCGACGAAGGCGACGATCTGCTGGACGCCGTCGAAGAGGCACTCGCGGTCGGCCGCGCTGCGGACGTTGCCGTCCAGCTCTCGCATCACAAAGCCGCCTGGAAACGCAACTGGGGAAAGGTCCACCGGACGCTCGAGCTAGCGGATCGTGCGCGCGCGAGCGGTCTCGTGGTCGGGGCGGACGTGTATCCGTACGTCGCGATGTGGACCGATCTCGATACGTTACTGCCGAACGACGCGCGCGAAGGCGGCCGCGACGCCACGCTCGAGCGCCTGCGCGACGCACCGACCGCGGCCGCGCTCGCACTGCGGCTGGAACTCGACCACGCCGGGACGTGGCACGACATCGCGATTTCGAGCGTGGCGAGCGAGCGCAACGCGGGCTTCGCAGGCATGCGGCTGGACGAGATCGCGCGGCGTCTGCACCTTTCGCCGGCGCGCGCCGCGCTGCACCTCATGCTCGAGGAAAAGCTCGCGATCGACGCGGTCTTCTTCGCGATGAGCGAAGACGACGTGGCAACGGTGCTCGGCGCCGGGTTCGTCTCAATCGGCAGCGACGCGTCCGCGCGCGCGCTCGACGGGCCGACCGTGCAGGGCGTTCCCCATCCGCGGACGTTCGGCTGTTTTCCGCGCGTGTTCGGCCGTTACGTGCGCGGCCGGCGAACGCTCGAACTGGGGGAAGCCATCCGCCGGATGACCTCACTCGCGGCCGATCAGTTCGGCCTCGCCGGGCGCGGCCGCATCGAAGTCGGAGCCTACGCCGATCTCGTATTATTCGACGCAGAACACGTCGTCGACACGGCGACCTACGACCGTCCGTATTCGTATCCCAAGGGGATCGACTCGGTGTGGGTCAACGGGCGCGCCGTCGTCCGCGACGGCAAGCCCACGAACGCGCGCCCCGGCCGGGCGTTACGCGGTGGTCGCTAAACTCGTCGACTCGCTCGAAACGCCGGACGCTTGCGCGTGCCGCATTGCAAGGTACACCTGACGACCGACGAGCACGACCACGAGCGTCACCGCAATCGCGAGCAAGGCTCCGACGAACGGGACGAAGATTGCGAGCACCGTCGAAACCACGACCGCCACATCCTCGCCCAGGCTGATGAACGGGTTCGCGACGCCGAGGGTGGTCGCGGTCGACGCACCGCGCAAGGCCGTTACCCCGGCGTGAACGCCGAGCGCGTTGAGGGCGCCGACGCCCATGAGCAGGCCGGTCACGACGTCGGGCGAGCCGCCGCCGGAAACCGCGCTACCGACGAGCAACGCCGCCGCCACGGGCTTGGTCCCGAAATGGATGACGTGCAGCGCATGGTCGACGACGGGGATCTTGTCCCCAACGAGCTCGATCACGGCAAGGCCCGCAAGGATCCAGGTCGCGCCGTTCGTGCCGAGGTACGCGAAGGCCGGCGACGGGTGCAGGTAGCCGAAGTGCATCGCAAGCGACGCAAACGCGAGCGTCAGAAACGGGCGAATGCCGATGCTCGTCGAGAGCGTATAGGCCGTGGCGAACGTCGCAGGATCCATGGAAGTCCTCCGGGCGTGGTTACTCGGGCTCCGGGCGCGAGTTTCGCCGTGCGGCGGCCGCCCTCATCGGGCCGCTCCCGTACGAGAAACGGTCGCCACGCGGGCCTTCAAGTCGTCGAAGACACCGGCCGCGCTTTCGGCAAGCGCCGCGATCGTGCCGTCATTGTCGATCGTGTAGTCGGCGAGTTCGCGCGCGCGCTCCGGATCGATCTGGGCGCTCATACGGCGCTCGACTTCCTCGGGCGACAGGCCGTTTCGCGCGACCACGCGGCCGACTCTCGTCGCCTTTTCGGCGACGACCACGACCGTCGCGTCGCACAGACGATAGAAGCCGGCCTCAAACAGGAGCGGCACGTCGTGCACGACGATTTGATCGGCCCCGGCCGTTGCCTCGAGCTCCGCACCGAGACGCCGGACCTCCGGATGGACGATTGCGTTCAGTTCGTCGCGAGCGCCGCCATCGCGAAACACGATCGAAGCCAGCGCCGCGCGGTCGAGCTGCCCGCTTGAGTCGAGCGCCATCGGCCAGCGCGCGGCCACGCGGGCGAGGCCGGGCGACCCCGGCGCGAGCGCCGCCCGGGCGAGCGCGTCGGCGTCGATCACGAGCGCGCCGAAGCCGGCGAACAAGCGCGCGACCTCGGACTTGCCCGAACCGATTCCGCCGGTCAGACCGACGCGTAACCGCATCCGCGAACCTTGGGAGCTACTCGGCGGCCACCGGGTCGAGCGCGATGTCGAGTGGGACGAGATCGCCGTCGACGACGGCGAACTCTGCCAGTTCGTCCGGCGAGACGTCGGCGACGTGCTGGATCGAGCCCGTGATCCGGCGCGTCGAATGGTTGATCGTCAGCAACGTGACTTCGATCTCTTGACCGGGGCTGTACTGCACGGCCGGGTCGAATTCACCCTTGGGCACCATGGCAAGGACGCCCGGGATGATTTCGACGAGCAAGTAGTTCGGCGTCACTTTGACGACCTGCGCGATCAGGCGCTGGCCTTCGATCAACTTGTCGGCGTGCTCGACCCAGGGGTCGGGCAACGCGTGCTTGAGCGACAGCGACACCTTTTTCGCTTCCGGATCGAACTTCATCACCTCGACCTGCACCACGTCGCCGATCTTCACGACCTCCGAGGGGTGCTTGATGCGCGCGTAGGACAGCTCGCTATTGTGGATGAGCCCGTCGATGCCGCCGAGATCGACGAATGCGCCGAACTCCGCTAACCGGACGACCACGCCTTCGCGAATTTGTCCGACCGCCAGGGTCCCGAGCAGCTCCGACTTCTTCGCGTTGAGCTCTTCTTCGAGCACCAAACGCTGCGAGAGAACGACGCGGTGACGCTTGTGATCGAGGTCGATCACCTTGAGGCGCAAATGCTTGCCGACGAGTTCGTCGAGGTTGCCCACCGGCTGGCGCCGGATTTGCGACGCAGGGACGAAGCCGCGCATACCCAGATCGACGAGGACCCCGCCCTTGACCACCTGCGTGACCGTCGCTTCGATCACTTCGTCGTTATCGTGCGCGGCGATGACCTTTTCCCACGTCTTGAGCGCGCGCGCGCGGCGTTCGCTGAGAAACAGCGTGCCTTCTTCGTCGATCCGGTGGATCATGACTTCGAGCTTGTCGCCGACTTTGAGTTCCTTCGGCTCGATCGCGAGCGACAGCTCGCGGAAGCTCAAGAAGCCTTCGGACTTCCCGCCGATATCGACGAGCAGCTCGTCCTGATACTTGGCGACGATGACGCCCGTCAGGACTTGGCCTTCGTCGAGAACCTTGAGGCTCTCTTCGTACATGCGCTGCTCGAGCGCGAGTTGATCTTCGATTTCTTCCGCTTGCGGCGGTGCAATGTCGATGCTGGTAATGTGGAACCCCTTTACTCGTGCGCCGGATCTAAGCGTCCGGTCACACTCCGTTGAGATCGGGGCGGTGACACCCCCCGATGCCCCCCTTCGCGGCACTCGCCGCTCATCTCCACGGGGGAACTCTTGATGCTACTATCGGTGAAAGCTATGAACGTTGGCAGGTTCGGCACCACCAGGTGCCGCGTTGTGCGATGACCGTTCGCACGATGGTCCGCCGGCATCGGGGGCACTCTTGGCCTTCTCGTCCGTATACCGAGAGAACGTTTTGGAAGCCGCCCCGCAGGCCCTCAGCATCCACATAGTCGTCGACGCTGGTCCCCCGCATGTCGATCGCGCGCCTGAGCACGTCTTGAATCGCATGGTGGAGACGTTGCCGCGCCTGCTTCGAAAGCGTTCCTGCGGCACGCGTCGGACGAATCCGGGCTTCCCACAGTGCCTCGCAGGCGTAGATGTTGCCGATCCCCACGATATGGCGCTGGTCGAGGAGGAAGACCTTGATTGGGGTCGTCCGCCCGGCCAGCAGTTCGGAGAAGCGTTCGTACGTAAAGCCGTGCGAGAGCGGCTCCAAACCGAAGTCGGCAGCCCACGCCTCTTCAGGCTCGACCAGGCGCATCCTGCCGAACGTCCTGACATCCGCGAACGTTAGGTCCGAACCGTCGGTGAACTGAAGTAGCACGTTGGCGTACGGAAGGGGCGCCGTAGCACCAGCTTTCCGTACGACCAGTCGCCCGGTCATCCGGAGATGAACGACGAGCGCGCGCCCGCTGCGCAGCGAAATACAGACGTATTTGCCACGGCGTCCGACGTGCTCGACCCGATCCCCCGCCAAGGCGGCACCGAGAGGGCGCGGATCCTTTGCGAGGACGACCCGCGGGAGCCGAAGCTCCGCGCCTGCGAAGATTTTGCCGGAGATCGCGCGATTGAGACCTCGCGCGATCGTCTCGACTTCTGGCAGTTCGGGCACGTCTTGGTGTTAGAACAGTATCCGTGCCAAAAAGGTTCCGGTGGCCGGCTCGAGATCAGCTAGCGGTCGTCCGCCCGGAGCGCCGGGAGCACGATTCGCGTCCCCGGCACGAGTTTGTCGAGCGCGGCCTCCCCGGCCCGGAGTTCGATGACGTAGAGGCCGTGGCCGCTCCGGCGCGCGACCGAGGCGTCGGAGGCTTCCAGGGTCGACGCCGGGACGTTGGCCGCCACGGTCGTGACCTTGCCGTCGCTCTCGAGCCAGAGCATATCGAGCGGTGCGAGGGTGTCCTTCATCCAGAACGTCCAGTCGGCACTGCGGGGAAACACGAAGATCATGCCCGCGTTCCGGCGCAGCCGCAGGACGCACATCAGCCCGAGTTCCCGGGTCGGCTCGTCCGCCGCGACCGCGAGGCGAAGCTTCACATGGGGCGCCGCGCCGGTGACGATCGGCAGCGGGGAACTGGGCGCCGCGCTCTCGCCGTCGAGCAAGTCCGCCGGTAGCCGCTCGTTCGCGCACGCCGCGATGACGGGCGCCCCGGAGGCTTGGGCGGCTGCCGGCGCGCCCGACGCTTGCGCGGCGACGGGGCCGTTCGAACAGCCGGCCAGAATCGCGGCAAACAGGACGGACCACGCCCAGGAGCGCTCACGCATCGAGCGGCTCCACGTCGTACCAGGTGCGGCCGGTTTTGACGGTGACTTCGAGCGGCACGGCAAGTGCAAGGGCTCCTTCCATTTCTCGCCTAACGAGGCCGGCCGTCGCCTCGATCGTGGCCGCATCGGCTTCGAAGATCAGCTCGTCGTGAATCTGCAGGAGCATCTCGGCAGCGAGGCCCTCGCGAGCCAGCGCCGCGTCGACGCGGACCATCGCAAGCTTCATGAGGTCGGCCGCGCTCCCTTGCATCGGAGCGTTCGTGGCCTCGCGTTCCGCTGCACTGCGCAGCGCGTAGTTGCGCGTTCGCAAATCCGGCATGTAGCGGCGGCGTCCGAGCAGCGTTTCGACGTAGCCGTGCTCGCGGCCGAACTCAAGGTTGGCGACGGTCCACTCGTGGACGCGGGGAAAGCGCGCGAAGTAGGCGTCGGTCATCGCGCGCGCCTCGGTGCGGTCGATCTCGAGCCGCTGCGCGAGGCCGAAATCCGACATGCCGTAGAGCAGGCCGAAATTGACCGACTTCGCGACGCGGCGCTGGTTGGGCGACACGGGCTCATCGGGCGGCACGCCGAAGATGCCGCGCGCCGTGACGTCGTGGATATCGTCGCCGCGCAGAAAGGCTTCGCGCATCGCCTCATCGCCGGAGAGGTGGGCCATGATGCGCAATTCGATCTGCGAATAATCCGCCGCGAGCAAGATGCGCGACGGCGGCGCGACGAACGCGCGCCGCACGCGACGTCCGAGTTCGGTCCGGACCGGAATGTTCTGCAAATTCGGATTCGTCGACGACAAACGCCCCGTCGCGGTCGCGGTTTGGTTGAAGACGGTGCGCAGCCGGCCATCGTTGCCGACGAGCTTCGGGATCACGTCGATGTAGGTGTTCTTCAGCTTCGTCACCTCGCGGTACTCGAGGACTTTCGCGACGATCTCGTACTCGCGCGCGAGCGGCTGGAGCACCTCGATGCCGGTGGCCCAGCCGGTCTTCGTCCGGCCGCCGCTCGGCAGGCCGAGGCGCTCGAAGAGCACCGCGCCGAGCTGTTGCGGCGACCCGATGTTGAACGTCTCGCCGGCGAGCGCAAAGATTTCTTCGTGCAAGCGCGCGACCGCCGCATCGACGTCGCGACCGAGCGCGTCGAGCGCGCCCGCGTCGATCGCGATGCCGCGTGCTTCCATCTCCGCAAGCACGCGCGCCAGCGGCAGTTCGACGTCGCGATAGAGCGACTGCTGCTCGCGGTGCGCGAGGCGGTCGCGCAGCACGGGAGCCAAGCGCTGCACCGCGTCGGCGTACGCCGCCCCGTCCGGCGGCAAGCGCTGAGCGAGGTACTCGCTCGCCGCATCCTCGAGATTCGCGTACGTGCGCGACGGGTTGAGCAGATTTGCCGCGATCATGGTGTCGTCCGCGAGTGCCGAGCCCGCCGCAGGTAGTTGTCCCGCGCGCCGCAACGCTGCCTGGATTGCCTTCCAATCGTGGACGGCCAGCGGCACGCGACCGTCGAGCAGGTTCGAGAACGCGCGCGCGACAGGCGCGTGTCCGAGGGCCGCGAGCCGAAACGCGAAGCCGCTCTCGGGCGCCGTCGAAATGCCGACCTCTTCGTCGCCGCGCAGAGCGAGCCCGACGTGCTCGGCACGCGCGGCCTCATCGAGCAGCGTCGCCAGTAACGCGAACTCCGGGGGGTCGACCGACGGCACGAAGGTGCGGTACGCGCCGCGCAACAGCTCAGCGTCGTCGACCGGAAAGAGCATCGCGTCGTTCGAGGGCGCGGGGAGCCGCGCCAGCAGCGACTTGAATTCGAGGTCGCGGTACAGCACGTAGAGGTTCTCGGCGGGCGGCGTCGTGTAACGCGCGGCGTCCCAGGGGATCTCGACCGCGAGGTCGCGTCCGATCACCGATACGTCTCGGCAGCGCCGCGCCGTCTCGCCGTGTTCGCGCACGAGTGCTTCGAGCTTCGGCGAGCCCGCCAGGCTCGGATTCGCGAGCAGCGCATCGAGCGAGCCCGCACTCTTGATCAGTTTGATCGCCGTCTTTTCGCCCACTCCCGGAATGCCGGGCAGATTGTCCGAGGGGTCACCTTTGAGTCCACGATAGTCCGGTAACTGGGTGGGTTCGAGGTCGTACCGCGCGCGCACGGCGGCCGGATCGTAGCGCGTCACGCCGCCCATTCGCGAGCGGACGAGCACGGTGGTGCGTTCGTCGACGATTTGCAAGAGGTCGTTGTCGCCCGTCACGACGACGGTCTGCTGCCCTTCGCGCTCGGCCTGTGCGGCGAGCGTCGCGATCACATCGTCGGCCTCTTCGCCTTCCAGTTCCAGCATCGGGATGCCGTAGACGTCGAGGACTTGACGCACGAGACCGAACTGCGAGCGCAGATCGTCGGGCATCGCTTCGCGCTGAGCCTTGTAGGCGGAAAAGATCGCGAGGCGCGCTTGCGGTAGGCCCTTGTCGAAACACGCGACGACGTGCGTCGGCTTCTCGTCCGCGATCAGTTTCGTCAGGGTCGTCGTGAAGACGTAGGCGGCCTCGATGCGCACGCCCCGCGTCGTCGTGAGCGGCCGGTCTTTCATCGCGAAAAATGCCGCATAGACGAGGCCGTATGTATCGAGCAGCATCAGCCGCGCAAGCTCGCTCACTCGACGCTGAAGCTCGCCGATGCGGCGCCGACGTCGCCGTCGTCGGCGATCTTGAGAATCGAGAGCACGAAGTGCCCGCGCTCCGCGGGAACGGGCACGTCAAAGGTTTCGCCGGTTGCCCGGCCGACGTGCCAGTACATCGTGCGGGGCGCGGCCGCGCCGATCGTCGGCAACTCCGGCGGCTCCTTATGCGGACGCTCGGCCGCGAAGATGTCGCTCGCTTTCGAGCCCGCGGGCGCGACGTAGGCGTGCCACTCCGGATCGTCCGAGGCCGGGGCCTGAACGCTCGTCGCACCGATGCCCAGCACGGCCGGTGCATCATCGAACAAGGCCGGACCACTTTCACGGCCGTCGGCGACCCGGACCGCCAGGGTGGCGTCCGAGCGCGCATCGCCTTCGTGAATCGTCACGTGAGCGACGTCGCCCGGTGCATACGTCGCGTGCTCGAGCGTGATCGTCGTCTCGCGCACGTGGCCCGGACCGTCGACGTTCAAATCGGTCCCGCCGAGCGCGATCGCGCCGTCGCGCACGAACGCCGCATCGACGCGCACTGCGCCGAGCGGGTCGCGCAGATCGAGGCTTCCGCTCGCGGACCCCTGCGTGACGCTCGCGAGCCTCGTCTCATAGGTCCGCACGCCGTCGAGCGTGAGCAGCGCGGAGCCGTTCGCGCCGGGCGCGTTCGCGCGCACGATGACCCGATCGCCGGCCGCGTAGCGAGCCTTGTCGACCGAAACGTCGACATCGTCGCCCGAGAACGCCGTCTTCCCCGACAGCGCGCTCGGCTGGACGAGCACCGCGGTCGCGTCGAGGACGCGGCGGCCTCCGCTCGTCGCCGTCGCGATCGCGAGATTCGAGCCGAGGTTCGCATTCGAGAAGACGACGTGCGCGCGTCCACGTTCGTCGAGCGTCACCGTTTGCTCGGCCATGGACGCACCGTGCGTGAGACGGATCGTGACCGGCAGACCCGGGACGACGGAGCCGTCGGTCGGATCGAAGGCGAGCACGTCGAACGCGGCGGGCGTACCGACGTCGATCGCCGGCGCCCCCGGTTCGATGGCGAGCGAGACCTTGCCGTACGGCACGACGACGCGTGAGGTCGCGGTCGCGCCGCGCGTCGTCGCGCGAATGCCGTAGGTGGAATCCAAACCGTCGCTCGGCGACGGAATGACGATTTTCGCTCGCCCGTCGGCATCCGTCGACACCGTTCGATCGTAGACGACCGTCGTGCCCCAGCGCACCGCGTCTTCGGCGCCGCCCGGCGGCACGACGTGCGGCGTGCGAACGATTTGCACGCGCACCGGCACCACTGCAGGCGCTTCACCGCGTCGCGCGATCGCGTACAGCGGCACGTCGGCGTCGGGATCACAGGGACACGTCGGCCGGATCGCGAGCGACACGTCCCCGGCGGCATCGACGTGCACGCTCGTGCCGCCGACCCCGCCCGCAGCGGCCGCCAGCATCGCATAGTCACCCGCGTCGACGGCCGCCGGAATGGCCATCGCGCCCTCGAACGCCCCCGCCGCATCGAGATGCACGAACGTGGACGCGAGCGTCGTACCGTGTCCGAAGAGGGTGACGCGTGCGTCGCCTTGGGCGCGGCGGTAGCCGGCCGGGCCGCCCTTCCGCGCAAAGCCGACGAAGCGCAGCGACGTTCCGGCGCGCGCGACGGCCGACTCGACCCGCAGCCCGACGATTGCGGGCGGCAACGGGGCCTGCGGCAAGATGGAAACGAACGCGCGTCCGGCGCCGTCTTCGGCGAGCGCGAAACTCGGCCGCT
>Ga0302324_100029213_pt1 | contig 10459 bp, 4 predicted proteins | sample Palsa_T0_1_FD_201949 | JGI IMG/M metagenome (GOLD analysis project Ga0302324, IMG submission 201949) | Peat permafrost microbial communities from Stordalen Mire near Abisko, Sweden - Palsa_T0_1 | ecosystem: Environmental > Terrestrial > Soil > Palsa > Peat permafrost | place: Sweden: Abisko... | reverse complement strand
AATCACCGGGTATGGGTCGAAGAGGGCAGGCCGCCTTCGCGGATGGAGGCGTTCAAAACGCCCGCACTGCGGCCTGTCCCTTCCGATGCCGCTTCTGCCCCGGAGGCGGAGGCGCTCCCTGTTTCCATGGAAACCTGGTTGCTCGCACCGATTGCGGCACCCGATTTTTCTCTTCCCGATCAGGCAAGCCGGGCGCAAACACTTGCCGCTCGACGTGGCAAGCCGGTGCTTGTCCATTTTTGGTCCGCGGCATCGCCCAATTCGCAAGACGCGCTCACGAATTTCGATCAGTCCTACAAGCGCTGGGCGAACGAGGGGCTCGAACTGCTTACGGTAAACGTCGATGATTCCGCCGGGGCCGACTGGGACGCAACATTGGCGGCTTATCGCCATCTGTCTGTGCCGATCCTGCGCTCGTCTCCGGATGTGATCGCTATTTACAACATTCTCTATCGTTACGTTTTTGACCGGCACCGCGATTTGAGTCTTCCTACGTCTTTCCTAATCGATGAAGGCGGAGCAATCGTCAAGATCTATCAGGGGCCGATTCCGGCGGGCCGCTTCGAAGCGGACGTCCGGGGTATTCCGCGAACTGCGGCGGAGCGCTTAGCGAAGGCGCTGCCTTTTCCAGGCGTGAGCGAATCGTTCGAGGGCGAGCGCAACTATCTTTCCTTCGGTTCAACGTTCTTCGAGCGCGGCTACATGGATCAAGCGGAGGCCTTCTTTCAACTGGCGATGCGAGACGATCCCTCGGGCGCCGAGGCGCTCTATGGCCTCGGAAGCGTCTATTTGCAACAGGAAAAGAACTCGGAAGCCCGCAAGAGTTTTGAACGGGCGATCGGTCTTCACGCCAACTATCCCAGCACCATGCCCAAAGCGTGGAATAACCTGGGAATTTTGGCGGCGCGCGAGGGACGGACCGATGAGGCCATCCAACATTTTCAGCGCGCCCTGCAAATAGATCCTGATTTCGTAATCAGCTTGGAAAACCTAGGAAGCGCCTATCGTCAAGCCCAGCGCTGGGAAGAAGCTAAAAAGGTGCTGGAGCGCGCCCTCCAGTTAAGTCCCGACGATGCTGAAGCAACCTACGGCCTGGGCATGGTCTTTGCGCAACTCAACGACACGGGGCTCGCCCAAGAGTACTTGCAAAAGGCCTTGGCTTCGCGTCCGGACTATCCCGAAGCGCTGAATAACCTCGGTATTCTCTATTTGCGCACGCACCGCGCTGAGGAAGCGGAGAAAAGCTTCCAAGAATCGATCCGCGTGGCGCCGTCCTTCGATCAGTCGTACTTAAATCTCGCCAGACTCTACGCCCTCGAGGGCGATGCACAAAAAGCACGGGCGATTCTTCTTGAACTTCTAAAACAGCATCCCGGCCATCCCGAGGCCGAAAGAGAGCTGGAGCAACTTCCGCGGTAGTCTATGAAATGAAGATGCGAGCGAAATTACACCGTCTGTCTCTACGGGGCGGTTGCTGAGGGCGCAGGCGCGCTAAGCATGTCAACGAACAGCTTGTAGAGTTTCGCGGTGTCCAGGTCGTCCTGGATTTCGATCGGCTGGGCATCCGTTTTCGGTTTGCCTTCGGCGCTCCACGTGAGCAGGTTTCCATAGTTCGCGCCGCGGTCGAGATCAATATCCGCCAACCGAGTTTCCGCCTTGGTGATGATGCTCGGATCGAGCCACGCCGCAGCGGACAGTTCGTCCCACATGTAGCCGTTTCCCCACAACCGGGCGTACTGGCCGATGTACTTCGCGGACGGGCTAGTGCCCTGCTTGATGCGGTCGATCATCTCCTGGGTCATTTTGGTTTTCAGCGAGATGTCCACCGGCGTGCAAACCACCTTCCGCCACTTGGCTCGCAGCACGATGTGAGCTGCTTCCGGGTCGAACCAGAGATTGAATTCGTGCCGCGGCGAATTGGCAAACTCGGGATCGCTGGTCTGCGGATTCAAGCTTCCGCCCATGAAAACGAGTTCCTTGGCCAGGCTGGTGAATTCCGGATCGATGGAGATGGCCAACGCGAGGTTGGTCATCGGGCCGCCCTCGTAAATGGTTACCTGGTGCGGATATTGGCGAACCATACGCACCAAAAAGTGGGCGGCGTCTTCGTCAATCGGTTTGGTGGAGGGGCTTCCCTCGCGCAGAGCGGGAACCACGTCCGCTGGGTGGTACACCCGCGGCGTCCACGCGCCGAGCCAAGTCACCGGCCCGTATCGCTCCTCCCACTGCAGAGTTTCGTCTCGCCGGCGGATCAGCGGGTTTTCAGCGCCGCGGACGACGGGAATGTCGGTGCGTCCGATGAGCTCGAGCATGCGCAAAGTGTGCGCGAGTTCCTCGTCGAGCCACATATCGCCGGTTACTACGGTGATGCCCAAGATCTGGGTCTGGGGAGACTGGATCAGGAGGAGCATCGATTGCTGGTCGGTACCGGCTGGCCCGGCGGCATCCTGATCGAGGATGATCTTCCGTTTTTCCTGTGCTTTCTCCTGCGCCTTTTCCTGCCCCAGGCATTTTGGGCTGGCCAGCACCACCGCGATCGCGAGAAAAAGAAGGAATCGGCAGCATTTCATCGTTGGGCCGCCTGCACCTGGGCGCTCATCAGGTTCACAAACATTCGATCGAATTTGTCGTTGTCCAGATCCAGTTGAATCTCCACCGTTCGGCGTGCGATTTTGGGTTTATCCTTCTCGCCCCAGGTCAACGTACTGCCATAGCCGGCTCCGGCGTCGAGGTCCACACCCATGTAGCGCGTCTCGCTTTTGGTGATGATCGTCGGGTCGATCCATGCGGCGGCAGCCAACTCGTCCCACATAATGTCCCCGCCCGGTCCGGTGGGAAAATAGCGGACCACATAGCGAGCGAGAGGAGTTGCGCTGGCTTCGATCTCGTGCAGCATCGCGGGCGTCAGGTGAGTTTTCTCGGAAATGTCCACCGTGGTGCAGACGATTTTCTTCCATGGCGCGCGGAGAACAATTTCCGCCGCCTCCGGATCGAACCAAAAATTGAACTCGTGGCGCGGAGTGTTCGTCCACTCCGGGTTGTTGGTAATGGGATTCAGGCTGCCTCCCATGAATACCAACTCCTGGGCCAATTCCGGAAAGTGTGGATCGATGGTGGTCGCCAACGCCAGATTGGTCAAGGGACCACCTTCGTAGATGGTGACTTCGTGGGGATACTTGTGGACCATGCGAATCAGGAAATGTACGGCGTCTTCCGAGGATGGCTTGGCCGTGGGCGAACCCTCGGGTAGGGTGGGCACAACAAAAGGTTCGTGCCACCATCGTTGATCCCACGCCCCGGCGTAAGCGACTTTTCCGTAACGCTCCTGCCAGAGCACGCTTTCCTCATGATTTCGCACTATCGGGAAAGCGGCCCCGGCCATTACCGGGATATCCGTGCGGCCAATGATCTCGAGCAGCCGCAAGGTGTGCGCCACTTCTTCGTCCCGCCATTGGTCCCCACTCACCACGGTGATCCCCAGCACTTCCACCTGCGGAGATTGGATCATCACCAGAAGAGTTTGCATATTGCTGCCGCCGGGACCCGAGCAGTCCTGATTGATGATCACTTTGCGGCGAGCCTGGCCCCACCCGGCAGGGCAAGCGGCAAGAAAGAAAAAAAATGGCAGGAGTAGCCGGCGCGACTTTTTAGCGTTCACATTTCCTTCTCTCGAAGCGGCAATCTCTGAGGCTAATGGCGAGACGCCCGTTCCGGACTCAGGGGATGAGTCATCAGATCGATATAGAGCTTATAAAACTTTTCCGCGTCGATATCGAACTGAACGTTCGCTAAGTGCAGATACGGAGGAACCTGCGTCGTCGGCCACCAAAATATGGTCTTGCCATAACTGGCGCCGTGATCGGTGTCGATATCCACGTAAAACTGCTTTTGTCCGGTGATTATCGAGGGGTCGATCAACGCCGCTCCCGCAATTTCGTCCCACATATATCCCGGAAGGGAGTATTTCCCCAAGTAGCGGGTAACCGGCGTATCCACCTTGGCAATCGCGGCCTGAATTTCCGGGCTGAGGCGCGTCTTCACCGAAATATCGATGGGGGTGATGGTCATTTTCTTCCAGGGAGCGCGCAACACGATTTGCGCCGCTTCCGGATCAAACCACCAGTTGAATTCCCGGCGCGAGTCGTGGGCTCCCGGGTCGATGCCGCCGGTGGTGGCATAAAATCCGCTACCCATCAGGACGAATTCTTTCGCGAGCGTGGCCACTTCAGGATCGAGCTTCAAAGCCAGGGCGTAATTAGTCAACGGTCCGCCGGCCCAGAGAACCACCTGGCCGGGATACTTGTGGACCATTTTTACGATAAATTCCGCAGCCGTGCCGGGCAGTGCTTTGGTATGCGGCTCCCCTTCGGGCATGGGAGGGACCAGATCGGGCGCGTGATAAGGCTCTTCGCGGATGGTGGAGCGTTGGGCTTCAAACCTCTCCGTCCACGCGCCTTTGTATTCGAATTTCCCGTATAGCGCTTCCCAGCGCTCGCTTTCTTCTTTGGAATTCAGCAGCGGGAACTCGGCGCCGGCGATCACCGGAATATCGGTGCGGTCGGCGACCTCGAGCATGCGCAACACGTGCTGGGTTTCCTCTTTCACCCATTGGTCGCCGCTGACGGTGGTGATGCCGAGGACATCGAACTTCTCCGACTGCAAGAAGACGAGGATCGCTTGCTGGTCGCTGGTTCCCGGGCCGCGAGCGTCCTGGTCGACGATTACCTTGATGCGTTCCTGAGCCGCCGCGGGGAACCATCCGAGGATGCAGAGCACTGGCAGTGCCAGCAAAAAAAACAACCGACCCATCGCGACTGCGATGGGCCGGTTTGTTCGGATCCTCGATTGTCCGGGCATGCTCTGCACTAGAATTGGAGCTTCAACCCGAACTGAATCAGACGCGGGTTATTCACCGTGGTATTCACCACACCGAACTCCGCAGGTGCGTTGAAATCGGAATTGGGCGTACCGAACTGCGGGTGATTCCAGAGGTTAAAAAACTCCGCCCGGAAATCCAGACGCATTCCCTCGCGCGGCAGTGGGAACTTCTTAATAAGCGAGAAATCGGTGTTCACGAAGCCTGGGCCGTTAACCGGAGACCGTCCCGCAGTCCCCAGTTCACCTGCCGCCGCCGCCGAGAAACACGAAGTATTGAACCACTCGCCCAGACTCGGACTGCCCAACTTGGCGCCGCAAGTCTGATTCGGACGGTTCAGGCTGTTTCCGTCGTTTTCGAAATTCACTCCTGACCCGTTGTCGCTATCGACCACGAACACCGGGAATCCCGAGGTGACCTTTTCGATTACCGTCACTTCCCAATTTCCCAGGATCTCGCTGGCCGCTCCGTTCCAATCGCTGCCATATTTCTTGCCTTTGCCGAACGGCAAGTCGTAGACCACGCTGGCGGTGAAATCGTTATTCAGATTGGTTTGCGACAGCCCCCAATCCAGTTTCTGCCAACCCGGCAGCGGGAAGTACGTTGCGCCTAGCGGGGTGCCCAGGCCGTCGGACAACGAATTGTCGTAGTTGCGGGAATAGGTGTAACCAATCAAAGCGTAGATGCCGTACCTCGAACTCTTGGTCTCCGCCTTGATCTGAAGCGCATTGTAGTGCGAGACGCCGATGTCCTCAATGTCAGACACCGTGGAGAATGGGAACTCCGTGTAGGGCACGCCGAACGCCGTTCCGCCCGGCCCGCATCCCAAGGTGTAACCGGAAACGGTTCCGCATGCGGCGGGAGACCCGATGTTGAGGTTATTCCCGTCGGTCAGAATGTGCGAGCCGCGCGAGCCCACGTATCCAGCGGTCAGAACGATCTGCCCGGGCAGTTGGCGCTCTACGTTCACGTTAAACTGCTGTACCCGGCCCTGTTTGAAATTGACGTCCTGCGCTTGAATCGTCCCAGTGAAGGACGCGGGATTGGGGGACGAGGTAAAAATGGGGACGAACCCAGTGGAAGAACTTTGCGCGGTCGGCGTCAGTCCAGCGTTAGCGCAAGCCGCGCCTGCGAAGGTGCACGCGCCGCCAAAGCCGAAGTAGTCCGATTCCGCGAAATACGGCGGATTCTGCCACAGGCCTTGATCGCCCTGGTTCCACGACGAGTCGTGAAATATCGAGTAACCCCCGCGAACCACGGTCTTGTCGCTATTGAACGGCTTCCAGGCAATGCCGATGCGAGGCTCAAGCGCCGTCTTGTCCATCAGAATGCCTGCGGAGTTGCTCGCACCCTGCCCTGCAACCAAAAATTGAGCAGTGGCCGGGTTAAAGTCGGCGATGCGATTGTGGGCCTCTGTGACTGGGGTGGTTAGCGCCCAAGCCAAGCCCAGGTTCAGAGTCAGGCTCCGGGATACCCGCCAATCGTCTTGCACATACGGCCGGTACATCTTCCAGCGCCGACCAGTTGTGGGACCATTGAAGGTTTGATCGTGAATCGCCAAACTGGGCAGGCCGAGAAGAAAATCGGCCTCCGGTTCGCCAGACCAAAACCCTGTATAGATCCAATAACCGTCTTGAAATGACTCGGTCTTAACGTTCATCTGATTGGCGCGAAGGGATGCGCCAATATTGATGTCGTGCTTGCCGCGAATCAAATCCAGATTGTCGAAGATGGAAAAGACATTGGTACCGCCCTGGTCCGGGGAGTAGCCGCGGTCACCCACTGACCAGTAACCACCGTCGAGTTGCGCCGAAGTCAGTCCGCAGCTCACCCCACCCGGCTCACAGACGCCCGCCGGGGTACAGTTGGTGTTTGCACCGGGAATGCCGAGCTTGGTCGCCTCGCACGATCCGGTCCCAATCGATGTTATGTAGTCGAAGATCCGGTTATAGCCGCCGGTGATCTGGTTCACGGTGTTCGGGGAGAAAACGTGAGTTTCCCGGAGAACGGCGTTGCGTCCGTGGTTGATGATGCCTTGATTGCTGGCGAAGGGGCTTTCTTCAGCAAATCCGGGCGCTCCACCAGGAACATAGGAGTTCGCCTGATCGTAAGCAAAGCGTCCCATGAACGAATCGGCGGTCGAGAAGTTGTGATCGAGCTTGACGTCAAAGGTCTTTTCATCCAGCTTGCGCACCGGCTCGTTCACATAGTTGTAGCCGAGCGCGGCGTTGTTGGCGTTGGGCGCCGGATACAGTTGCATCATCGCCTGGCCAATTGGATTAATCAGGCCCGATGGAACCTTATTGCAATCCGTTCCCGCGGCCTGGCTGCCGTCCGCATTGGACGGCACCGGATTGCCTGCGCCGTCGCACTGGAAATAGGGATTGGCACCGGCGATCCCGCTCACGTTTGGATTGGTAATTGCCCCGGGAGCACCGACCGGCCGCGGATTCCCGAAGGCATCATTAGTGAAATCGCCGTTGGTCATCGCGGCGGTGGGCACTAAACCGGTGTAAATGATTCCGTGGCGCTGATTCTTCTGCTCCATGTTAATGAAGAAGAAGGTCTTGCCTTTCCGGATCGGTCCGCCGAGCGAACCGCCGTATTGATTCAGGTTGAACTTCTCGGTGGAAGACGCGAAAAAGCTCCGTGCGTCGAGGTCGGTATTGCGGAGGAACTCGTACGCCGTTCCATGGAAGGCATTGCTTCCCGATTTCTCGGTCACCAGAACCGTGGGACCCGCACGCGTTCCGAATTCCGCGGAGTAATTGTAGGTCAACACCTTAAACTCTTGGATTGCATCGATCGAAGGCAGAATCGCCACGCCTCCAGCGGTCAGTTCGTTGTTGTCGTTGCCGTCCAGCAGCCAGTCCGTAGAATTCGCTCGCGACCCGCCGACCGATAGAGAAAATGACCCGCGCGCCGCCACTTCGCTGCTGGCGCCGGTGGTGAAGAAACTGTTCGGGTTGGTTTCCTGGATGGTGCCGGGAGTGAGGTTGGCGAGCTGCACGAAATCGCGCCCGTTCAGGGGCAATTCGGCAACTTCCTGCGAGGTGATCACCTGGCCGAGCGAAGCATTCGCGGCTTCCACCGCGACGTCCGTCGCGGTAACTTCTACCGACGAGCTGACCGACGCAGGCGAGAGCGAGAAATCCAGTTCGCGATGCTCATCCACTTGCAGGCGGGCGTCTTTTTGCTCCGCGCTCTGAAAGCCCTTGAAGTCTACACGGACCGTGTAGCTGCCCAGCGGCAACAGAGTGATCAGGTAGTGGCCCGATTCATCCGTGTTGGTCGCGCGTGATGCGCCGGTATCTTGTGAGACTACGGAGACCGAAGCCCCCGCGATCACCGATCCCGATTTATCCGAAACCGTGCCGGAAAAACTCGCATTCGCCTGGCCATACACCGTCGGTGAGACGCACAGCGCAACCACCAAGGCCATCACCACGAAAACTAATTTCTTGCTCATCTTCGACACCCCTTCTCGAGATCCTAAGGTCACTGCGATCATAAGGAATCGGCGCAAAACCCGCGGCTCATTCGATTCGCGCGCAAGCCAGCGCTCGCCACATCCAAGTCAAGTAAGGAGACCTCTAATTTGGGAATTTCCTGCTTTTCTGCTTGGTGCGATTAAAAATTCCCCCCAAATTCTGGCCCCCCAAAAATTAAACCGAACGTTACTTCCCAATCGCAGTTGTGTCAAGACGGTTGTTCGAGTTATCCACAGTTTCTCCGCAAATATACGCTTATACGCTGAAGAACCTTGGGATGTGGAAGCGCTACGGCCAACGAAAAGGCCGAAAAATTCGCGCTCAGATAAACAAATCAAATGCTTGTAATTCGAGAAGGAAATAAGAGCCTGGCCTCAGGGTAGGCCAGCGGCGCCGTGCATGCAGTGGTTCCGCCTATTCATAGTGCCATTGCGTGGTGTTTTCGCCAGCGGGGGCGTCTTTCAAAATCTGCCCGGCCATTGTGCGGATCAGCTCGAAATTGGTTGTGGGCTGCCAACCGTGGCCTTTCATCGGCCGGCCAAACTGAAACGTCCCACCGTAGTAGGGAGCATCCGTGTTGGCGAGAAAGTCTTGCAGTAGATATACGCCCAGATTGAGGTAGTAATTGTCCATATCGCCGCTGAAAACGTGAATCTTGCCGACCAGGCTGGGCCCTATCTTTGGCCAGTTGGACTGCAGGTATTCACGCAAATCGTAGCCATGTTCTCGCATGTAAACCGCTACGGAATGATCGATCTCGCCCGTTGCCGTGTCAAAAAGCGGTTTTGGATACCCATCATCACCGACTGGGCCGTAGGTGGCTTCCCAGATCGCGAACTGCCCGCCGGACCTCAACTTACTACCCAGAACGGACTCGAGCTCGGCTACCTGACGGTTGGTCATCCGCGGCTGGCCGTCCGAGGAGCGCTGAAAGTAATGGGGAGGATGGATCCATTCCTCCTCCGCCTCGAAGAAATTTTTTTCCTCGTACGCGTTTACGATTCCCAGGCGCCGGAAGTCCACTGGATCGGGGTAAAAAGTCCAAGTGCCGCCAAAGAAGTCTGGGTGAAAAACCTGCAGTGCCAGAGACTCCCAACCGCCCGTTGAACCGCCAGTCAACACTCGAGCGTAGCTCTTGCGAATAATGCGAAAGCGAGCCTCTACTTCCGGAATTAATTCCCGCATGATGGCATCGCCATACGGGCCATTATTCGCGGAGTTTACCGCGTATGAATCGTCGTAGTAGGGTGTGGGATGTTGGAACGTCACCGCGATCACCCGGGGGAATTTATCGGAAGTCCAGGCCTTGTAAAATTCGTAGGAGGTTTCGGGCATCACCAGCGCTTCCGCGGCAAGACGCAGCGGCCTACTGGGCGCAGCGACATTGAGCCCCTTGTTCGCCGCGGTTACCTCGTCAGAAGTAGGATGTGTCTCCTGCGCAGCCGCATCGAAACCGAACGGAGCATCCAGAGTGAAGTGGTTCTGAAGATAGAACACCGGATAGTAGGCCCGCGGATGGCTCTCGTATCCCTTCGGCAGCAACACCGTCGCGCCCAAATAGATAGGACATCCCCAGAACGCGGAGAGCGAAGGGCTCTTGAATTTCATATGCTTCACCCATTCGGTGTCCGCAGGAACCTCCACCGGCGGGAGGACTTTGCTCAGCGCCAAGTGGATGTCAAACGGCTTGTCGCTATCGAGATGCACTTTTTGAACTTCACTGATTAAGTTACCAGGCGAAACAGCGGCCTGTTGCCCTTCCCACTGGTCTAAGTGCATCCAAAGGTCGTGGCCATCTGCGCGATGGCACTCGGTATAAACGTTTAAGACCGCCTGGACGTAATATTCCCCGCTCGGTAGATCGCCTAAATGGCTCGGAAACGCTGACGTGTTTGTATCGATCACCACGGAAAGCCCGGGCTTCAGCTGATCTACATCTGCGCCAAGAACCGGGGCAACCCGGTTGTCCCAGTCGCCGACTTGCATCCGTGGTTCTGTCTCATTGTGTGCGGAGATAATGACCAACATCCGGCCGGTGACGGGTGTATTTCGAAGCGAGGAAGAAAAGGAGACCTCGAACTTTGAACCGGGC
>Ga0302324_100029212_pt1 | contig 10459 bp, 5 predicted proteins | sample Palsa_T0_1_FD_201949 | JGI IMG/M metagenome (GOLD analysis project Ga0302324, IMG submission 201949) | Peat permafrost microbial communities from Stordalen Mire near Abisko, Sweden - Palsa_T0_1 | ecosystem: Environmental > Terrestrial > Soil > Palsa > Peat permafrost | place: Sweden: Abisko... | reverse complement strand
CAGACAACCCACCACCTCCCCAAGAGCCAACCACCGCAACTACCGCCAACGCAGTATCCAACCCAGACCACACCAACAGAAGCCCCCCAGGTATGAAACGGGGCACACCTGGGGCGCCTACAGCCGCTCGACGATCTCCTCCAGCGGCTTGCGATCCGCCCGCGCGATCCACTCCTCCGGCGAGTGACGCCCCGGGTCACGCGAGCGCGCGGGGTAGCCGAACGTGAGGACCGTCACGGTGCGCTCGTCCTCTGCAAGCCCGAGCGCCTCTTGCATCGCGTCAGCGTCCGAAATGCCGTTCGGGCACGCGCCGATCCCGTCGTCCCATGCGGTCAGCATCATGTTCTGCGCGGCGCGGCCGGCGTCGAAGGTGGTCGGCCCCTTGCCGCTCACGGCGATCCCGATCACCAGCGCGGCGCCGCGGACGTTGCCGGCCGCGTAGACGGATTCGGCGATCCGCTCGCGCCGCTTTGGGTCCTCGACGACAAGGAATCGCCACGGCTGGCGGTTCTTCGAGCTCCCGGAGATCCGGCCGGCCTCGAGGATCCTGTGCACCGCGTCGTCGGGAATCGCGCGGTCCGAGTACTCGCGCACCTCGCGCCGACTCGTCACGGCCAGGAAGACATCCATGCCTCAAGCGTAAGGGATGGGCGCCCAGCACACACCGACCCACCTTCCCAAGGTCGCCCACCTTGGCGGAACGCCGGGACGTCCGGCACACTTCGCTCGGTGCCGTCCGGACCGCCTGTCTCAGATGCCGACGAACGTCTGCGCTTCATCGCCACTCCTGAGGCGCTTGCCGAGCTCGAGCTGACGGTCGAGGATCTGGCGGACCCTGACCTGCTATCGCTTGTGGTGGAGCAGCAGCACCCTGAGTTCGAGCAGGCGCTGGAAGAAGATCTGGACGAGATCGAGGTCCATGGCGAGTGGATCAATCCTCGCCTGCATCTCGCAATGCACGAGATCGTTGCCACGCAGCTGTGGAACGACGATCCGCCAGAGGTCTGGGAGACCGCTACGCGCTTGCTCCAGGACGGCTACGACCGCCACGAGATCCTGCATATGCTCGCGTCGCCCGTCGTCGGGCAGGTCTGGGGCGCCTTGCACGACGAGCTTCCCTATGACCGAGACCTCCACCTCGCCGCCCTGCAGGCACTTCCCGGCTCGTGGGAGAAGCGTCGCACCGCGAGGACGGCGGAGCGCCGGCACACGGACGGGCGCAAAGCAGCCCGCCGCGCCGCCAAAGCCTCCAGGCGCCGCAATCGCCGTCCGAGCTAGCCGCGAGGATTCCGTACATGATCGCCCTCCACGCTGTCTGGTCGCGCGACGCCCAGCTCTGCGTGTGGGGGGAGGACTCTGCGCTTCCCGCGCGGGCTCCGAAATGGCGCGGGCGCGTCGCTGCGAAGCCGCGGCCGCGAGCTCATCCGTTTGCCGCTGCGATGTCAGAGTTGCGGCGGGCTCTGGGTGGTCTCGGCCTGCTGGTGGCGCCGGGAGCGTGCGCCGACGGCGAGCTCACGCTGATGCTGCCCTCGTTCCGGGATGGACCGCAGCAGTCCCCGCAGCTGTTGCGTGCGGACGACGATGCGAGCGGGGGCAGTCAAAGTCCGAGCCTTCTGCACCCCTGGTCGGCGCCGGCGCTGGAGCTCGGCCCGATCCCGGCGGTCGACGTCCTGCTTGGTCTTCCCGTTCAGGACCAGGCAGGCGTTGCGCTGGGGGATTCGCTGCGCTTTCTTGCGGACGCGGGCAAGCTCGCGCTCGAGCTCCTCGCGCGTGGGCGGGTGCTCCCCGGACTCGTCCGCCGCGAGGAGGAGTGGTTGGCATGCTGGCGAGCGATTGCCTTCGACCCCGGCGACGCGGAGCGTGTGCGGTTACTGGCTGCCTCCATGCCCGCGCTACTAAGGGCCGAGTTCCCATCCGAAGGGCAGCGGACACACCCTGAGGCAATAGTCGGCGATCTGCTCGATGCCGTGGTTGACGCCTGCGCGCGGCGGCTGCTGCCAAACGGTCTCGGTGCCCAGCCGAAGCGGCGCCAGACGGCGCGCTCGCGTTCGGCTCCGGAGGCGTGGCTCGCGGCGCTCACGGACGCGGATCCCGTGGTCCACGCCGACGCGATCGCGCTCGCCGCGCTCGCCGAAGCGCTCGAAGGGTGGCAGCAGGCGGGCGAGCATTACGCCGCGCATCGGATGTTCCGCACCTGCTTCCGGCTGTCTGCGCCGGAGGATCTGCCCGGCGCGGCCGATGACGGCGATGAGCTCGCCGCGCCGGCGTGGCGCGTCGAGATCCTGCTGCAGTCCAAAGACGACCCCAGCGTCCTGGTTCCGGCGGAGGAGGTGTGGAGCTCTAACGGGAGCGGCCTGCGCGTCCTTGGCCACCTGATCGAGGAACCTCAGGAGCGGCTCCTCGGGGGACTCGGTCACGCGCTGCGACTGTGGCCCGACCTCGAGCCGGCGCTGCGCGCGCCCGCGCCGACCGGCGTCGACCTGGACGCCGAGGCCGTTGTGCGCTTCCTGCGCGACGCGGCCCCGGCGCTTGAGCAGGGCGGCTTCGCCGTGCTCGCGCCGGCGTGGTGGAGCCAGCGGCTGCGCCTCAAGCTGAAGGCCGAGCCGTTCGAGGAATTCGAGGAGGGGAGCGGGCTGTTCAGCCTCGAGGGCCTGTGCAAGTACGAGTGGCGGGTCGCGGTCGGCGATGCCACGCTCACGCTGGCGGAGCTGCGCGAGCTGGCCACGCTGAAGCTGCCGCTGGTCAGGGACCGGGGGCGCTGGATCGTGCTGCGCTCGGAGGACGTCGATGCCGCGCTCGCGTTCTTTCAAGGCAGGGAGGAGAGCGGTGAGGCGCCCGCGGCCGAGTTGCTCCGCGCGAGCCTCGGGCTCGACGCGGCCCGGGCCGATCTGCCACCAGCCGAGATCGAGGCTCACGGGTGGTTGAACGAGCTGCTGAGCGGGAATGGCGAACGCAGGCTGCAGGAGGTTCCGACTCCCGCGAGCTTCGTGGGAGAGCTCCGGCCGTATCAGCAGCGGGGACTTGCGTGGTTGTCCTTCCTGGCGAGCCTCGGCCTGGGCGCGTGCCTGGCGGACGATATGGGGCTCGGAAAGACCCCACAGCTGCTCGCGCTGCTGCTCGCCGAGCGCGAGCAGCCCGCAAACGGCAAGCGACGAAAGCGTCTGTGGCCAACGCTCCTGATCTGCCCGATGTCGGTGGCGGGGAATTGGGAGCGCGAGGCCGAGCGTTTCGCCCCGGGCCTGCGCGTGCACGTCCATCATGGCTCTGAGCGCCTGAGGGGCCGGGAGTTCGCGCGCGTCGCGCGCGCGAGCGACGTGGTGATCACCACCTACGCCCTCGCCACCCGGGACCGCGACGGGCTTGCGGCCGTGAAGTGGGAGCGGGTGGCCCTCGACGAGGCGCAGAACATCAAGACGATCGACGCGAAGCAGACGCGTGCGATCCGCTCGCTCCCGTCCCGGCACCGGGTCGCGCTGACGGGCACGCCGGTCGAGAACCGCCTGACCGAGCTGCACTCGATCATGGACTTCCTCAACCCGGGCCTGCTCGGCCCCGCGGCGACCTTCAAGCGCAACTACGCGACGCCGATCGAGCGCTGGCGCGACGCGGACGCGACCGAGCGCCTACGCCGTGCGACCGGCCCGTTCATCCTCCGCCGACTGAAGACCGACAGGGCGATCATCAGCGACCTGCCCGAGAAGATCGAGATGCGGGTGGACTGTCACCTGACCAAGGAGCAGGCAACGCTGTATCAAGCGGTCGTCGACGAGATGCTCGAGAAGGCGGCGGCCGCGACCGGGATCGAGCGCTCCGGAATCATCCTCGCGTCGCTGATGAAGCTCAAGCAGGTGTGCAACCACCCGGCCCATCTGCTGAAGGATCGCTCTGATCTCGATGGCCGGTCCGGCAAGCTCGCGCGGCTCGAGGAGCTTCTCGCCGAGGCGCTCGCCGAGGGCGATAAGGCCCTGTGCTTCACGCAGTTCCCCGAATTCGGCCACGCGCTCAGAGGGCATCTGCAGGACCGCCTCGGCCACGAGATTCTGTTCCTCCACGGCGGCACCGCGAAGGTTGCACGCGACGAGATGGTCCAGCGGTTCCAGTCGGTGGACGGACCGCGCCTGTTCCTCTTATCGCTGAAGGCGGGCGGAACCGGACTCAACCTGACGGCCGCCAATCACGTGATCCACTTCGACCGGTGGTGGAATCCGGCCGTTGAGGACCAGGCGACCGACCGTGCGTTCCGGATCGGCCAACGCAAGAACGTCCAGGTGCGCAAGCTCATGTGCGTCGGCACGCTCGAGGAGCGGATCGACACACTGATCAACCAGAAGAAGGATCTCGCCGATCGCATCGTCGGCAGTGGCGAGGCATGGATCGCCGATCTCGACACCACGCAGCTGCGCGAGCTTGTGTCGCTGTCCAGCGACGCGGTGGCGGAGCGGACATGAGCCCGTGGGTCGATTACCACGACTACGGGCCCTCGCGGCCGCTCCCTGCCGAAGGTGGGATCGCCGCTCGCAGCCGGCGCGGCGCGATCGGCGAGACGTGGTGGTCGCAGCGGTTCATCGAGCTGCTCGAGTCCTTCGGCGTCGGGTCGCGGCTGAAGCGCGGCCGCAACTACGCGCGCAGCGGCCAGGTGATCGAGCTCGACGTCGAGCCCGGCGTGGTGCTCGCGAAGGTCCAGGGATCGCGCTACACGCCGTACCGCGTCAGGATCCGCGGCAAGGTCCTGTCCGAGGCGCAATGGCGCCGCGCCGAGAAGGCGATGGCCTCGGAGGCGCTGCACCTCGCAAAGCTCCTCGCCGGCGAGATGCCTCGCGATATCGAGGACGTGTTCTCCTCCTGCAAGCTGACTCTGTTCCCGCGTAGCAAGCCCGAGCTGAGGGCGAGCTGCAGCTGTCCGGACTCGGAGAACCCTTGCAAGCACGTGGCCGCCGTGTACTACATCCTTGCCGAGCAGTTCGACGAGGATCCGTTCCTGATCTTCACCTGGAGGGGCCTCGAGAAGGAGGAGCTGCTCGAGCGGTTGCGCAGCCGGCGCGGAGCTGGCGGTGGTCGCCGTGCAGCGCTGGGCGCTGGGACGGTCCGGGCGGGCGCGGGCGCGGATCCCGAGGTTCCGCCCGCCACAGCGCTCGAATCGTTCTGGTCCAGCGGGCCCGGCTTGGCCGAGCTCCGCGTCAGCCCGCTCGCCGGCCATGCGCCTGACGCGCTGCTGCGTCAGCTCGGCCCCGCGCCCGTCGAAGCCGGCGGTGTGAACCTCGTCGAGCTGCTGGCGCCCGCGTACGAGGCGCTCGCGCAGGCGGCCGAGCGTCGCGCGCTGGAAGGTTAGCCCGGCAGCCATAGTGCACGGTTGCCACACGTGGGTGACATTTTTCTCCACTAGGGCTTGAAAACGCCGGACGTATGAGTTACCGTCACAAACCGCAATCGAATCGAAGCCCATGCTCCAATCCGTCAATACATCAAGTTTCCCAGCCGAAGCGGCGATCGCCGCGTCGACGTTGCCGTGTGGGCATAGCTTCGATCTGAAGTGCCAGCCCGGCTCTTCCGCAGCCCTCGCCGCGAGGTGTGCATGCTAGAGATCTAGCGCACATAGCAAGCGAAGCGAGGGCGACCAACGGGTCGCCTTTTTTGTTTCTGGAGGCAACCAGCAGACTGTGAACCAAAGGTGATGCTCAGCTTGAATAAGATCTAACCACAACAGAGGCCCCGCCTGAGAGAGAAAGGTCCTCACCATGCAGCATCGGAATCGTGCACCTGTGACCAGGTGTCACTTACCCGTGCGATTCCTCGTTTGCATACGGTGGGCATCGGGCTCCAGAACCCCTCCACGTAGGACACCCGCACCGCTGTAGTTACCAGTCGCGGATGATCCAGGGTCGAAGGGTAGGCGAGAGGCATAGACAACATCGTTGGCGATGAAGCCAACGATCCAATACGTGACCCGAAGCGCGTCCAGAACGGCCGCCTGTGCGTTGAGCCCCTGCCCAGAGGCTGGACAGACAGGCCTATGCCGCGATCCACGTGACCGTAGCTCAGCCGGTAGAGCGCTCGCTTGAAAAGCGGGGCGTCGCAGGTTCGACCCCTGCCGGTCACATCACCAGGCTCCGTAGCTCAACCACGGCAGAGCTCCCGGCTCTTAACCGGGAAGGTGCAGGTTCGACGCCTGCCGGGGTCGCTTACCCTTTTTCCGTTCCGGCGTGGTCGAGTAGGAAAGACGCGCGGTTGTTACCCGCGAGAGCGCAGGTTCGAGCCCTGCCGCCGGAGTGCCAACGCTGGCTGTAGGGGAGTCGGCCACCCCACCGGCCTCGGACGCCGGAGATCGCTCGATCGAGGGCTCTCTTACGCCAGATCGATACCGGGCGCCTTGTGCCCGAGATCGCAGGTTCGACTCCTGCCAGCCAGACCTTGCGCGGTAGAGGAGCGGTTGTCCTCGCGAGCCTCATGAGCTCGAGACCGTGGGTTCGAATCCCACCCGCGCGACTTCACGGGGGGCGTAGCTCAGACGGACGGAGCGCTCGCTTGTCAGGCGAGAGGCCGCCGGTTCGAATCCGGCCGTCCCCGCTGTGGCCGTGGTGTAGCGGAAGCATTCGAGGTCGTGATCCTCGCGGCGCCGGTTCGAATCCGGCCGGCCACCCCTTCACCAGCGGACGCTGAGCATCGGCGAGCTCACCGGCCTGTAACGCCGACGCCTCGCGCTGTGGTGGTTCGACTCCACCCGTCCGCATCACCTCGGGGATGAAGCTCAACCGGCAGAGCACCTCGCTCGCACCGAGGAGGATCGGGTTCGACTCCCGGCATCTCCACCTGTTCTCCGCCTCCGTAGTGTCAGCGGCAAGCACGCGCCCGTCGTAAGGCCGAGGTGCAGGTTCGAATCCTGCCGGAGGCTCCTCCTCGAACGCCCGTAGCTCAGTGGACAGAGCGCTGCCCTGCGACGGCAGCGGTCGCTGGTTCGACTCCAGCCGGGCGTGCCACTTCACGCGGACGTAGCTCAGTCGGCAGAGCACCGGGCTTCCACCCCGGGGAGACCCGTTCGATCCGGGTCGTCCGTTCTCGCATAGGCCTGTGGTGTAACAGCAGCATGGCGAGCTCCAACCTCGCCGATCCAGGTGCGAATCCTGGCGGGCCTGTTCTCAATCTTGTTCGTCGCGGGCCGGAGCGGCTCGGTTATCTATGGTCAGGGCGGCCTCGGCCGTGCGGTTCGATCCCGCGCATCCGACCGCACTCCACGACCGCGACTCACAAGTACACGCTGCCGTGGGCCGGAGCGGTACCGGTTATCGCCACAGGAACGAGAAGGCGGGGAGGTGGGACCCAATCCTGCGCGCTCGTCTGGAGGGGGGCTTGGCGGCCCCACCCGCAATGCGGGCTCCACCGGTCTGCACACCATGACCACGGCCTTGACTACACAAACAACCGACACCTGCGAAAGGAGGTGTGAGATGTCGTATCTGAAGCGGCACGGCGCGAAGCGTGTGCCGCAGCGGGCGCCAATCCCCGACTCGGGTCAGGCGCCGAACTCGGCGGGCGGCTTCGTCTGGGAGGTCGATGATTGGGCTCGGCTCCGCCGGTTCCTGATCCTCGGCTCCGAGGGCGGCAGCTACTACGCGTCCGAGCTCGTGCTGACGCGTGAGAACTCGCAGGCGGTCGAGCGCTGCATCCGCGAGGACGGTAAGCGCGCCGTCGCGGAGATCGTGCACACAAGCGAGGCCGGCCGGGCGCCGAAGAACGACCCGGCGCTGTTCGCGCTCGCGATGGCGGCGGGTGTTGGGGACGAGGAGACGCGCCGGGCGGCGCTCGAGGCGCTGCCGCGAGTGGCTCGCACGGGCACGCACCTGTTCCAGTTCGCCACGTTCGTGGAGCAGTTCCGTGGCTGGGGCCGCTCGCTGCGACGAGCGGTGGGTGGCTGGTATGCCGGCCGTTCGGTGGACGCGCTCGCCTACCAGGCGGTCAAGTATCGCCAGCGAGAGGGCGTGACTCATCGCGACCTCCTGCGTCTCGCGCACCCGGCAGCCAAGGTGTCGGCCGGTAACCCGGCGCTCGAGGTCTCGCCGGAGCACGCGGCGCTGTTCGAGTGGATCGTCCGCGGCACGGACGACGACGGTCTGCCGCCACTGGTCGAGGCCTTCGTCGGAGCCCAGGCGGCCGAGACGCCGAAGCAGGCAGCTGCGCTGGTGCGCGAGTACCGGCTGCCGCGAGAGGCGCTCAAGCCAGAGCATCTCACCTCTGCGGAGGTGTGGGCGGCGCTGCTCGAGGAGATGCCGATGACGGCGATGATCCGCAACCTGGCGACGATGACCCGGGTCGGCGTGCTCGAGCCGGGGTCGGCCGGCACGAGCAAGGTGCTCGCGCAGCTGGGCGACGCGGAGCGGATCCGGAAGGCTCGGGTCCATCCGATCGCGCTGCTCGCGGCGCTCCGTACGTACGCCGCCGGACGCGGCGCACGTGGCCGCGGCGAGTGGAACCCCGTACGCGAGGTCATCGACGTGCTCGACGCCGCGTTCTACACGGCGTTCGAGAGCGTCGAGGCCACAGGCAAGCGACTGCTGCTCGCGCTCGACGTGTCGGCCTCGATGACCTGCGGCGAGGTCGCCGGCGTTCCGGGGCTGGCACCACGCGATGCCTCGGCGGCGCTCGCGCTCGTAACCGCGGCGACGGAGTCGCGCTACGAGGTGGTCGGCTTCTTCGCCGGCACCGGCGCGTTCGAGACGCGCGGGGCCGGTCGGTTCGCCGGCCGCGCCGACGGTCTGACGCCGCTCACGATCTCGCCGCGCCAGCGGCTCGACGATGTCGTGAAGACTGTCTCGGGTCTGCCGTTCGGCGGCACCGACTGTGCGCTGCCGATGATCTACGCGCAGAAGCTGGGGCGCGAGATCGACACGTTCGTGATCTACACCGACTCGGAGACCTGGGCGGGGGACGTTCACCCGGTCCAGGCTCTGCGTGACTACCGCCGGGCGTCGGGCATCGACGCACGGCTGGTCGTCGTCGGCATGGTCTCGAACGGGTTCTCGATCGCCGATCCGGCCGATCGGGGGATGCTCGACGTCGTCGGGTTCGACACCGCGACGCCGCAGCTGATCGCCGACTTCGCCCGCGGAACGCTCTGACACAGGGCGGCTCGGCGGGCGAACGGAGACGCGCCGCCGCCGAGCTGGTCCCGGCGGCGGCGCCGCACGCAGCTGCTCTCACGACACCGTGGCCGAGCGGTGAGGCGCGCGCCTGCAAAGCGCGTACACGGCGGTTCGAGTCCGCCCGGTGTCTTGCCTACAAGAACCAACACGAGGAGGATGAGTCCAATGACGATCAAGACGTTCGGCCCCGTGGACGAGCGGAGCCTGAAGCAGCTCGAGCGCTGCATGGAGGCCGGCGATGCCGAGTTCGGCGTGCTGTGCGCCGATCATCACCCGGGCTACAGCCAGCCGATCGGCGGCGCCGTCGCGTACGAGGGCTACGTTTCGCCGTCGGGCGTGGGATTTGATGTCGGCTGTGGCAACAAGGCCGTCCGTACCGATCTCACCCACGACGACCTCGCCGCGCTCGGCGGCGTCGAGCCGATCATGCGTGAGATCACCCGCCGGATCTCGTTCGGCATCGGGGTGCCCGCGCAGGAGCGCACCGATCACCCCGTGCTCGAGAAGATCCGCGACGCCGAGTTCGAGCCGCAGCGCAAGCTCGCGGGCCTTGCGGAGTCGCAGCTCGGCACGGTCGGCTCGGGCAACCACTACGTCAACCTGATGGAGGACGAGCAGGGCCTGGTGTGGGTCGGAGTCCACTTCGGCTCGCGCGGCTTCGGCCACAAGACGGCGTCGGGCTTTCTCGCGCTCGCGCAGGGCCTGCCGTTCGATGGACGGGCGGTCGAGGGCGAGATGGACTCGCCGCCGGTGCTGCTCGAGATCGGCACCGAGCTCGGCGAGGCGTACATCTCGGCGATGGAGCTCGCGGGCGAGTACGCCTACGCCGGCCGCGATGTGGTGGTGGCTAAGGTGCTCGAGATCCTCGGTGCCGACGCCGTCCACGAGGTGCACAACCACCACAACTTCGCGTGGCGCGAAGAGCACCTCGGCCGAACCTACTGGGTCATCCGCAAGGGCTGCACGCCGGCGCGGCCCGGCCAGGAGGGATTCGTCGGCGGCTCGATGGGCGACGACTCGGTGATCCTCGAGGGGGTCGAGTCCACCGAGGCCGAGGAGTCGCTGTTCTCGACCGTGCACGGCGCCGGCCGGGTGATGAGCCGCACGCAGGCGGCGGGCAAGGTCCGGCGACGCAAGCGCTGGGCGTGCAGCCACCGCGACTGCGACCGCGTCTTCGACCTCGACGGCATCAGCTCGCACGCCGGCGCACCGAAGCGCGGCGTCTGCCCCGAGCACCCCGATTCGCGCCTGAGGAAGGTGTGGATCGAGGAGCAGCTGAAGCCAGGCAAGGTCGACTGGCCCGCCGTCCAGGCACGCCTGCGCGA
>Ga0302324_100029210_pt1 | contig 10459 bp, 7 predicted proteins | sample Palsa_T0_1_FD_201949 | JGI IMG/M metagenome (GOLD analysis project Ga0302324, IMG submission 201949) | Peat permafrost microbial communities from Stordalen Mire near Abisko, Sweden - Palsa_T0_1 | ecosystem: Environmental > Terrestrial > Soil > Palsa > Peat permafrost | place: Sweden: Abisko... | reverse complement strand
GTGTGGTAAGTCCGGTGATCGCGCAGGCGAGCACCGCGCAGATCAACAGGCGTACCGGTCTGGCCGGGCTGTGGTTGTGAATCCTGATGTTCATGTCCAATTCTCCTTAAGCGTTGACTTCAGTGCTGCACACTCCGGCTGGACTGTGCTTGTGATCTGGTGTTGTATTCAACTACAACACTAAACCAATGTCAAGAGCCCCTGCGGGGGTGACGACAGCTTGCCGGGCAGGCAAGTGTCACTAGAATCAGCGCTCTTTTTCGCCGCTGGAGTCTCCATGAAGCAGCCCCTGAACGTTGCCATCACCGGCGCTGCCGGTCAGATCGGCTATGCCCTGGCATTTCGTATCGCCTCGGGAGCGATGCTAGGCGCCGATCAGCCGGTCAATCTGCAGCTGTTGGAAATCCCGGCGGCGCTGGCCACGCTCGGCGGTGTGGTCATGGAGCTCAATGACTGCGCGTTTTCCACGCTCAACAAAGTGCAGGCCAGCGACGATGCCAAGGTCGCGTTCCGCGACTGCCACGTCGCGCTGCTGGTGGGCGCGCGGCCGCGCGGGCCGGGCATGGAACGCAAGGATCTGCTGCTGGCCAACGCGCAGATCTTTTCCGCGCAGGGCAAGGCGCTGGACGCGGTCGCGGACCGTGCGTTGCGCGTGCTGGTGGTGGGCAACCCCGCCAATACCAACGCGCTGATCGCCAGCCGCAACGCGCCCGGCATCGAGCGGCGTAATTTCACCGCCATGACGCGCCTGGATCACAATCGCGCTTTGTCGCAACTGGCGGCGAAGACCGGCGCGCACGTCAACGACATCAAGCGCATGACCATCTGGGGCAATCACTCCGCGACGCAGTATCCGGACTTGAGTCACGCGCAGGTCAGAGGCAAGCCCGCGAACGGCCTGGTCGACCAGCCATGGATCGAGCAGCAGTTCATTCCTACGGTGCAGCAGCGCGGAGCGGCAGTCATCAAGGCCCGCGGCTCTTCCTCGGCCGCATCGGCAGCGTCCGCAGCCATCGACCATGTGCGCACCTGGATGCTCGGCACCGCCGCGGGTGACTGGACCAGCATGGCGGTAGCATCGGACGGCAGCTATGGGATCGAGGAGGGACTCATCTACTCCTACCCGGTGACCTGCAGCAACGGTGCATACCAGATCGTGCAGCAGCTGCCGATCGACGACTTCGGCCGCAAACGCATGGATCTGAGCGCGGTCGAGCTGCGCGAGGAGCGCGACGGTGTTCGCGAGCTGCTCGGCAGCTGAAGCGCGCGTGGCGGCGTACAAGCGGCTATAGTTCCTGCGCGCGACGGACCTCGTTGTACCAGGGGCGATTGCATGATTGGCGCCATCATCACCGTCTGTTTCATCGTCGCGGTGCTGTATCTGGCGTACCGCCGCCTGCCGCTGTTCAGCTTCACCGTCGCCTTCACGGTATTGCTGATCGCCTATAGCGCGCTCGGCAGTCCCGCCGGGCTGTGGCAGGGCCTGCTGTGGGTGCTGCTGGTGTGCTTCTGGCTGCTGAACCTGCGGCCGCTGCGCATCGCACTGATCAGCCGGCCGTTCATGCGTACCTACCGCCGCCTGCTGCCCGCCATGTCCGACACCGAGCGTGACGCGCTGGAGGCCGGCACGGTGTGGTGGGAGGGGGAACTATTCACCGGCAATCCCGACTGGCGCAAATTGCACTTGGCGCCAGGTCCGAAACTGTCGGCCGAGGAGCAGGCCTTCCTCGACGGCCCGTGCGAGATGCTGTGCCGCATGGTCGACGATTTCGACATCACGCACCGGCGCGCCGATATGCCGCCGGAGGTGTGGCAGTACATCAAATCGCAGGGTTTCTTCGCGATGATCATCCCGAAGCGCTATGGCGGTTTGGAGTTCTCGACCTATGCGCATTCGTGCGTGCTGGTGAAACTCGCCGGCCGCAGCGTGACCTGCGCCTCCACGGTCGCAGTTCCCAATTCCCTGGGGCCTGCGGAACTGCTGCTGCATCACGGCACCGAGCAGCAGAAAAACCATTACCTGCCGCGGCTCGCGCGCGGCGAGGAAATCCCCTGTTTCGCACTCACCGGCCCGCGGGTGGGCTCGGACGCGGCATCGATCCCCGACACCGGCGTGGTGTGTCGCGGCCAGTGGCAGGGACGCGAAGTCATCGGCCTTAAGTTCAACTTCTCCAAGCGCTATATCACTCTGGCGCCGGTGGCAACCGTGGTGGGCCTGGCGTTCCGGATGTTCGACCCGGAGCATCTGCTCGGCGAGCAGGTCGATATCGGCATCACCTGTGCACTGCTGCCGCGCGATACGCCCGGCATCGAGATCGGGCGGCGTCACATGCCGCTCAACGTCGCGTTCCTGAACGGTCCGGTGCGCGGCCACGACGTATTCGCGCCGCTCGATTGCATCATCGGCGGACTTGCGATGGCGGGATCCGGCTGGCGCATGCTGGTCGAACAGCTATCGGTCGGTCGCTGTATCTCGCTGCCGGCGAATGCCACCGGCGGCGCTCTGGCCGCCATTTTCGCGACCGGCGCCTACGCGCGCGTGCGGCGCCAGTTCAATACGCCGATCGGCCGCTTCGAGGGCGTGGAGCAGGTGATCGCGCGCATGGTGGCCTTCGGCTACATCATGGACGCGGCGCGCAGCGTGACCACCGCTGCCATCGACAGCGGCGAGAAGCCGGCGGTGCCGGCTGCAATCCTCAAGTATCACGTCACCGAGCTGGGGCGGCGGGTCGGGAACGATGCGATGGATGTGCAGGGCGGCAAGGGCATCATGCTCGGGCCGAACAACTATCTCGGGCGCGGCTATCAGTCGATTCCGATCGCGATCACGGTCGAGGGCGCCAATATTCTCACCCGCAGCCTGATCATCTTCGGCCAGGGCGCCATACGCTGCCACCCGTTCGTGCTACGCGAAATGAACGCGGTCTGGGACCAGGATCGCAAGCACGGCGTGTCCGAATTCGATCGCGCGCTGTTCGGTCACATCGGCTTCACGATATCCAACGCTGCGCGCTCGCTGCTGATGGCGTTGAGTCTGGCGCGCTTCGAGCGCGTGCCGGAAACCGGGCCGACACGGCGCTACTACCAGCACATCGAGCGCTTCAGCGCCTCGTTCGCCTTCGCCACCGACGTCGCGATGCTGACCCTGGGCGGCTACCTGAAGAAGAAGGAGACCATATCGGCACGCCTGGGCGACGTACTGTCGGCCATGTACCTGGCCTCGATGGTGCTCAAGCACCACGAGAATGAGGGCCAACCGCCGGAGGAACTGCCGGTGGTTGAGTGGGCCTGCCGTGAGCTGCTCTATCAGGCGCAGGAGCAGCTGCACAGCGTACTGCGCAATTTTCCCAACCGCGCACTGGCCGCCATGATGCGGCTGCTGGTATTCCCGCGCGGCCTGACCTATTTTGCCCCGGCCGACCGCCTCGGACGCAGCGTTGCCGAGCTGGTGCTCAACGACACCGCCACGCGCACACGGCTGTGCCGCCTGGTGTACCGCACCGTTGAGCCCGGCAACCCGCTCGGTGCGCTGCAGCAGGTACTGGAAATGGCCGCAGTGGCCGAGCCGCTGGAGCGGCGGCTGCGGGTCGAGGGCCAGAAGACCGGCCGTCTGACGGCGCTCGATTTGCCGGGCCAGATCGAGCAGGCCTGCGCGCTCGGCATTCTTTCCGAGGCGGAAGCGCAACTGCTCGCCGACTATGACCGCCGGGTGATGCAGATCATCGATGTGGACGATTTCGCGCCGCACGAGCTGGGGCAAGCCGCGGCCCGAACATTTCCGCGCGCCATCAATCCAACCATCATGCACAGCAGTTGATGCCGCACTAATGTACCTGGCGTTCTTTGGAATAGCGGAAAAGCCGTTTGCGATCACCCCGGATCCGCGTTACCTCTACCTGAGCGCGCGGCATGCGGACGCGCTGGCGCATCTGGTGTACGGCATCAACGAGGCCGGCGGCTTCATCCAGCTCACCGGCGAGGTAGGTACCGGCAAGACCACCACTATCCGCTCGCTGCTGGCGCGCGCTCCGAAGAACGCCGAGATTGCCCTGATTCTCAATCCGCGGCTGTCGCCGGGCGAATTCCTGCTGGCGCTGTGCGAGGAGCTGGGACTGGGGGCGAACGACAGTGCCGCGGGCAACTCCAAGGAGATGGTGGATCTGCTGAATCGCTATCTGCTGCGTGCGCACGCGCAGGGACGGCGCGTGGTGCTGATTGTCGATGAAGCGCAGAACCTGGCGCCCGAAGTGCTGGAGCACATCCGGCTGCTCACCAACCTTGAGACCGAAACCCAGAAGCTGCTGCAGATCATTCTCATCGGCCAGCCGGAGCTGCGCAAACTGCTGGCGCGCGAGGATCTGCGCCAGCTGGCACAGCGCATCACCGGCCGCTATCACCTGGATCCACTGACGCGCCAGGAGACCGCGGCTTATGTGCGGCATCGAATGCGCGTCGCCGGCGCCACGGCCGATATCTTCACCGGCAGCGCATTGCGCGCGGTGTTCAACGTCACGCGCGGCATTCCGCGTGTCATCAATATCGTCTGCGATCGGGCGCTGCTCGGCGCCTACACCCAGGATCTGCACCAGGTGCCCGGCGCGCTGGTGCGCCGGGCCGCTGCCGAAGTGTTCGACCAGGAGCTGTCACCGCGCTGGATGCCGCTGCTGATCGGCGGCCTGGCGGTGGCGGTGCTGGCGGGCAGCGCCGCATTATTCTGGCGCTTTGCCCCTGCCCGGATGATTCCCGGCAGCGCGAGCACCAATCCCGCGGCCGCTAGCGTGCCTGCAACCACCACCCCGGCCACCGCCGCGCCGGCCACCGTCGCCCCGGCCACCGTCGCCCCGGCCGCCGAGCCCGCCGCCACGGCCGCCACGGCCGCGGGCGCCGCCACTTCGAGTGGCGCTGCGGCCGGAGAACCGAACCCGGCCACTGCAGCGGCGCCGCCTGCCTTTGCGCAGCTGCTGGCGATGAATCGCAGCAGCGCCGACCCCGACACGGCGTTCGCCCAGCTGCTCGGCCTGTGGCAGGCGACCTACAGCCCGGGCAAGACCGACGGCTGCACCCAGGCCCTGGCGCAGGGTCTGCGCTGTCTGATGCAGCGCGGTTCGCTCGCACAGTTGCGTATGCTCAACCGACCCGCCATCCTGATGCTGAGCGACGATGCGGGGACGGCCAGCCAGGTCGTGCTGCGCGCGCTTGGGGAAGATACGGCGCAAGTGCAGATCGGGAGCCAAAGCGCGACCATCAGTGTCGCGGAACTCACGCGCTACTGGTTCGGCGACTTCGTGCTGTTGTGGCGTCCCAGTGGCAAGGATGTTCGCGACCTGAGCGCCGGGATGCGCGGCGCACCGGTGCGGCGGCTGCGCGAGCAGCTCAATCGCTGGAGCGGCGACGGCAGCAACGCCTCGAGCAGCGATGAATACGATGGGAGCCTGGTGCAGTTGGTCGAACAGTTTCAGCGCGCCAATCGCCTCACGGTCGACGGCATCGCCGGCATCGAAACGCAGGTGGCGCTGGACGCCGTGCTGTCGGCGCCGGATTCGCCGTTGTTGCAGCCGCGTGCGGCACAACAGGCCTCCGCCCGAGGCAGCTGATGTCGCTCATTCTCGACGCACTGAAGAAATCCGAGGCCGAACGGCAACGGCAAACCGGGCCGACCTTGCTCGAGGTGCGCATTTCCCAGCCGCGGCGCCGCTATCCGGCCTGGGTGATGGCGGTCGGGGCCCTGCTCGCCCTCAACATGCTGCTGCTGCTGGTATTCGTGCTGCATCGGCCGGCATCCTCGCAGGCGCAAGCGCCGCCAACCACGGCCATGGCGCCGGCAGCCGCGGCAGCAGCGCCGGTGGCGAGCGTGCCGGCGCCGACATCGTCGGGCGCGCCGCCCAACGGCGTGGTGCCAGTAACAGCGAGCACGCAGGCGCCGGTGCTCGACAGCTCAGCAGCGCTCGACCGCGGCAGCGGGACCATGCAGCCGGTACCGAGGATGCCCCAACGCGAGGCCGGCGGCGACGGGCAGGACAGCGCCGGCAACCCCGCCGACGATGAGCCGGCGGTGCCGCCCGGCCGCGACGCCGCCAGCTCCGAACGCGACAGCGCCGGCCACTACGCCAATCTTCCGAATTTCAGCGACGTCGGCGGCGATCTGCCGGACCTGCGGCTGGATCTGCATGTCTACGCCGAACGCGCGCGCGACCGTTACGCGATGATCAACATGCACCGAGTGCGCGAAGGTGACGCGTTACCGGAAGGGCCACGGGTGCTGGCGATCACACGCGAGGGCGTTGCCCTGGACTACCGCGGCCAGGAATTCATGCTCCGTCCGCAGTAGCGAGCTTGGCGTCCTTGAGCAGGCTCTGCAGCTCGAACTGCGCATCCGCGACCTGTTCTGGAGTCGGCGACAGGCCGTGGTCCAGCAGACGCTTGGACTGCATATGGTCCTGGATGCGGTTCAGCGAGTCGACCGCGATCAGGCGCCGCGACTGGAAATAAAACGCCGAGAACGCCGGTTTCTGCAAATCGCCGCGCGTCACCACCTGGTCGTAGCCGTGGCTCAGGCCCACCATCTGCAGCTTGATGTCGTACTGGTCGGACCAGAACCAGGGCGCGGCGCGAAATGGCCGTTCGCGCCCCATGAGCGCGGCCGCCGCCGATTTGGCCTGCTCGATCGCATTTTGTACCGACTCGAGCCGCAGCAATCGTCCATCGGCCAGGCGTCGCGCGGTGCAGTCACCGGCCGCAACGATCGACGCATCGCTGGTGCGCGCACAATCATCAACGATGATGCCGCGATCGCAGGCCAGGCCGGCGGCGGCGGCCAGCCGGTCATCGGGCACCACGCCTATTCCCACTACGACGCAGCCGGCCGCGTGCTCGCGCCCATCGGCCGTGCGTACCGCCTCGACCCGGCCGCCACTTCCCGCAAGCCCGGTCACCTGCGCGCCGAATACCAGTTCAACGCCGTGCGAGCGATGCAGGCGCTCGAATGCTTCGGATACGATCGGCGCGGTCACACGCGACATCAATCGCGGCAGACCTTCGAGCACCGTCACTTCAGCTCCGAGCTTGCGCGCGCTCGCAGCCACTTCCAGGCCGATAAAGCCGCCGCCGATGACTACCACCGGCCGTTGCTCGGCCGCGCAGCGGCGGATCGCCGCAGAGATGGCCGCGGAGTCGTTGATCGAGCGCAGGCTCAGCACCTCGCCGAGCGCGGCGCCCGGCAGCGGCAGGGCGCGCGCCAGCGCCCCGGTAGCGAACGCGAGCCCGCTGTACGCCAGCCGTTCACCGCTGGCCAGCTGCAGCGTTGACGCGGCACGATCGATCGCGCTCACGTGAGTATCGAGCCTGAGGTCGATCCTGCGGCGCCGGAGCGAATCGGCCCCGCGCAGCGCCAGCGCCGTGTGCGCACCGGGTTCGATCAGCCATTTCTTCGACAGCGGTGGGCGCTGGTAGGGCGGGTGCAGCTCGTTGCCGATCAGCAGCAGTTCGCCCTCATAGCCTTCCTGGCGCAGCGATTCGCCGATCTGCACGCCGGCCTGGCCCGCGCCGACGATCAGAATTGGTGCCTGGGCATCCACGTATTAACTCGCCTGCGCTATCAGCTCTGACGGTCTGGAAGCTCTACGGTCAGACCGTCGAGCGCCGGCTCGACGACCAACTGACAGGACAGCCGGCTGTTGGGGCGCCGCTCCGCTGCCACATTGCTCAACATCAACGCTTCATCATCCGAGGGCGGCGGCAGTTTGTCCAGCCAAGGATCCTGCACATAACAATGGCAGGTGGCGCATGCGCAGTTGCCGCCGCACTGGGCTTCGATGCCGTCGATGCCGGCATCCACCGCGGCGCGCATGACGCTGCTACCGGCATCGACCTGAAGTGTCCGGACGCGACCATCGGGCTCGATATAGGTGACTTGCGGCATGCAACCGTTACCGGCGGATTTGGGGCCGCTAGTGTATATCCGCCGGCGCAACCGCCCCCCAGTGCCTGCGGCATGGAAGCAAAAGTCCAAATTCCAGTGAATTCCGTCCATTCTCGCGCCGCCGCCGATCCTTACTATGCACGGCTATGGCAATGTCCAAAATCCAGGTCGCCATCATCGGCGCCGGTCCATCCGGGCTGCTGCTGTCACAGCTGCTGCACACCCAGGGCATCGAATCGATTGTGCTGGAGCGACACACGCGCGAATACGTCGAGGCGCGCATACGCGCCGGATTGCTGGAGTGGGGCACAGTCGATCTGCTGAACCAGGCCGGCGTGGGAGCGCGCATGATGCGTGAGGGCCTGGCGCACGACGGTGTCGAGCTTGCTTTCGACTGCAGCACGCATCGCATCGATCTGAAGGCGCTCACCGGACAACGCGTCATGGTCTATGGACAGACCGAGCTGCAGAAAGACCTGGCGGATGCGCGTACCGGTTCCGGCGGCTGCATCGTCTGGGATGCGAAGGACGTTGCGATCCATGACTACGCCGATCGCACTGCACGCGTGAGCTACACCCAGCGTGGTGAGCGCCGCGAGGTGGACTGCGATTTCATCGCCGGTTGCGATGGCTACCATGGCGTCACGCGCGCCAGCGTTCCGCAGCACGCGATCACGCTGCACGAGCGTATCTATCCCTTTGGCTGGCTCGGCATCCTCGCCGACGTGCCTCCGGTGGCGGCAGAACTGGTCTACACCAACAACGCGCGCGGTTTTTCCCTGTGCAGCATGCGCTCCAGGACTCGCAGCCGCTACTACCTGCAGTGTGCGCTCGACGACGACATCGACAGCTGGCCTGACGAGCGTTTCTGGGATGAGCTGCGGCTGCGGCTGCCGGAAAAATATGGCTCGCGCCTGATCACAGGCGCGTCGATCGAGAAGAGCATCGCGCCGCTGCGCAGCTTCGTGGCCGAGCCGATGCGCTTTGGCCGCCTGTTCCTGGTTGGCGATGCGGCCCATATCGTGCCGCCGACCGGCGCCAAGGGACTGAACCTGGCGCTCGCCGACGTGCGCGTGCTGTTCGAAGCGATGGTCGACTACTATCGATGCGGCAGCGAGACGCTGCTCGACGAATATTCCTCACGTGCACTGGCACGGGTGTGGAAGGCGACGCGCTTCTCGTGGTGGTTCACCTCGCTGATGCACCGCTTCAGCGACGACACCATTGCGCGCAAGATGCAGCTGGCGGAGCTGCAGTACATCGGCGAGTCGCCGGCGGCAGCTGCGGCATTTGCCGAAAACTACGTGGGGCTGAGGTTGCGGTAACAGCCAGAAAAATCCAAGTTCCTGCGGGTTTCGTCCATGTACCCGCGCCAGCCGCGCGACTAGACTGTGGCGCGAGCATCGCTCAAGCGCCACCGGATTCGGCGCAGGCAGTGCCTTGCAAGTCGGGGGGATGCATGAATCTCAAAACTTTTTTTTGGGCACTGGGCGCGCTCGGCATGGTGGCGCCGCTGGCGGCATTCGCGCAGACCTCGACCGGCGCCGATACCGGCACGCTCCAGGAGATCGTCGTTACCGCGGAGAAACGCACCGAGAACATCCAGGAAGTTCCGATCGCCATCACGGCGTTCTCGGAGTCGGAGCTACGCGCCAAGGGTGCGACCGACATCCACAGTCTGTCGACCCTGACGCCGAACGTGAATCTTGACTCCGGTTCACCGTTTTCGGGATCAAACTCGGTGCTGTCGGCCTCGATCCGCGGTATCGGCCAGGATGACTTCGCCTTCAACCTCGACCCCGGTGTCGGCGTCTATGTCGACGGCGTCTACTACGCGCGCACCGTCGGCGCCAACCAGAACCTGCTCGACGTCGAACGCATCGAGATCCTCAATGGCCCGCAGGGCACGCTGTTCGGGCGCAATACCATCGGCGGGGCGATCAGCATCGTGACCCGCACGCCGGGCGATGAGCTGGCGGTGCAGGCCCAGGTGACCGGGGGCAGCTACGACCGGCGCGACGTGGCGCTGATGGCGGACATCCCGCTGGCGAGCAATCTGCTGTCAACGGTCACGTTCTCCAACGAGTATCGCGACGGCTACCAGAAGCGCATTCCGTACCCGTCGCCGACGCCGTACGTCACCGATCCGGTAGGCGCGATGCACAGCTCCGGAACAGAAACCTTCGACACCCAGGGCGGCGAGAACCAGCAGGTGGCGCGCGCCAAGCTGCTGTGGAAGGCATCCGACTCGTTGACCGCGACGCTGTCACTCGACTGGACCCATACCAACCAGCCTTCAACGGCGAGCACCGTGCTGGAGACCATTACCAATCCGGCCAACCCGGCCGCGGTGTTCGGGCCGATCTACAACGCCTGTCTTCTGGGTATCCCGTTTGCGCCGACCGCGGCGCTGGTGTGCGGGCCGCGCAACACCGTCGGCACTCCGCTGTGGCAGGCGAATCTGAACCCCGCCACCACCCGTCTGTTGTACGGGCCGGCGGTCACCAACACCGGAAACATCGACACCACCTATGCGACCGG
>Ga0302324_100029209_pt1 | contig 10460 bp, 10 predicted proteins | sample Palsa_T0_1_FD_201949 | JGI IMG/M metagenome (GOLD analysis project Ga0302324, IMG submission 201949) | Peat permafrost microbial communities from Stordalen Mire near Abisko, Sweden - Palsa_T0_1 | ecosystem: Environmental > Terrestrial > Soil > Palsa > Peat permafrost | place: Sweden: Abisko... | reverse complement strand
TATAACGCAGGGGACCTTACAACACCCGGCAAGCCTCGTCGAATTCAAGCCGCGGATTGCGGGGAAACAGTTTGCTGCGATCACCGTAGCCAAGATTGCAGAGGAAGTTGGCTTTCCATTTGCCGTCTGGAAAGAACTCCGCGTTCACCTTGGCCTTATCAAATCCCGACATCGGGCCACAATCAAGTCCCACAGCGCGTGCGGCGAGTATGAAGTAGCCTCCCTGTAGCGAACTATTGCGGAAGGCCGTTTCATCGATCACTGACTGATTTCCCACGAAGTGGGAGCGCATGTCGGCATGGGGAAACAGCTGCGGGAGTTTCTCATAGAACTCGGTATCCCAGGCCACAATAACGGTGACTGGCGCTGCCTTCGTTTTTTCCACATTGAGCGGAGCGAGGGCGGGCAGAAGGCGCGCCTTGGCAGCTTCGCTTTCGAGAAACAAAAACCGTGCGGGCGAAGAATTCGCGCTCGTTGGCCCCATGCGCGCGAGGTCATACGCGTCCCGCAGTAGTTCAACAGGCACGCGCTTGGGAAGCCAGGCGGAATGCGTTCGTGCCTGGCGCAATAGCTGGTCGAGAGCGTTGTTAGAAATTCGGGTCGGCTGAAAAGCGGCGATGGTTGTTTCCGTCATAGTTGCACAGGCCTCGTCGGTATCTTCCTTAGTTGCTAAAGTCCGATTAGATGATCAGCAACAGGAATCGATACAAACGAAAAGGCCGCTCTTCAAGGTCTCAGGAAAGCCAAACCTGAGACCTCGCAACCTAAGACCTGCCTCCCGATTTCCCCAGGTTCCACGGTCCGCCGGTGTGCACCATCCACAGGTCGGTGTCTGGCGATGAGATCACCTCAAACGGCATCTCGAAGTAACCCCGCTGTCCCCAATCTTCCCCCCAACTGTTCTGGATAAGAGCAAGTTGTCTCGGGATGTCGTAGCCAAGACAGAGCACTTCGTGTCCGCCCTGTTGCGGTTCGCCCGGTTTCGGAACCGGCATAATGCCGGTGTCCGCTACCTGTTGCGTCACGAACGACTCATAAACTGTGAATCCGACCAGAACCGGCCACGGCGTTAGGTCGGCCAGGCAACTGAGAAAGTCGGACAAGGTTCCAATGCGGTGATAAGCACCAGTCTTGTACTTCAACGCGTTTAGCACTTGTTCCGCCGTCGGGGTTGCAAACTTACCGGTGACATAGGGATAAAGCGACGCTTCGCAGCATCCTTTCGCTGTAAGCACGTGGCAGCCCGTACGTGGCATCGCGCCTTCGTCTCGGGGGAAAGAACCGTCGGCAATCAGTTCCTCGACATATAGGCACTGCGGGCTCAGGATCGGCGAACTCTTCTCATACTTCCGCGCAATCCACTCGCGCGCGGACGAGAAGGCATGTCCCGTGCAACTGCCTTCCTCGCCCTGATCCTTGATCGGTCCGCTCCATTCCCGCAGATCCACGTGTTGCGGAACCGCACGCACCGGGGATGAAGCCCGATACATCCGATCCCGCACATCGTGAACGTCGCGCAGTGCGTCAAACTTGCGCACGATCACTGAAGTCGTCCGAAAGTGAGGAAGCGTACGAGCTTCGAGTGCCGATGGAGTTTTAGTTTCGGGGTTACTGCGTCTACGGCTGCGTTGCCCGTCCGCGCCACCAGTATTGTGTTGTAATGATCCGCAAATCTGGAGACGCTGTAGGGCGGCGTGGTCGTCAGGCTTTTGAACGAAGCCGCATCCTGACACGATGGAATCACCGCCGTGATCGCATTGACCGTTCCTGCTATTAAGCCGGCGAGCAGCGTAATTTTCGTCTGCGTCTCCGAATCGCTTACCTGCGCGACCTGAAGCACCATTTGCTGATCGGCCTGATATACATTCACGGCCGCTTGCAACTGTTGGCAAACGCTCGGCGCGGATCCCGATGAAGCTTTGGCGAAATCGGCAGCCAGAGTCTTGATATCCGTTGCATCAGCATTAATCTTTGCTGCCAGATTGTTATTCATCGGCTTGGCATTGGCCACGGCGACAATTTGCAGGATGTTGATCAAAGCCGGTGCCGCTGCGGCCAAAATGGAATCGAGCGTTGATACCCAAGCCGTCGAACATGCCGTGCAGAACATGGCAAGTGACAACACAACGATAAGGACTTTCCTCATATACAGTCTCCTTTTATTATTTGGTGGTTTAGCTGGACGTCGTGGTTCTTTACCTTAAGCCAAAGGTAGGCGCCAGGAGCGAATCAGCCTTTCGCGCCGGCATTCCGGTTGCGGAGCGCCTGCAACTCCGTCTGGATGAGTAGAAGTTGCCCTTGAATGCCTTTTACTGTGGCCTCATTGCTGTTTCCCATAGCCTGTAGCGCCGCGATGGCTATGTCGCGCACATTGGACTGCGCGATATGCTCTTTCTTCCATGTTTGATCGATGATTCTCTGTTCCTCGCGCTGGCCGGCCAGTTTCTGCGCTCCCCCATATGCCAGGAGGCCATTAAGCAGAAATCCGACGAGGGCAATCATGGCCGCACCGTAACTGCTCCAAAAAGTGGGCATGATCTGAGTTAGAAGGCTCATGGCTTTGCCGCGGCATATGGCGCCGGGAGCCAATGCGCCACAATGACGGCCAGTGGAGCCACGATCGCGGCCGCAGCCGCGTGATTTGCCCAGAACGCCGCAATAACCGGTGTAGTGGTATTCGCAATCGCCGTAAGCAGTAATACAACAGTGGGCAGATAAGCAGCGTACTTTTTCAAGATAGTATCTCCTTCTTATTAGCGTTACTCGTATGTCGATTGTGTTACTACGCCGAAACCGGTCAACTCCTGATGCCGCACTCATAGGCCGCTCGCGGCGAGCGCCTCGTCAGTGCTTCCCGGCGGGATAACAATCCCTGTTGCGACACCCCAACGTGGACCCACCCGTACTCAAGGATCAGTTGGTCGAATTCGATCTCGGACTTCAGGATGGCTAGCGCCACTTCCTCAGGCGAGCCGAATGTGGGACAAACGAAATCACACGCAAGGCCATGACAATGGGCGCTCGTCGCCACTCCGCCCACCGCCTCGTTTACCTCCACCGCGCGATAGCCGCTGTGCACGACGATCGGTCTGTTCCCCAGCAGCGTCCTGATCTTCTCCATGACTGACGCCACCAGACGCAGGTTTGTAGTGATGGTCGGATCAGGTGCGTTATCAAGTTCGAGACGCACGGCTGCTTCGGAGAAAGAAAGTTCCTCCAACGTGAAATGCTGTGAGATTTTCATGGGAATGTATTTCAGTGCTGATTTCCGAGGTTAACCGCAAATACGTCACCACGTTGAGTCTGCGCCCCTACGTTCTGCCACACGATACCATTCGGGCAACTCGTCGAGTATGGTGGCGAGGGGTTGATAACATCCGGACTCACGCTCGGGTTAGAGCTATCGCAGATCGTATCCCCTGCCGAGGTCACGAGATTAACCGTAGCCCCCGTTGTCCCGCCCGTCTCAAGCGTAGGAGCGGATAGAGTTACTTGCCCCGCGCTCTGGTAACTGAGAATCGTCGTGTAAAGCGGAATTGTGCCCGCGGCATTGCCCGCTCCCGTTACCGATATTTCCTGGCCAACCTGGCCTGACGTGAACGGATTTTTCGAGGAGGTAAGCACGGTCGACCCGGCGCTTATTGTTCCGTTGGTTGCGAGCTGTGTTGCCCCGGGGGGATTTGCGCTTGCAAAGCAGGAGACAGTTCCACACTCTGGCTGATCACCAGGGAGGCTCGAGTTTGGCCCCGATGTGCCAGTGCCGTTGACGGCAATCGCCTGGAACACATCGTCCACCGCACCGCTGCCGCCGGTCCCTTCAATAGGGTTAATCATGTTACCCGTTGCATAAGTCGTCGAAGGTTGCCACGGCAAACCGCAGATGCTCGTCGGTGACGCTGGGACAGGAGTCACGGGGAGCTGACCGAGAAGCCCACTGGAGTTAACGACCGGGATCATTCCGCTTGTCGAACCAGTCTGACAATCCCAATCGCTCGACCAGAACAACCAGTTTGCGTCCTGCGAGTATTCGCTGATCTGGAATTGAGTGGAAAAATTTAGATTCGTTCCGGTCGCGAACGTGTGCGTGAACTGCCAGACATTTCCCGTGGTCAGTGGCAATGACGAGCTCGGAAACGTTGGTGATGTCTGGTAGCAGGTTTCCATGTTCTGCCATGCATTGAACGCCGGACCCAGCGTGGCGTAATTATAAGAGGTCCCGCAAGCCGGGTAGGTTTCGGTGCCCGGATCGCCGGCCATACTAAGGTGAGAGTCAAGTACTTCATTGAGGTTGCAATCGGGACTCTCTATCGTCGGTCCGGCCGCTGTGACGTAGCAACCCGGGGGGACAGTCTGGGAAATGCCGGTGCCGGCGTTTCCCAACGGCTTCAACGAGACACTGAAGTTAGGTTTGCTCGCTGACATCTGACGCATTGTAGATACTCGTGAACACTCCCGCCGTGTACCCAAATGGCTGGCCATTATACGCAACCAGCTTGTTCGTGCCGATGGCCCAATGGTTCATCCCACCATAAGTAATCTGCAGCGAGTTAGCGGCGTTGAACGAGGAAGCAGTCGTCTGCCACAAATAGAAACTTTCCAGCGAAGCGCAGGCTGGGTAAAGATAGGGTTTTTGTTGGACCAGCAGGATAGACAATCCGTTAGTACTCATCTTTTCGTTGTGGATGTAAAACGGGCAGGTCTGTCCAGTGCCTAATGGGTTAGTAATTGCCGTCGACGCCCCTATGGCCGTTCCTCCCCAGGCTCCGGCCGAGCAGTTGTAGCCGCCGCCACCTGCACCGCAAGACCAATCCGTCCATATTCCCGTGGCCGTGTTAAGCAGATGATAGACATTGAGAGTCTGGTCGTACATCAAGGCCCAAAAACCGGTGCCCTGATCTGCCTCGTAATTGCCGTAGTTACCCCCAGTTCCATAACTGTTTGTCGAAATGGCGAGGGCATACTTCGACGCTTTGCCGCCGTAAAGAGTATCTTTACTCACTCCTAGGATCGCCTGCCAGAGTTGGTTCTTATTCTGGGGAACATAACTAGGTCCGACATTAGTCCATACAATGCCGTTCGAGTCGCCAACCGTGGATGAAAGGAAGTCAGGGTGGCCTGTCAATGTGGCTGTGGCTCCGCCCGTCCCCGTGTTATGCAGGGCAGGTAGGGCGAGCGTAACGCTGTTACTCGCGGTGCAACTAAGAATCGTCGTGTAAAGTGCCGCCCCCGAAGTGCTGGCATTGGTTACGGAGACAGCCTGGCCAACCATGGAAGGCGTGAACGGAGTGCTGCTGACTGTAGTTAAAACGGCCGAACCGCTCGTCATCGTTCCATCCGTTGCCAACGTCGTTGGAGACGACACCCACTGAAACGTTGAAGCGCTCGACATACAGGCAGGCACACAGGCCGATGTCGTATTCTGATAAATGAACTGTGGCGTGCTATTCGTGCCGCGCCAGGTCACTCCGTTATCGACTACTGCATCGGTTCTGCAGTCGCTTTGGTTGCCTGCTGTGATGAATCCGGCCGGCTGCGACGGTCCTGAGCCTGATGTACCTCCGATGATTGCCCGGTACATGCAATTGGCTGTTCCGCCCCCCGAGATGATGTCCCCGGCATTGTAAGTGTGAGTCGCAGCCCAGATTCCGCCACTCGCCATCTCACTGGAGGTCAATATGTAAGTAACATATGTGCCGTAAGGATAAGACGTGCTTGCCGTCCAATTGGCGGCGTTATTCCCGGCCGGAATTCCGTACTGAAAATCGGCCAGCGCTGCGCCGACACTGTACAATCCCGTGGTCGGATTGATTGTGTAGGGGGTGACCGTCCTTACCGATGAGATGTCGTAAGTGTCATTGCCGAACGTGTAGAGCACCGTCGGGTCGGTCAGTGAGAAACTAAGTGGTCCGAAGTCGTTAGCCGGACAGTTGCTGGTGCACGATCCGTTTGAGTTTTGCCCTGTAGTGATGAAGATTCCAGACGTCGGCGCCGTTCCGCTCCAACCGTTCGGAGGCGCGCCGCAATGGCCTTGATTTGCGCCAATGGGGTTGAACACGCAAACCAGCCCGTAGCCATTCCTATCCATCCGCACCAGCGTGCTGTTCGTATTCGTCAGAGTGAATACGCCAGACCCACCCATACCGGCGGTGAAGTTTGCATTGGGTGTTCCGGGAAGACTGATCAGTCCGTAATCCGGGTGACTGGACTTAGGTTCGCGGAGCTGAAGGTCGAGCCATCGCTGTTCAAATGCCCGACGTATGCAGTGTCGAAAGCGGTGGCGTTGTTATTTGTCGCTCCGCCGAAGTTTGGGACTGTCCCCCACTGGATGACGTCGGCTCCCGTGTAAGCGCAGAAAACTTGGTGCTGCGCATCCGCTGCTGCTGGAGGCAATGTAGGCGGCCGGTCCCGAGTTCAGTCCCAGACCCGAATACACCGCTTGCCCGAAGACAGGAAGGCAAGAAAATACAACTGCCAGAAGCTTCTTCATCGCTCTTTGCTCCAAGAAAGACATCCCTCGTGAAACCGCGTCGCCGGGTTGTACAGCGCAAGGGCGAGCGCGAAACCTCGCGCCCTCCACTCGAGCCACTCCGCGCTTCGCTATAATGTTTGTTTGCTCTTCCCCGCCTTCGTGTGGGGCTTTATGGAAAGGGAACTATGCCGACCGACGTTGTTATGCCCCAGATGGGCGAATCAATTTTCGAAGGAACCATCACCAAGTGGCTCAAAAAGACCGGCGACAAGGTCCAGCGCGATGAACCTCTGTTCGAGATTTCCACCGACAAGGTCGATGCCGAAATCCCCGCCCCCGCTAGCGGCGTCCTTCAGGAAATCAAAGTCTCCGAGGGCAACACCGTTCAGGTGAATACCGTCGTCGGTGTGATTGGTGATGGCAGTGGCGCGTCCGCCGCGCCCGCCAAAGCTGCTCCTCCAACTTCGACTCCAGCCCCAGCTCCTGTCGCTCCGGCATCCGCAAAGAAGGAAGCTCCCGCTCCTCCGCCCGCCGCCAGCGCTCCCGACGACGAAGAAGATTCCGATGTCCGCTCATCCCCGCTCGTCCGCAAGCTCGCTCGCGAGCACAATGTGGATCTCGCAAAACTCAGCGGCACCGGCACCGGTGGCCGCGTCACCAAGCAAGACGTTCTCGATTTCGTCGAGCACCGCACCGCCGCTCCGGCCCAGGCCCCCGCGTCTCGTCAACCTTCAGCTCCCTCGCCGGCTGCAATTCCCGGCGACCTGGTGCCCATGTCACAAATGCGCAAGATCATCGCGCAACGCATGATCGAATCGCGCCGCACCAGCGCTCACGTCCACTGCATGTTCGAAGTGGATATGACCCGCATCGTCAATTTGCGAAACAAACTCAAGAACGGTTTCGAGCAACGCCACGGCGCGCGCCTTACCTTCATGCCGTTCTTCGTCCGCGCCGCAATAATCGCCTTGCAGCAATATCCAATCGTCAATGGTTCTCTCGAAGGTGACAGCGTCCGCTACCACAAGCAAATCAACGCGGGCATCGCGGTCGCACTCGATTGGGGACTCATCGTCCCCGTATTGAAGAATGCCGGCGAACTTAACTTCCTCGGACTGCAGCGCGGCATCACCGATCTCGGCGAGCGCGCCCGTTCCAAGAAACTCATGCCGGCCGATATCGAAGGTGCAACCTTCACGATTACCAACCCAGGCCAGTTTGGCGCCGTCTTCGGCTTACCGATCATCAATCAGCCGAATGTGGCCATCCTGGGCGTCGGCGGTATCACCAAGCAGCCCATGGTCATCACTGACAAGGATGGTGCCGACTCCATCGCCATCCGCTCAGTCGTGCACCTCACGCTCGGCTACGACCACCGCATAATCGATGGCGCCCTGGCCGACCAGTTCATGCTCGTCGTAAAGAAATCTCTGGAGAACTGGAGCGAAGAAGTCGGCTAACCAGCATGCTTGGCCGAGCCCCCTCTCGTGTGGTGACGGGGCTCCGCCCCGTCCAAGCCGGACCCCGCCTCCACGAACGAACTGTCATGGTCCATACCCGTCAAACCAACGGTGCTTCCCCCAACAGCATCGGGCCGTCTTCCGAGCGCTCGATAAAATATCTGGCCACGTCATCGCGGAGTCCAGGTTTGTTTCCTGTCCACCGCCACAATCCCTGATAATCTCGTGCGATGTCGGTCGCGGGATTAAAATCCCACTTTTGCAGCAGCGCCCACCGCTCCCCATAGGCGCGTAACGACTTGCTGCCGTGAAAAGCATGTGTCGCAAAGTTGTCGATGCACCCCATTGGAGAGCGGCCCTCGATGCGATTCAGTTTCGCTGCTCGCGCTTGCCAGTTGAGTACAGCTTCCACGTATGGCCCCGTGCACCGGTTCATTTCGGCGGCTACGTTCGTCGCTTGTACCAGTCCGAAAGCTTGATGCCAGTCCGCGCTTCCCAGGATGCAGGTGTCCAACATTCCGCCTACCGTATCGAAGGCATCTCGGCGCCACGCCCAAGCCCCTCCAGTTGCCCCCGGAGCATGACCGAAGGGGAAAGCTTTTGACGGTTGGGGTGGAGCGTAGTAAGTATCGGTTCCTCCGCGCCGCGCGCGCCGCGAATTCAGAAATTCACTTTGGTGCAAATGATTCCAAGCAAAACTCGTGCTCATGCGGTAAGGTCGGTGACCAAGATGGCTGGTCGCGGTTTCGCCAGTCAAGTCCGCATAAGTGCTGAACAGCTGCACAAAGCTATGGTGCTGGAGCATCTGAATTGCCTCCAGCGCCCAGTCGTGTCGTGTGAAGTGGAAATCGCCGTCAACATAGCCGCCGTATTGCCAGTCCGGCGGGAAGCGGCGCACCCCTTCGTTGATCGCGCATTCCTTGATCCAAAGGCTCGAGTCCGTCCGCAGCTGCAGATCAAGCGGATTATCAGCGCTGGTGACTTCGTGCGGCCGATCTCCGAACGCGATCTCCACCACGTGCAGCGCGATGTTCGGACTGGCCTCCATATGAAACCGAAAATCATGAAATGTTTCCCGTCTACGCCGCCAGCGGTACGGGTTCGAATACACCGAAACGATGTGCAATTTCTGCGCCTCGGACCACGCCACGAACTCGCGATGAACGTTCGGATGCTTGAAGATCACAGCCACTCTCCTCGATCTTGTGCCGCCGGCCAGTTTCCGAATCATTCCTGCGCTTCGGCTTAACTGTTAATTGGATAGTCAACATGAAGCGCTGTCGAATACCGCGAATACTTCGGCGGCTCGCTGCCGTCATAGCTCCTCAGGAAATATGTTTGTGCTCGCGCATACCGCGTGAGCGTGAAGCTGCTGTGCGTGAAACGGCCCACCAGGTTGCCGTTGTAGCCGTCCCCCCACCCTTCATCGGAGTACCGCGCTTCGCTGATCGTCGTTAGCGCGGGCCCTTGTGCTTGCGACCGGCCCACAAACATCAACGTCATCGCCGCCGCCAGCAAAATTGTCAGTTCCGCTGCTTTCGAGAAATACTTGCCATTCACTGCGAACAATCTGGGCATCTCTTGGTTCTCTCCTCGTCAGCCAGCAAAAAGTGAGCCAGCAAAAAAAAAGCCGCTCAACCGAGCGGCGCTCCTTACCGTTTTTTCCCTGTGCTCCTATGTCCTTGGTGTTCCTTTGTGTCCTCTGTGGTGTAAGCCGTTGTCTTTCGCCGTAATCAGTCCGGGCATATTCCCACCCAACTCAAGTCCGACAGTCAGTCTGAGCTCCCAACTCGTGACTCCACAAATCGCCGCACACTGTCCACGTACACGTCCGCGAAGTCAACCACCGGCCTTCGTGTTTCGATCAGCACCATCGCCTGTTCGATGTCCCAGTCCAGCTTGCATAACACCGCCAGCGTCATCATCGGAGCCCGGTGTACCCCCGCCGCGCAATGAATGTAAACCCGTGCCTCCGGCTCGTCCAATGCTGCCAGCGCAAAATCGACCCCGCGTTTCAAAAGCTCGGGAGGCTTTGGCAGGAAATCGTCATCGGTAGGATTCCACAACACGCGGATCCCCAGCGGCTCCGCCAGCGGCCGGTCATCAAACTCGACCTGCATGTTGAGCACGTGGGTCACACCCGCTTGCGCCAGTTCTCCCATATTCCGCGCATTCCAGATCCCACCCCCCAGCGCGACGCGTTCCGTGACCCAGGTCATATCCATGCGGCGTTCCGTTTACTTTCTCGTCGCAATCCGCGCTCCGCGGCTCGCGATTATGGCCACTCTGATTCTACGTCACCCTTCCCTTCGTCCCCAGAAGGCCGGCGAGCCATCTGACAGTCTAAATAGAAATCCAATAGAAAAAGGGCGCGATTTTGGCGTCGCGCCCTTCAGAGTTTTCCTTTTTTCTACTCTTAAGTTTAGGATATCAAATCAGAGGGGGTGTACCGACAAATTCGCGATATTTATTTTTGCCTTCGTTTGAGTGACTTACGTCGAATTTGTAATTTTTACCCTCTTGACAACTTT
>Ga0302324_100029207_pt1 | contig 10460 bp, 10 predicted proteins | sample Palsa_T0_1_FD_201949 | JGI IMG/M metagenome (GOLD analysis project Ga0302324, IMG submission 201949) | Peat permafrost microbial communities from Stordalen Mire near Abisko, Sweden - Palsa_T0_1 | ecosystem: Environmental > Terrestrial > Soil > Palsa > Peat permafrost | place: Sweden: Abisko... | reverse complement strand
GGTTATTCTCCAACCTTGCCAGCCGGGGACGGCAGTTTTCGACAGATCAAGGTGACGGTGAATGCCGCGGGCCACCCCATGGTCCGGACTCGCACCGGATATTACGCCACGCCCGACTCGGGTTCCAAGAAAACGGTCAGCGAGAAATAGAATGCTTCGCTTCCTGTGGCTCGCTACGCGAGGTTATCGCCTGCGGCCATGGAAGAGCCCTTACCTGCGCTGGCGTATGGAAACCTATTGGGGAACGCACGCCGAAGACATCCGGTTCGCCGACTTCTGGCGATTCGCCATCGAGCACCGGCGCGAGTTGACGCGCTTCCTAAATTGGGCCGAGCGCATGCAGTAGCTAAGAGCTACTTGCCGAAATAGGCCTCGTCCAGCGTCACCGGCGTTTCTTTCTCGATGCGGTCCATCGCCTCGCGAAGCATCTGCTGCTTGAGCTGCTTGTCGATATCGGCGCGCGCTTGTTCCAAAGTCTTTTCCTTGCGCTCTTGCACCTTGATAATGTGATAGCCGTACTTAGTCTTCACCGGCTGGCTGAGCTCGCCGATGGGCTGGTTGTACACCGCGTCCTCGAATTCTTTCACCATTTGCCCCTTCGAAAACGGGGGCAGCGCTCCGCCGTTGGCCGCCGTGCCGGTATCATCCGACTCGGCCTTGGCGATGGCCGCGAAGTCTCCTCCGTCCGCCAGCTTCTTGCGGATTTCCTCGGCTTTGGCGAGCGCTTCTGCTTCGGTGAGGTCTTTTTCATTGGGCTTCAGCGGCACCGACGACCCCTTGAAGCGGATCAAAATGTGTAGAGCCTTCACCTGCTCGTATTGGGCCTTGTGCGAGTCGTAGTAGGTCTGTGCCGCCGCATCGTCCACCTTCACTTCGCTGGCGACTTGTTTCTGCAGCTCGCTGGCCAAGACCTGATCGGTTTGCAGCGCCACCAGCTTCTTCGTGACCTCGTTCTGATCGATTTTTCTTTTCCGGGCTTCCTGAGCGACGGCGTGCAACTCGCCCAACTGCGTTGCTACCCTGCGCTTATCGGCGCCGGTCGGGAGCGGCCGGCCCTGGGCCAGTGCCGCCAGCAATTCTTCGAACTGCGCCTTGGTAATCTTCTCCGTACCTATCGTCAGAACAATCGTTTCCGGAGGCAGCGAGATGGGGGTCACGCCAGGCGGCGTGGGGGCCTCCAAAATCGGGGCGGGCTTGGGGGAGGCAGGCTGCGGCGTGGGGAGTTGTTGCTGTGCGACGGCAAGCGTCGAGAGCATGGCCGCGCAGGCCAGGGTAGTTCGTATTCTCATTCCGTCCTTATTGTAACCGGCTTGTCTTCCTCTTTGCCCATCCCGGCGTAAACTGGACCCATGACGCGGCTGGGCGGGATCGAAGCGGGGGGAACCAAGTTCGTCTGCGCCGTAGGCACGCACCCCGGCGATCTTGACGCTGTTGAGTTGCCCACCACCACGCCTCACGAAACCATCCAGCGCGTCGTGGCCTTTTTCCAGTCCCGTCCACCGCTGGAAGCCATCGGAATCGGCTCGTTCGGCCCCATTGACCCGAATCCCAAATCCCCGACCTTTGGCTTTGTCACTTCCACTCCCAAGCTCGATTGGCGCAACTTCGATTTCGCCGGCGCGATCCGTGAAGCGCTCCACGTGCCGGTGGCCTTTGACACGGACGTCAACGCTGCCGCGCTAGCCGAACATAAATGGGGCGCCGCGCAAGGCTTGGATGCGTTCCTCTACGTGACCGTCGGCACCGGCGTCGGAGGCGGAGCGATGGCGAATGGTGGCTTGCTGCATGGCAAAATGCATCCCGAGATGGGGCACATCCGGGTCCCACACGACCTGCAGCTCGACCCGTTTCCCGGCAACTGCCCCTATCATGGCGATTGCCTGGAAGGGCTCGTCTCCGCGCCTGCCATCGAAGCCCGTTGGGGCGAACCCGCGCACAGCTTGCGCGCCAGCCACCCCGCCTGGCCGCTCGTCGCTCACTATTTGGCCCTGGGATTGGCGAACTGGATCTGCACTCTGTCTCCCGAGAAAATCATACTGGGCGGGGGCGTCATGCAACGCCAAGAGCTGTTCGCCCCAATGCGTCTCGAGGTGGCCAAACTGCTGAACGGCTACGTCACGGCCCCCGATATCGTGCCTCCGCAACTCGGTGCGCGCGCGGGAGTTCTGGGAGCGATTGCGCTGGCCGAGGCCATCCTGGCGCCGCCCTCCGGTTAACCCCGCCTCTCGCCAATTGCACGTTTCGGCCCCGTTTCGCGTCATAATCTATACATGCAGCCCTCAAGCTCCAACCGCCGCACTCGCGGTTTTTCGCTCATCGAGCTTTTGATCGTGATCGCCATCATTTTGGTGATTCTGGCCGTTGCCGTCCCCAAGCTCGGCAGCGCCAAGATGAACGCGAACGAAATGGTTGTGATCCGCGAGATCCAGACCATCCATCAAGCCCAGACGCAGTACATGTCGCAGTTTGGGCGGTTCGCCACCACCTTGAACGAGCTGGGCCCTCCAACCAGCGGCGGCCCGAGTCCACAGGCGTCCGATCTGATCCCCAACAGCCTCGCTTCCGGCGAGAAGGACGGTTACCTTTTCGTCATGACGGCGACACCGCAGGGCTATACGGTCAACGTCAATCCGAAGGTCTATAACAGCACGGGACGGCGAACCTTCTTTTCCGATCAGAGCATGACCATCCATCAAAACTGGACTGCCGAGCCTGCTAACGCCAGCAGCCCGGAACTGAAGTAATCCACTCACTTTCCCTAAATCATTTTGTTGCGGTCGTGTTCGCTTGTGGGATACCTGTCCGCAAATGGGATACGCCAGGGTCTTTACAAATGTTTTTCAAAAAAACGAACCCAAGCAGCAAACAAACTGCTCGCCACCTGCGTACAAGAGAACATGAACCTCTGCAAGACCGTTGCAGTTTCACCTGCTCGCGCCGCTAACTTTTCGAGCGATCATTCGTCCAACCCGGAGAAGGATCATGACTCGGATATGAATGCAGCGAGTGCGGTGCTGGCGAAACAATTCACGGCCTGCCCGACCACGGACATCGCTGGCGATATCGTAAAGCATCGCGAGGTTGCGGGCTTCTCGCTGTCCGAAAGAGCCTACTCCTCCGGAACGGTTTTGTCACCGCACTGTCACGCGCAGGCCTATCTGAGTTTTGTCCTGGCTGGCGATTACGTCGAAAAGTATGTTCGCCGCGCCAGCACGTGCGCTCAAGGCGAAATGCATTTCCTGCCTCCCGGCGAGTTGCACCAGAACGAGTTCATGACCGGAGTACGGGCGCTTTTGGTGAAGATCGAGCCCGTGATCTTGGATCGCCTGGGCGATCACGCCACCGTATTATCCGAGCCCGGCGAGGTTACCGGACTGGCATGCTCCTGGCTGGCCAATCGCATGCTTCGCGAGTTTACGGCGGCCGACGATGTGGCGCCGCTGGCCATGGAAGGCATTCTTCTGGAGATTCTCGCGGAAAGCGCGCGCGCGATCGGCGAAAACGGCGGATCGAATGCGCCGGGCTGGTTGCGGCGCGTGCGCGAAGCGCTGGAAGATTCGTATCTGGAGGCGCCTAGTTTGTCCGAGTTGGCCGCCCTCGCCGGCGTGCACCCCGTGCATCTATCGCGCGAGTTTCGTAAGCACTACCAATCCACCATCGGCGAGTACATCCGCAAGCGCCGCATCGAGCACGCCTCTCATCTGCTGACGAATACCGCCACGGCGCTGTCGGAAATCGCGATGCTGTGCGGATTCTCGGACCAAAGCCACTTCTGCGCGATGTTCAAAGTCCACACCGGTCTTACGCCGGCCAAGTTTCGCGATTGCGCGGCCCGCGCCTAAACCCACCAGGGCGCGGTGGGCGCGTCCTTGATCACAATTTCGCGCAAGAACGCGGCGCCTTTGGTGAGCCCTTCATCCGGCGACATCAGGGAGTCCTCGTGCTCGATCGAAAGCACGTAGTCGTAGCCGTACATCCGAAGCGTGGACACAAACTCCTTCCACCATCCGAACGCGTGGCCATATCCGACACTGCGGAAGATCCAGGCGCGATTCCGCTCGTCCGTGTATTTCTTGGTATCCAGCACGCCGCTCTTCGGAAGATTGTAATCGTAGATTTGCGTGTCCTTCGCGTGTACGTGAAAGATGGAATCGCCCAGAACGCGAATAGCCTTGATCGGGTCGATGGCTTGCCAGAACATGTGGCTCGGATCGTAGTTGCAGCCGATAGTGTTCCCTGCGATAGCGCGCAGCTTCAACATCGTTTCCGGGCTGTACACGACGAAACCGGGATGCATCTCGATGGCGATCTTCACGCCATGGTCCTTGGCGAATTGAGCATGCTTGATCCAATACGGCGCAACCTTCTTGTCCCATTGCCACGCGAGCAGGTCCAGGTATTCCGGAGGCCAGGGTGTCGCAACCCAGTTCGGATATTTGGCCTTGTCGCTGTCGCCGGGGCATCCGGAAAAATCGATCACCACCGATACCCCCAGCTTTTCCGCCAGGCGGACGGTCCTCTGGCTGACCTCCCGATTGGCTTTCGCCACCGCCGGATTGGGATGCAATGGATTACCGTGACAACTGAGCGCGCTGATGGAGAACCCGTGGTCGTCCAGTTTCTGCTTGAACTCTTTGAGGCGAGCGCGGTCGTTTAATATCTCGAGGGGACAGTGCACGCCGGAACTATAGTTCCCGGTCCCCAACTCCACCGTCCGGATGTCGAGCGTCTTCAATTTTTCGAGAACCTTCTCGATCGGGAATTGCCTCAACAGAACCGTGAATACGCCAATTCTCATAGATGTCTAATCATAGAACGACCGTAACGATTCCCTCAGGCCGACTTGTGCTCGATACCCAATTGCTGGCACTTCTTGTAAAGATGGCTGCGCTCCAGGCCCAGCGCGCGGGCGGTATCGGTCATCTTGTAGTTATGCTTCTTCAGCTCCTCGGCGATCACTTCGCGCTCGTGCCTATCCATTCGCTCCGACAAAGTCCCGGCGCCGGTGAGCATCGCGCCGGGTTCGTCCGGCAGCGCCAGCCGAACCGTCCGGCGATCCACGCGATCCTCAGCCAACAGTAGCAGCCGTTCGACGACGTTGCGCAGTTCTCGCACGTTCCCCGGCCAGGAGTAGCGTTCGAGCTCGGCATAAGCGTCGGCCGTGATTTCGCGCTTGGGCCAATCGTTTTGCTCGGCAACGCTGGCCGCGAAGAAGTCCACCAGCAGCGGGATGTCGTCCGCGCGGTCGCGCAGCGGGGGCAGGGAAATGGGAAAGACGAAGATCCGGTGATACAGATCCTGACGAAACTCGTTCTTCCGAACCAGTTCTTCCAGATTGCGATGCGTCGCCACCAGGACGCGCACGTCCACCTCGATGGTTCGATCGCCGCCGATCCGTTCCACTTCCTTCTGCTCCAGCACGCGCAGCAATTTCGCCTGCATCAACGCCGGCATGTCTCCAATCTCATCCAGAAACAGCGTGCCGCCGTGAGCCTGCTCGAATTTGCCCAGATGCCGCCCAGTGGCGCCGGTGAACGCGCCCTTTTCATGTCCGAACAGTTCGGATTCGATCAGCTCGGCCGGAACCGCGGCGCAGTTGAGCGTGATGAACGAACCGGCGCGGCGCGGACTTTTGTCATGCAGCGTATGCGCCACCAGTTCCTTTCCGGTTCCGGTTTCGCCCAGGATGCAAACGCGCGTTTCGCTGGCCGCCACGCGATCCACTTTCGCCATCACGCTTTGCATGCTTGCCGATTTCCAGACCAGCTCGCGGCGGCCGGCGCGTTGTTTCAGGCGCCGGTTCTCGTCTTCCAGCCGCGCCAGCTTCACCGTATTTTCCACCGTCATCAGCAGCTTATCGGTGGACAGCGGCTTCTCGAGGAAATCCACGGCGCCCAAGCGCGTGGCGCGAACCGCCATTTCAATATTGGCCTGTCCCGACATCATTACGACCGGCGTCTGCACGCCCGCCGTTTTCAAATCGGCCAATAACGCCAGCCCGTCCTTGCCCGGCATGACGACGTCCGACAGAATCATGTCGAACCGTTGCGATTTCGCCAGCTCCAGCGCGCGATCGGCCTGATCGCACACCACCGCTTCGTGTCCCGCCAGTCGAAACGCCCGGGCCAGCGACGCCAGCGTATTCGCGTCGTCGTCCACGATCAACAGCTTGCTCATGTCGTCAACTCGATTCGAAACGTGGTTCCCTTGCCAGGCTGGCTATGCACGGCAATGGTGCCTTTATGATCGCTCACCACCGACTGCACGATCGCCAGCCCGAGCCCCGTGCCGTGCTGCTTGGTGGTGTAGTAGGGCGTGAATAGCCGCTCGCACTCTTCCTCGGTAAGCCCTTCGCCCGAGTCTGAAACCTCGAGCGACACCTTTCGATCCAGGCTGTCGGTGGAGATGGAAAGCGTCCCGCCCTGGGGCATGGCGTCCAGCGCGTTCAAAATCAGGTTGCTGAGCGCGCGGCGAATCTGCTCCGGATCGGCGGGCACGGGCGGTAGATGCGCGTTCAAAAGCAGGTTCGCTTCAATCGGCGGCCGTCCGTCGGCATGCATCTGTGCGTCGAAGAGCTGCACCACCTCCCGAACGATCTGATTGAGATCGATCGGCTCGAGCTCCGGCGCCGGCATCTTGGCGAAATCGCTGAAACGCCCGATAATGGCCTTGAGATTGCCCAACTCGGATAAAAGAGTGGTGGTGCTCTCGCGAAACACTTCGTCAAACTGCTCCGGACTGGTTTGACGGGCGCGCTGCATGTTTTCAACCGTGATTTGCAGTGGAAACAGCGGATTTTTCAACTCGTGGGCCAACCGCCGGGCCAGTTCGCGCCACGCCGCGACGCGCTCCGCCTGAATCATCCGGTCGCGCTGCTCGGCAAGCTGCTCGGTCATCTGGTTGAAGTCGCGCGCAAGCTGGCCCACTTCATCGTTGGACTCGATCGACGCGCGCGTGTCCCACTGGCCGCCGGCCACTTGCCGGACGCTCGCGGTCAGTTGACGTAGCGGCCTGGTAACACGCGAGGCCGTCCACAAGCTGAGCAACAGGCCCAGCAAGACGCCGCCGCCGCCCACCGCCCAGGCAGTCGCCTGTATATAGGACCTCAGGCTGGCCAGCTCCGCGCGCGAATTCTCCACCAGCAGAATTGCGAGCAACTGATGGTCCCTTCCCAGCAGCGGAATCGCGGTGAGTGTGGCATCGGCGCTTGTGCGCGCCAATTCCCGCGGTTGGCGTCGGACCTCCTGGATCAGCGGAGACGTCGACCCTTCGAAGTCCGTATTGAGCCGAACGTGCATTCCATCGGGTATCGGCAGCGTCGTGAGAAATTCTTGATCCAGCCGCTGGCCTCCGGCAACATAGAGCGCCCCGTCGCCCGCCTTCACGCTCCGCACGGTAATCAAGCCCAGCGCCGAGCCGTCGGCGAGTTCGATGCGTTTCAAGAAAACGCCTTGCCCTTTCCAATCCACCGCCGGCGTCAGCCAGCTTTCCTGGTAACCGAACCGCGCCGGCCACTCAGCCGAACTGATAATGCGGCCATCCGGCCCGACGATTTCAAGAAAATCGAGCGACTGCTCGCGCGCCAGCGCCTGCGCCTGGTCGAAATATCGCGACGTGTCGAATCGCGGGCTATTGAGGTTCACCGCGATTTGTTGAACGGCGTCCGAGTTTGCGACAGCCTCGATGCGGCGGGCGACCTCGACCCCACGCCGCTCGAATTCGCGATGGAATTGCGTCACCAGCGTCTGCGTGCGCTGTGTATCTTGGCGCTCGAACGAGCGCGTTACCAGCGTCGACACGATCCATGCCACCAGCCACACCGCTATTACTACGCTCGCGGTGATGCTGAGAAAAACTTTGACCCGGAAACTCACGGGTCCACCCACAAGCTTTCCAACCGCAGTGCAAAACCGGCATCGCTTCCATGCACTCGGGGCGACATTCCATAGATCACCGGAAGATAAACCAGAGGAATCACGCGTTGCGTTTCAAGGAGCGCGCGCTCGGCCTCGTACAGCGCGGTTGGATTCGCGGCATCCAAGGCCGGCGTTTCCGACACGCCGAGCAGCCCTGCTAGCCGCTGCAACTCGACCGCCACATTGGCCGATTCCACTCGCCACCGCACCAGTCGGAGATTACCATTGGCGTTGGGCGTCGGTTGCAGGTTGATGCCGGCATCGCGCGCATTGAGCGAGATCCGCTCGGCCACAGCGCGCGCAAACGAATCGCTCACTGCATAGCTCAACGTGAGCGTCCCCAAGCGTAACAACGCCGCGGCTTGCCGAGCCCTCCCGGCATCGGGAGCCGTTCGAAACAGGAACGCATACCCGCTCAACCACTCGGGAAGAAGTCCGAACGCCGCTTCCCCGCGCCGCTGCGTAAGGGCATTGACGAGCGGTTCCCGGTCGATCGCGAGCGCAATGGCTTTCAGGGCCGCGGGCTGCACCCCGGTTCCGACCAGCGCGACCAGTTCCTCCACCGGCGACGACCATAAGCGCGTTCGCTCGGCCAATATTCGCCGCGTCGCACTGAACGGGACGTCGAACACGTCGCCATTGGCGCGCGTAGAGGCCATGTTGATCGCCACCGCGTCGAGAAATGGACGTCCTCCCCAATAGTCGTCGAACGCCGTTAGCATCAGTTTGCGGCCGGGTTCCCAGCCCGTGACGCGGAAGGGCCCAGTGCCGATGCTGGGATTGCTCTCGCTACGACGTATAATCGCCGTCCGTGCATTCGCCAGATCGCTCAGCAAATCCGGCATGGCGCGATCCGACCGAATGACCAGCGCCTGGCCACCCGCTGTAATCGTGACATCGGGATATGTTTTCTTCAACGCGACGAGCAACAGAGGAGCCGCGCTGGGGCCGGTGAGCGGCTCCCCGTCGTGAAACGCGACCTTCGTCCGCAGAGTGAATCTCCAGCGTCTTCGATCCGCGTCAGCCTGCCACGCCACCGCCAACCACGGCTCCACTTCGCCCCGCGAGTTCAGCCTAAGCATGGTTTCCGCGATCGGCTGCGCGAGCCCTGCCGGGAAATCGGCGGATTCCAGCGTCGTGAACGCCGTCGAAAGTTCAACCGCGAGAGTGCCACCGTAATGCGGGCGCGTGGCTGCTCGCGCCGAAGCCGGCAGGAGACTACTCAGCGCAAGCCAGGCCCAGGCGGTACGCCTCATACGCTCCCGTCTTAGGATTTCGAATCACCAGCGTAGTCTGGCCTCCGGTTTCGGATGACCAAAGCGCGGTCACCGGCCCCGGCAAAGTCATAGGCTCGCTTGCCGGCGCGGCATCGCCGTCCGCGATTACGTGAACCTGAATCTGATCGCGCGACGGATCGTCTCCCGCGCCATCGACGATCACGGTATCGGTGCTCGACCCGCAGGGATTCGCGACGCCCGCGATGTCGCTGCCCCAGCCGTCAGCGCCGGGAAAAGGCTGGCCCGCGCGATCCGCGATCTTGCCGTCGGCCATCGCGAACAAACCGTCCGCTTCCGAGTAGAACGCCCCGCGAATTCCAGTCGCCTCCATCAGATTCCGATCCGTAATCCAGCGCGCCGGCAGCCCGCCGTCTCCGGACGAACAGGCTACTTTGAGAACGGGCGCGAGTTCGCCGCTGCAAGTCGTGCCCGGTAAGTCCACGCGGAACGTTCCGCCCAGCATTTCGATCCTGCCGCGTGGATCCCGCGCCGGCGGCCGCGAGGTCGAAAAGGAGACCGTCTCCGCGGAAGCCCATTTTCCGTCGATCCAGCGATAGCTTGCCGCCTTGTTCGTCCCGAGAACCAGCAACTGAGCGCCGGAATCGAACAACAGAACATCCAGTATCGGTTCCGCCTGCTGCCAGATCAGCTTCCTCGTGATTGTGATTCGCACTCTGGAATCTGACACCGGCGCCGCGCGCCACCTCAGCATCGTTACCTGCCTGGTCTCTCCTGTCAAGATCTCAGCCACCAGCAATAGGCCATGCGCGCCTTCCGAAGCGAAGACCCGCACTCGCGATTCAGGCTGGCCCGCGGCCGTTATCTGCACTCCCGCCTTCCGCAGTTCCTCGGGAAGCGCGATGCGAAAACTCGACCACTCGACCGGCGACAGCCCCGTCGGATTCTGAAATTCGAGCGAAACGGTTGTCCCGCGCGCCAGCAGGGAGGAGATGCGGCTTGCCAACTGAGCTGCGTCGCTCGACGGCGGAGTCTGGGCCATCGTTGCCGCCCATCCAAACAATAGCGCGAACCCGACGCGGAGCATCGGACACATTATACTGTTCGCGCGTGATCAGCTCCACGATAAACCTCAGGGTGATCGCGCCTAGAAGCAGCGCGCATCCAAACGTAAGCGCGAGAACAAACAGCGTCATTGTAGGCCTCCCTGGGCCGAAACCGGCGCGAGCGCTGCCTGATTCGACGCCGTGCGACGAGGCTCGTCGGCGGCGAATACCTTCGCCAGTTCTGGATCGGCGTGCGTCACCAG
>Ga0302324_100029204_pt1 | contig 10461 bp, 12 predicted proteins | sample Palsa_T0_1_FD_201949 | JGI IMG/M metagenome (GOLD analysis project Ga0302324, IMG submission 201949) | Peat permafrost microbial communities from Stordalen Mire near Abisko, Sweden - Palsa_T0_1 | ecosystem: Environmental > Terrestrial > Soil > Palsa > Peat permafrost | place: Sweden: Abisko... | reverse complement strand
CAGGGAATGGAAAACGGCGCTGAATACCGCAAACGGGTCAACGTCAGCTACGCCGAGGCATTTAAGCAGGAGCTACTACATTTTCACGACTGCATTCACAACGGTCAGGAACCGATAACGAACGCGGTTGAGGGAAAGGACGACATCGCTTTCCTCCAGAAAATCGTCGCCGCCGCATCCCCGCAAGGCTTTCGTGGGGAGGCCGTTCGATGAAAATCGGCCTTTTCACCGACGGCTTTATGCAGCTGCCGTTCCTCGAGGTCTTGGCCAAGGCTGCCGGCCTCGGCATTCAAGCCGTCGAAATCGGCACGGGCAATTTCTCCCCGGCTACTCATTGCGATCTTGATCGACTGCTGACAAGCGCCCCCGCGCGCCAGGAATTCTTGGGCGCAATAGCTTCGCACGGCCTCGAACTCGCCGCGCTCAATTGCAGCGGTAATCCAATTCACCCGAATTCCGAAGTGGCGTTGAAGGCATCGGAGGTCACGCGCAAGACGTTGGAATTGGCGGGACTCTTGGGCGTGGAAACGGTCATCTGCATGACGGGCTGTCCAGGAACTCCGCACGGGGGCGGATATCCTAACTGGGTTGTGGCATCCTGGCCCGAGGATTTCCTGGAGTTGCTGGATTGGCAATGGCGGGATCGGGTGATTCCTTATTGGAGCGAGATGGCCGCGCTCGCGAAATCCCAGGGTGTTCGCCGGCTCTGCTTCGAATTGCATCCGGGGATGAGCGCCTACAACGTGACTTCATTTAACCGTTTGCGGAGCGCGATAGGTCCGATCATCGCCGCCAACCTGGATCCCAGCCACTTCTTCTTTCAAGGAATGGATCCGCTGGTCGTGATCCGCGCTCTGGGCAGCGCGATCGGCTATGTCCACGCCAAAGACGCGCGTGTCGATCCGTACAACCTGGCCCTGCAGGGTGCGCTGGACATGCAACCCGGAAAGCCGGTGCGCGATATCGTTTGGGCCTATCGAACGTTGGGATACGGCCATGGCGCCCAGTTCTGGGCGGACTTCGTCTCCGCTTTGCGATCAGTCGGCTACGATGGAGTCCTTTCCATCGAGCATGAAGATCCGTTGATGGACGCTGAAGAAGCCATAGGTCGCGCCGTCGAGCTGTTGAAGGGTACCGCTTTGTTCGGACCTCCATCGGTTGTGCCTGGCGCTCCGCCACCATATTAAGATGATTCGCCGGCAGTTTCTGAAGAGTTCGCTGGGGGTGACGGCCGCCGTCGCGGCCTCGAGCTGCGGAAGCCAGGATCGCAGAGTCAAGCTGACCATCGGCGCTGACGCCGATCCTGCAGTGGACATTCTGAAAGACGATTTTCTGCCGTTATTTGAGAAAGACACCGGCATCCGTGCCGAATGGGTCGAGGCCGATTATTCGGGCTGGCTTCAAAAGGCTCTGAACGATGGCGAAACCAAAGCGGGAGCCTTCGACATTTATGTGATGGACGATCTCTGGGTCCCGCAGTTCGCTGGCTCCGGTTACCTTGCCAACCTCGACGAGCTAGGCTTCCAGGTTGACGGAGATTTCGTCCCCTCCGCGTTGGACTTGGGTTACTGGCCTCCGAAAATCGGATTGCGCCAGCCCGGCATCGACATCCGGGCGAAGCCGGTCTTGTACTCGCTTCCCCTAATCAGCGACGTTCAGCTCCTGTTTTATCGCCGGGATATCTACACTGCCGGGGCGCCGGAAACTTGGAACGATGTTCTCCGAATGGCGCGGCAGAAATCCGATCCCTCAAAGCGTCGTTATGGCTGGGTGACCCGCGGAGTGAAGGGCAATCCCATCATGAACTCATTTTTCGTGCTCTTGCATGACTTCGGCGGCGATGTATTCGGAGAACACTGGAAAGTCGTATGCAACAGCCCGCAAGCCGTCGAGGCTCTGGAGTTTTATCTCAGCTTGCTGGCATACGAACCGCAAGGAGTAGCTGAATTTGATTCGGACCAGGAAGGCGAAACGCTGCTGCAAGGAAACGCCTTCGCCGCTACCATGTGGACGGGCTGGTGTCACCAGATTAACGATCCGGCGAAGTCCCGGGTAGTCGGAGAGATTGATTTCGCTGTTCCGCCCAAAAAGGTTAACAGGGTCGCCAAGCTGGGCCTTTTCATGGCAGGCATCGCCGCTTCTGCTCCCCACAAGCCGGAGGCTATGGAGTTCCTGAGATGGGTGAGCCGTCCCGACATTCAGATCCGGTACGCTCGGGCTGGCGGTATGCCTCATAAATTGAGCGCTTTCAAGGACGAAGAAGCTCGCGCGAGGTTCCCCTACCTCGGCGCTGCGCTCGAAGCATTGACGGTAGGCGTTGCCTCGCCGCGAATCTCGGACTGGTCGAAGGTCGAAGACATCCTGGGAACGGAACTGAACAAAGCGTTGCTGGAAAAAGGCAATGCCAAACAGCATTTGGATGCTGCCACTGCGGAGGCAACAGCTTTCCTGAAGAATGCCGGCTACTATGCGGAATAGGTTGCTGTACTGGGCACTGCTCGCTCCCACAGCCCTGTTCGCGTTGGCGATGACGGTGCTGCCGCTGGTATATTCGCTGCGGGCGAGTCTGCAGGAATTCCGTTTAGGGAGGCCACCGGCGTTCGTCGGGCTACAGAACTTCCAAGCCCTACTACATGACAGCAGCTTTCACAGCTCTCTAGGCACCACCCTGATCTACACGATCTTTGCCACGGGGATCGAATTCCTACTCGGACTGGGGCTAGCTCTGTTGCTTAAAGAAGAGTTTCCTTTTCTGAAAGTCATTCGGTCCAGTTTGATTATCCCCATGGTCATCGCGCCCATCGTCGTCGGTATCATCTGGCGGTTACTTTACAGCGCTGACGTAGGACTTCTCAGCTTTGCGGTACAGGCGCTGACCGGCAAAAGTTTCAGCGTGCTATCCGACACGGCGCTGGCGCTGCCGGCGCTAATCTTAGTGGACATCTGGGAATGGACCCCCTTCATGTTTCTGATCCTGTTAGCGGGAATCCAGTCGCTACCCCAGGAACCTTTCGAAGCGGCGCGCGTGGACGGCGCCAGTCCCTGGAATATCTTTGTTAACCTGACTTTGCCGATGCTGCGACCAGTCATTGCGGTCGCCGTCTTGATTCGCGCTCTGGACGCATTCACGGTTTTCGATCAGGTTTTCGTCCTAACGCAGGGCGGGCCCGGAACAGCAACGGAAGTCGCCACTCTTATGATCTACAAGACGGCCTTTCGTTTCTCGCAATTCGGCTACGGGGCGGCGATGGCGGTTGCTGTGCTGGTTCTGGTCGCGTGCTTTTCCGCAGCCGTTACGCGGGCGTTCAAGGGGAGTGTCTGATGGCACGCCTGCGGCCTGCACTGATTGTTCTGGCGTTGATCGTCACCCTGCTACCGGTCTACTGGTTGGTGAACACGTCTTTGAAGACGCAAGTGGAAGTGTTCACGTCACCTCCCACGCTGTGGCCCCAGAACCTCACGCTGCAGAATTACGTCGATTTATTCACGCGCCGGCGCCTGGGCCAGTACCTGCTGAACAGCGTCATCATCGTGGGAAGCGCGGTTTTCCTGTCGCTCGCGATCGGCTCGTTGGCCGGTTACTCGCTGGCGCGATTCGGCAAGAATCTGGGGCAACAAAAGCTCAATTTCTGGGTTCTGGCGCCGCGCATGATTCCGCCCGTCGCGCTGGTGGTGCCTATGTTCCTGATTTTGCAAAAACTAGGCTTGGTCAACAAACGACTCGGGCTCATGCTTGTCTATACTGCCTTTAATTTGCCGTTCGTTGCCTGGATGATGCGCTCGTTTTTTGAGGAAATCCCGATTGACCTGGAGGAAGCGGCGATGGTCGATGGGGCCAGCCGGCTGCGTTCTTTTCGGGATATTGTGCTGCCCCTGGTGTCGCCGGGAATGGCAGCGACTGCGATTTTTTCGCTCATTGTCACGTACAACGAATTCTTCTTCGCACTGATCCTCACCTCGACGCCGGCAGCGGCTACGTTGCCTGTCGGGACGGCCGCGCTGATAGGAAAAACCCAGACACTTTATGGGGAGATGGCGGCGGCGGGCGTGGTTGCAGCGGTCCCGCTTGTGATTTTTGCGTTGTTGGTACAGCGGCACTTAGTGCGGGGGCTGACGATGGGGGCAGTAAAGTAACGCAAGCCGCCCCCACCCCGTCCATCGGCTGCCTTCAGCGCCGAACGGCGTGTCACCAACGGTTCATCGGCGCTCTCGCGCACCTCCACCGCCTACAACCGAGCGCTCGGAAATCGGAGGATTGTCGTACATGCAAAAGCCAGCCCAACCTCAGGGCCACAATTGGGGTAGATTCTTTCCATGGAGCGTGATTGCGCCGTCCGCATGCCGGTGAATGGCACGAAGCGCATCGACGTCGAGACGCGTGCTGATCTTCTCTCGGACGATTGTTGTCAAGGCTCAATAGGGTTTTACGAATCGCGGCATGAACCTAACGCGAAACTGCGCTTGCGAGCAGCCCTCGCCTGCGTCACTGTTTGGCCCCAACCGGCTTCACTGAGAGCGGTCAGCGGGCACCAATGACAGACAAAAAGGGACACAAACTCACACCGACGACGTATTATTTGCCAGAGGCAATCTAGACGGGTAATGAAAAAACCAGGACAGCGGCGCGGGGGCCGCCCCCGACGCTTGGGGCTCGATCCCGTTTTGATCGATGCGCTGCGCCGCCGAGGGTTCCGTCCGTCGAATTCACGCCGCTTGGGTTGCCCAGTCGGACCAGAGGAAGGAAGTGGGGCTAGCGCGCCGAAGCCACCAGCGCGTGCCAAAACCCAAAGGAAATTGATTCCAAAGCGAGGAGCCAAATGAAAAGAACACCGAGCGAACGCCAGAAAGCCTGCGAGCCAAAGGAGCTAGTGGCCGCGTTGCCCATGTGCATAGCGGATCTATCCGCGACGAGTTGGAAAATCGTTTCGCGCGTGGGTTACCTCAACATCGATCACTATTGGGAGCAGTGGAGGTCGGACAATGACCAATTCAGCATGATGGGGCGCGAGGCCGCAACGATGATGAATGAACAATGCTCCTCAATGAACTTTTCGATGTCGACACGTCGGAAGCGCGTCACCTCCCGAATGCACGGCAGCGGTGGCTGCTTGCGGGTGGCATGGTCGTAGACGCAGGCTTTGCTGATGCGTCCCATAGCTGTTCTGAGTGAGGAGGCGTTACAATCGATCCTGTCAGCGGGCAGGCATATGGGACGCGACCGTTATCAGGAAGGAAGCCTTGTTCTGGTGGGCGAGCGCGTGAAGAAATGGCGCGGCCGCTGTCGAGCTGGAATTGCTGCCGAAGAACCCGGCGCGAAAGCTCGTTGTTCCGAGACCGGGCAAGAAGTGCGCTAGCTCCGGCCGGGTGAAATGTTCGCTCTGCGCTGGAATGACAAGCAGCAAAACAGCCTGCGGATCGACAGAAGTATTACCGACGGCATCGAAGTCGAAACGAAGACCGAGGGAGCAACACGAGCGTCTGGCTTCCCGCGTCCATAGACACCGAGCTGGAATTCTTACGGAGCACGAGCGAAGACGCCAGCCCCAAGGCATTCATATTCCCATCAAGCCGGGGCACGGCCATCAACACGAATAACTTTCTGTTCCGCGTGCTGAAGGAGGCGGGAAAGAAGGCCGGCGTGGAGCAGTCACGCAACAGATGCTCACACGTACTCGCTCGACCTATAGGCGCAACTCACTACCGTTAAAGATGTACAGGAGCACTTGCGTCACACGACGGCCGAGACGACGCTCGAACACTCCATTAAGTCCGTACCCGGGAGCGTCCCGTGGCCGTGGAATCGCTCGATCATCTGCTAAAATCAAAACCGGAAGCCGAGCATGAAGGGCGCGCCAATTGAACCCAATTGAACCCAACTTCCTCCCGGCATGGCGTGTAAGTTATTAGAACGCGAGGAACGCCACCCTAGCTCAGTTGGTAGAGCGGCTGATTCGTAATCAGCAGGTCGCCGGTTCGATCCCGGCGGGTGGCTCCATGTTCTAAAGGATTTACGGGAGATTCGGTAAAAGCCGGATCGCCCGTTTCGTTTCCGTCCAGGTCCTATCGAGGGGAAAATAGCGCGATCCAGGGATGACGCGCCGCGCGCCCGGTCAGAACAGTCTAGACTGCTCGCTCTTGCTCTTTCGTTCGGCCTTCTGAAAAGTCGCCATGTTCACGCCAACCGGAAAATCGAGGCGCTTCCCGTCCAGCAGTTCAGCCACGGTGAATAATTGGAGCCTCGGATACTTTCCAGAGAGGTGTTCGGGTGTGTAGAAACCTGCGGATGCTGCCTCCTGAAGCATTGGCTTCGTTGGTGTCTCCATCGTGATCAAAACGCCGATCACAGCCTTCTCGCGTTCCATGGTTCCCTTGAGATCGCGGACATGATGGACGCCGGTGTGCCCGGCCTCCACCTGAACGATTAGCTTCTTTGCTTGGCCGCTGTGCTCCTCGAAAAAGTTGATGTAGCCATCAACGCCCGAGCCCGCGCCCTTTTTGCGGTCCTTTGCCGGTCTGGCATTCACAAGGTCCACCGCCCACCACTCAAATTGATACGGGTCTTGTTTGGCGAGAGCCTCAGCACCTTTCAAGTCTGTCGGAGCGCCGATAATTTCATAGGGCATCAGTGCCGCTTCAAAGTTATCCCGCAACCGGGTCCAGGTAGATCAGATCAATGGACTCATCGGGGATGTCTCTCCGCAGGATCTTAAGGTTGTCCCCGAAGTGCAGGCGGTTCTTCCACGCGCTTGGCAATTCTGCCATTATCGCGCCGATTGTACTCGACGTTCAAACAACTCTGCCGTGGAATGTTTCAGGATGGGCTTCTAGCTTCCCTTAACACCTTCAAGAACTCCTGAAGGTCGGCGCGATCCGCCGTCCAGTTCTCCCGGCGCCAGAATTCCGGAGCGCCGGTCACAATGCCGAACCGCGTCCGTAGGAACTCCCGGACGGTCTGCCGGCCAGCCTTCGACGTGACGCGGGCGCGTCCGCTTCGCCGCGCCGATACCAATAACGCTTCGTTCACAGTCTCGGAAGCGCCGCCTGTACCGCCTGTCCCCGAACCGCGGACGCTGGCGTTGACGGGCGCTTGTGTAACTCTCTTTCTCTTTCGAGCGCGCAGGAACCGTGCGGCCCCGCCGGTGCTGCGAGATGTTAGGAATCCGCCAGAGGACGGCGTTAGAACTAGCCCCTGGCCGGACCGGGACTCAGCAACGCTCCCAGGAATACCGGAAATGAGGTTTCGATAGCACGCCGCCGAGGCGAAGCGCACGCTGAAACTGACGGCGGAAAGCAAGAGCCTGCTCGCGCGCCGCATGGAGGGGGCCTGAGCGCGAGTGATGACGTCAGTTCGCACTTTCATGCGACCACGGACTGAACCTCCAAAAGGGTCAGAGTAGACATGCGGACGCTGCGCCCGGATTCCGCGAAAATAGGCGCGACGACCGGCGTGCCAACCTCGGGATGGTAACGCTCGCAAATGCGCTTGTGTCCAGAAAGTAGTGGGCCAACTACCGATCCTCGCGTTCAGCGGCAAACTCGTCGGTGAACGAACCCATTTTCCAAGTGAGCATATGAAAAATCACGCCCTGCATCGAGCTTCGCCTCTTGGCCGCATCGGCATAACCGACGTGACGGGACGGCGCAGAGTTGATCTTCGAAGCGCCGGAATTCGTCCTCGGGCGGTGCGGTTCGTCGACGCTTAGGGGCTTGGCGTAGCGGGCCGCCCAATTCCCGATGAGGAAGCCGGGCCGGTCACGTGGGGCGTCTGGATGCGAAAGACGTGACCGTCTTGCTCAGCGTCAGCTTCGCCGGTATCCTCAAAGAACTCCGGTTGAGGCTCGAAGCCAGGCCCGAATGAGTAAGATTGAGGAGACCTTGTCTTTGAACAAGTTTGCGCTATAAGATTCGGTGGAGAGTTCTGAATGTATCATGCCCTAAGCATCGCGCTCTTGCTCCTCCTTGTGACCGGTTTCAATCCATCAGCAGCCCAACTTTTGGGACAGCCTCCCGCTCCGCCCCCGGCCAGCCAGGGGGCCCGCCCACAGGCTGCTACTCGCGATCCGAATGCATCCGGTTACGTAACGGCGAAAGAGTTGGCTGACGGCGCCATCCCTTCGGCGAAGGAAGACGGGAACTTCATCATCGGCCCCACCCACAACGCCGCGACGGATATGTCCGTGAAGGAAGAGGTACCGCATGGCCAAGTCTTCGAATTCACAATGGAGTCGAAGGATAGCAAGATTTATCCCGGCGTCGCGCGCGAGCCCGGCGCCTTTCCCCAGCCCGATCCTGCGGACCCAGGCAAGCTGATCGTAAGCAGCCATCCCGCTCCCTATACGCGCCGGGTGCTCGTGTATGTCCCCAAGCAATATGTACCCGGCACGGAGGCGCCATTCATCGTCGGGGCGGATGGACCGGACCGGGCATTGTTCATGGCGCTCGACAATTTGATCGCCGGGAAACGGGTGCCAGTGATGATTGCGATCTCCATAGGTAACGGCAGCGGCGACGCCCAGGGTAGCCAGCGCGGACTGGAGTACGACACCATGTCCGGCAAGTACGCGGAGTTTGTCGAGAGCGAAGTGCTGCCCCTGGTGGAGAAGCAGTATCAGGTGAAACTGACCAAAGATCCAGGGGGCCGGGCGACTATGGGATGTAGCTCCGGCGGCTCAGCGGCCATGGCCATGGCGTGGTATCGCACGGATCTCTACCACAGGGTTATAAGCTACTCCGGCACGTTCGTGTACCAGCAGTGGCCATACAACTCCGAAACACCGCACGGCGCCTGGAACTTCCATGAGACCCTGATTCCCAACAGTCCGAAGAAGCCTTTGCGCATCTGGATGCAAGTTGGCGATAGGGATCTTCTCATCCCCCGCGACAACTATCACGACTGGGTTCTTGCCAATGAAAACATGGCTAGGGTGCTCGCTGCCGCGGGCTATCCTTACCAGTTTGTCTTTGCGAAAAACGCCGGGCACTGCGACCGCGGCGTCAAGGAACAAACACTACCCTTGGCTCTTGAATATGTTTGGCAGGGTTACTCGAAGTAGTAACGAGCCCGGGGTAGCCAGAATCTCGTCGCCGGTTGGCCTACGGGGCTGCACCGCGGCAGAATCCTCGCGCTTTTCTCATTGGTCAAGAGATCAGTTTATCTTCGACGCTGCGAACTTTGTCTTCCATCGTCTGTTCGCGGTCGATACGAGTTCCGAAACGCATACTGGTGGAAATGCGAGGCACACCAGCGGTATGCAAGGCTTCATGACACTGCTTCACGGCGGCGAAGACCCGGTCCCAGTCGCCCTCGATGTTGGTACCGTACGCGTGCAGGTGCGTTTTGAGGCCTGCGGCCGAGAGGATACGCTCACAGATCACGATCTCCTTGGAAACCGAGACTCCGACGCCGATCGGAACGATGCACAGATCCGCTATGACTTTCATAACCCTATTGTGGGCGCCGGCGGCCGCGTCTGGCTAACAATGCCGGGAAGCGCATCCCCTTAACCTCGCTTCTTTTTTGACAAGAGGTCGCAGCAAGCCCTCGTTCAGTTCCTTCAGACGCTTGAATCCATCTGCCATGGGTCGAGGGTTAGGGCGCTTTGGATCGGGACCTTGACCGTTCGGTCGAGCCATCGTAGTTTCGCCGCCTCCCACAATCCAACTTCGGAACAGCGCTGGTACGAGATAGCTTCCGGATGCGCCACCTCCGCCAGTATAATGATTCGACGAATGATCGATCGCCGTTCCTTTCTCGCCTCCGTGGCGTCCACACTGGCAGCGCGCCTGGACGCTGCTCGGTCGCAAGCACCCAATATCGTTTTCATTCTTTGCGACGATCTGGGTTACGGCGATCTGGGCTGCTACGGCTCGAGGATTTCCACCCCCAATCTCGATCGCATGGCCGCCGCCTGCGCGCGATTTACCAATTTTTCTTCCGCCGATCCGGTCTGTTCGCCATCGCGTGCGGCTCTGCTCACCGGCCGCTATCCGACCCGCGTCGGCGTTCCTCACGTGTTTTTTCCGCAGGACAAAGGCGGCATGAATCTGGATGAAGTGACGCTCGCCAATGTGCTCAAGAATCGCGGCTACCAGACCATTTGCATCGGCAAGTTTTGCTGGTGGCCCCTTCACTGCTCCCGAGCTGCGCGTTCGCGTTAGGCAAAGTTTTCTTGAATTTCAGTGTTTTCAGCTTCGGCGTATTGGTTTCACCAGCCGCTCCCAGTTCCCGTGAGCAAATAGTTCCTTTTGCTCCAGAGACAGTGCCGCTTCTTCAATAAAGAGTCGGCCCGGTTTACCCGGGCGGTACTGGTAAGGGTAATCCGTGGAGAACAGAATGCGCTCAGGTCCAACCACTTCAAGCGTGCGCTGCAGATAGGACTGACTCCACATGCCGCTCGGCGTCACGTAGAGGTTTTGCTTGAAGTAGTCGGCGATAGGTCTCTGCAGCTGGGTCACACGCGC
>Ga0302324_100029201_pt1 | contig 10462 bp, 5 predicted proteins | sample Palsa_T0_1_FD_201949 | JGI IMG/M metagenome (GOLD analysis project Ga0302324, IMG submission 201949) | Peat permafrost microbial communities from Stordalen Mire near Abisko, Sweden - Palsa_T0_1 | ecosystem: Environmental > Terrestrial > Soil > Palsa > Peat permafrost | place: Sweden: Abisko... | reverse complement strand
GACATTCCCGTCGGGATCGAATTCGATTACCGGAGGTGCGGAAACGGCGGTTTCGGTTTCTTTCTCCTCCAGATTTTGCCGGTTCACGATAAACACGTGGTCCTTGGCGTCCACGCAGACGCCGCCTACGTCTCCGGTGATCCACTTGTTGGGGAGCGGCTTGGGCCAATAGGGATCCACTTCGTATTTGGGCACGGAGGCAGTTGGACCTGCGGCGCCTTTCGCTCGAACTGCCGACGGATTGGAGATCGCAAGGATTGAGATACCTAGCGCCGCAAACGCTATGGCCGGCCACAACTGCTTAGCTATTTTCACCATGGTATTGCTCTCCTTACTTCTCTTCCGAATTTTGCGAATCCAAAGCCTGTACAGAAGCTCCCGGCCGCTCCTGTCTCATAGAAACGAAATGCAGATCCCTCACTCCCCGTTCGAGTTGACATGTAGTTGTCAGTGCGCCAACGGGTCAGGACGCACCTGGAAATGCGCCAGCTGGCTCGGCATGTCCTTGCCGCCTTCGGTCAGCTGGGAACCCCTTTGTTGATTGGCTGCCCAAAGCCCGCGACCCTTCCAGCCCGTGTTCGGATTATCGATACGGGCATCGAAGAAGCGCGAGAAGAAACCCATGGGATAGGGCACGCGGATGCGCACCCACTGCTTCGTATCCGGATGGAAAATTAACAGGGAGTCGGAGTCGGCCCCATCGACGATGGGAAGATCGCTGCCCATACCGAGCGCATTATGCTGATCGACCCACATGTAATAATTGAAGTCGGCTTTCACCTCGGGCTGCGTCTTGAACGTGGGTCCCGGGATGGGGTAGAACTCCCAGCCTTCCGGGCAATGCCTGCCGGTGGTGGCCTCCGGGCCTGTCAGTACCTTGCACTTGCTGCGGTCGAACCGACCGAGAACGCCTTCGCTCGCCAGCGACGCCCAGACGATGCCCTTCGAATCCACCGCCATTCCGCGGGGATGAGACCCGCCGGTTGAAAATCCCTTGGCGTCATAAGGCACTTCGTAGACCTCGGCATTGCAAGTTTCGGGTGGATTCGATCCCCTCACCATGCGGATCAGCTTTCCGGGCATCGCGGTTACCGCCGAATACCAGATGCTTCCGTCCGCCGTGTTGTAGGCAACTCCGTACGCTCCGGGGGCAGCAATGGCGCGATCGAGTTTCGGGTCGAGCGGGGCAGGTGGCTTGGTGAAAGGCCCGAGTTTTCCGTCGCCGTTGTAGTCAATGACCGCAGGGCACCATCCCTGCGACTTCTCGGAGTCGTGCGTTTCATCCCAGACGCGGGTATTCACCCAGCCGATACCGCCGGGGTCTCCCTGCACGGAGAAATACAGCGTGTTGTCTTTGTCGTCGCCAAACATGATGCGTGTGGACCGGAAGCACAGATTGACGAAGCCCCACTTGCCGGTTTTGGGGTCGTAAACGTTCACGCCCTTGCCGCCGAACTCCCGCGGCGAATACTTTGCATACGGATTGTTCGATCCCACTTTGCAGAAGGCCGGATTGCCGATCTGGTTCTCGACGTTGAACCATACGCGGCCCTGGCCATCCATGGTGATGGGGCCGGGATTGATGGGATCCTTCCAAACGAGTTCATCGCCGAAGTAAACCGACGGAGCGAGCTGAGATTGCGGCGACCACGGCGCGAGCTTCGTGCGGTCGTAGGTGTCCGGGAAGGGAACCTCGATCATTTTCCGCCAATTTGTGACCGGGTCGATCACGGCCAAAGCCCCGGCCGACCAGTCCGCGCCATACACAGGGCCGTTTGCGTTCACCGACGGATTCCGCTTGTCCGTGCTGATGAGCGCGTGGAGGAATGAGGCTCGCACCGACCAATCCCATACCGATACCACTACGTTGCGCTCGACTCCCTGTGGGCGTGGAGGAACGGGCGGAACCTCGCCGTTGGCGATGCGGTCGCCCCAATCGGCAAACATCTCGAGGGCCTGGTCGTGCCCGAGAAGATTCAGGCCGTGCATCATTCCCCGGCCGAGCTGGCTGGAGGAAATAAACCGGGCCCAGGCGTCCTTGCTGGTCTCGAATTTCCCCAGGCTCGCCGGAATTTCGCGGGTGGACTTTGTTCCCAATTGATGGCAGCCGTAACAGGCCTTGATGTCGTAGAGCCACTCGGCCTGCGTCTGGAGGGTGGTGGGAGGATGAGCCGTGGAACTGATGTGTGTTTGCTTTACCTCGTCGCCTTCGCCGGTGTCTCCCTCCAAAGGCGGAGGGGCCGGGATGATCATTGGAAACGCGCTTTTGGGAGGCACGTTCAGCAGAGAAACCCAATAGCTCGCCGGGTAATACTGCGCTGCGGCCTGGGGCGTGGGCGCAACCACCGCTTTGAGCGCGAGCGTCTTACCGGGCGTAGAAGTCACGGGATCGGAATCCACCAGGCCGTAGCCCCGTACCCAGAGTTTGTAAGTTGCCTTGGGCATTTCCGGAATCAGATAGCGCCCCGCATCATCGGTGATGACGATCTTGCGAAATTTTGTTGGAAGATCGGTTGTCTCCGCGATCACCCAGACGCCCGCTTCAGGACCGTTCGCGCTGGTCACCACGCCGCCGATATCGTCCGAGTTGACAGCGATCCGATTCGCTTCGGCCTGCGCGGCGGCGCTGGCGCCTTTGGGGGCCGCTTCGATTCGCAAGATGGCCGCGAAGAAGATCAAGCCTGAAATGGCGCAGGTCAGGATTACCGCGGACTTCGATTTCACGTTTGACATTCCATCCCCTTTTTCTTACTGATGACAGGCAATCGGCGGCGTCCACCACGCCGCGATTTCAGGTCGCAGAATCGTATATGGAAAGCCGGCCTCTGCGAAACTATTTGGACGCGCGGTGCAACTATTTGGGTGCGACAGGCGTATAATATACCTCACGCGGAGTTGCAACAATTAAAGTGATGTGCCTCGGGAGGAGGAGTCACCATGAGATGGAAATTTCTGATTCTTGCAGTGTGTGCGTCGGCGATCTGGGTGGGCGGAGCCAGCGCTCATCACTCTTTCGCGGCGACTTATATCGTCGACAAAGAAATCAAGGTGGATGGAAAGCTGGTGGAATTCATGTACCGCAATCCGCACTCATTCGTGAAGGTGGAAGCGCCCGATGACGCGGGGCAGGTGCAGACCTGGACGGTAGAGTGGGGCGGCGGAGCGCAATTGAGCCGCGACGGCGTCTCCCGGGACACGCTGAAGGCCGGCGACCGTGTAATCGTGAGCGGCAATCCCGGGCGCGATGCGAGCGAGCACCGACTCCGGCTGCACAGCATAGTCCGCCCGGCGGACGGCTGGAAGTGGGTCGGCACCATTCAATAACCACAGGCTGCGGGGCGGTGCGCCAGGATCATCGCCCCGCGGACCGATTTCTGGGACCCAATCCCTGTACTATTCTGATACCAACTCCTCTGGTTTTTCTCTCCCGACCTTCCAAAAAGCATAGAAAAGCCTTCCGGCCGATATCATAAACGGGATATTGACCCTTTCCGAGGGAGAGTCTGCCGACCCTCGATAGTACTAAGTCCCTTGTATACAGTGCCTTTTTAGGCAAATCGAAATAATCTATGGATGGCATAGTGCTTGCAAATAACCCGGTCACCGATGGACACCGTTGTGTCTTGTTTTGGGGCGGCGGTCCAGCGCAACTACGGATCGTTCAAATAACAACGACTTTCAACTCAGAGAAGAATCCCAATATGGGGGGGGATGTGAATGTTTAAAGAAATCTGTAGGCGCGCGAACGTCCGCATGTTTGTGGTGGGATTGCTGGCACTGCTCATTGGCTCCATGACGCTGAGTCCGTCGCTGTTCAGCCAGTCGGCATCGACCGGCGCGTTGTCGGGCACTTTGAAGGATACTTCCGGCGCGGTTGTGCCGAATGCCACCGTAACGTTGACGAGTCTTGACACTGCTCAAGTCCGGACCGCGACGACGAGCGCCGATGGCACCTACAAGTTTGGATTGCTGGCGCCGGGAAATTACAGCGTGAAGTTCGAGGCCGCAGGCTTCAACGCGCTGGAAGTTCCGTCGGTGACGATCACCGTTACGGAGACGGCCGTTCTGGATCAGACCCTGCAGGTTGGCGCGCAGACGCAGGAAGTGGAGGTTCGTGCTCAAGCGGCGGCCGTACAGACCGAAAGCACTACGGTGGGAACGGTGGTGAATTCCCAGACCATGACGGAAACGCCCTTGACCACGCGGAACTACACCAATCTGCTGGGACTTTCGTCCGGGGCGAACGGCAACGTGTTCAACGCCGGGAACATCGGCAAGGGCACCACGGATATCGCGGTGAACGGCGCCACGACTTCGCAGAACAACTTCATGCAGGATGGCGCTCCGATTGTGGCTTGGAGCGGTAACGGCTATGCGGCTGACTCCGGCGGATCGCCCGGCATCGCGGTAGTGAACCCGGACGCCGTCGAGGAATTCAAGATTCAGACCTCGATGTTTGACGCCGGATACGGCCGCAAACCGGGTGCCAGCGTGAATGTTGTCACCAAGTCTGGTACGAACCAGTTTCACGGCTCGGCTTTTGAGTTTTTTCGCAACACCGATCTCAACGCCAACGACTATTTCCGCAAACTGAACGTCGCACCCGTTCCGAACGGTCGCGCCGTTTTGAATCAGAACCAGTTCGGGGGCGTATTCGGTGGACCGGTAAAGAAGGATAAGCTGTTCTTCTTCGCCTCATACCAGGAAACCCGGCAGATCAATGGTCTTTCAGCCGCGGGCGCTTCTGACCCGGTTTTGGTAGGGATTCCCAACATTGCCCGCAACACTCCGGCTTTTCAAGCTGCCGTAGGCGCTGCATTTTGCCCTGGCGGCTCCGCAACAATCGGACAAGGCTCAAGCCTCAATGGTCCCTCTATACAAACTGCGGGATATACCAAGCTCGCTTGTAACGGATCGAACATCAATCCGGTAGCGCTGAAGCTTCTGCAGTTGCAGAATGCGGACGGGAGCTATTTCATTCCGGGTTCGTCGACCGGCCTGAATCAAAGCGTTTTCGAGAGCGGCGCCGCCAAATATACGGAGCATTTGATTATGTGATCAATGACAAGAATACTCTTTCCGGCCGATGGACCTATTCGGACGCCATAACAAATGCCCCCATAGGGTGCAACATCACTGCGACAACTTTTACCACGTGCCTCCCAGAGGGGTCAGGCGCTACGGTGCAGATTCCGACTCAGTACGTCACGGGAAAGCTCACCACCAGCCTCACCAGCAATCTGGTGAATGAGGCGCGAGTGTCACTGCAGCGCTCTGTCGGTAAGCCCCAGAATACAACCCCGTTCACCGATGCTCAGGTCGGAATGGCGCCGCTGGAACCGTCGGTACCGTACCTCAATGGCGTAACCATCACGGGATTGTTCCAGTTTGGCGCTCAGCTGAAGAACAACACCGACAAGTGGAACCTCGCGTATGAATTTTCGGACCAGATCTCCTGGTCGCACGGGAAGCATACGATTCGTACCGGTTTCGAGTATGAGCGCGACCGCCAGGACTGGCATTTCCCTGGATTGGCAATTGGGTCTCTCACTTTCAAGACCTTTCAGGACTTCCTGTTGGGTCTCCCCGGGTGCCCGCCGGGCACTGTGGGAACTGCCGCCTGCACAAACAGCACAGCCGCGGGGGTCACAAACGGTACTGCCCAGAGCAATATTTCAAGCTCGGGCAACTCAGTGGGCATTACGCCGGCGGGGGGCGAGGACTTCCAGTTCCGCGCACCTGTGGCGAATGCTTTCCTCCAGGACGATTACAAGGTCCGCAGCAATGTAACGCTGAATCTCGGAGTGCGGTGGGAGTGGTTCCCGTTGAACTATGCCGCTAACGGTGAAAATACCAACGTCTGGTTACCACTGATCGCCACGGTTCCAAACGGGCAATTGGGAACGACCGCTGCCACGGGAACACTCGCGGGATTTGTGGTGCCCTCGAACTTCCCCTTTGCGGATTTTCCTGCACCACCCGTGGGAGGCCTTTTTATAAATAATAAAAAGACTCCAACGGCGAACGATGCTCCCTTGGCGAATTTTGCTCCCCGCATCGGACTCGCTTGGAAGCCCCTAGCCAGCGACCGGCTTGTGTTCCGTAGCGGTTTTGGCACGTTCTACGACCGCGCTGGTAACACGATTTACAACAAGAGCGCCACACAGGGCTCCCCCTACGACACTCCAGTCGCACAGAGTGCCGGCGCAAACTGGTATTCCACCGAGGCTTCGCCTTATTGCAGCGTTCCCACACCGGGCATAAGCCTTGCATGCGTCGCGCCGGCGTTGGGATGGACCCCACGATTCTTTAACCCGGCCACCGGAACGGGTTCCAACCTGGCGATCCTTTCGACGAACACCATTTACTATGTCCCAGTGACGTACGAGTGGAACGCGAACATCCAGTATGAGTTTGCAAGTCAATGGGTGCTGGAGTTGGGGTATGTGGGGAGCCGGGGTGTACATCAGGTTCCCGACGCTACCGTTGGTGGCGGTATTCTCGAGCATAATGCCAACCAGCCTTTACTGGCCAGCGCAAGCAATCCCCTTGATTGTGGAGCGCCCACAGGCTGCATCACTACCAACACTTCAGGAAACGCTACGCTCCGGGTGCCATATCTGGGCTTTTCGACAAGCGGTATCGGCGTAGATCAGACCATTTCAGACAGCCACTTCAACAGCTTGCAGGCTACGGTAACTAAGCGTTTCTCGCACGGGATGCAAATGCAGGCCGCATACACATGGGCCCGCGGATTCACCACGGCAAGCTACATCGCCTATAACAATGCCGATTTGCCTCTCGTGTATGGACCGATGCCTTTCCTTCGCCCCCAAAGGTTGACGGTTAACTACACTTATGATCTCCCCTTTGGGAAGCACGAAGGGATTCTTGATAAGGTTGCCAGCGGCTGGAACCTGTCAGGCGTGACGACTGTTCAGAACGGCGTACCGCTTACCATTACCGACGCAAACGGCGGAAACATCTACGCGTCAGGTGGTGGAAACCAAACCTCGACCGCTCAGCTCTGCGGTTGCGGAGTGCCCGTCGCGACTTCAGGGAGCGACAAGTCCCGACTGGGTGGGGCCTTGAGTGCACAGCCTTGGATAAACATTGCTGCATTCACTAAGTTCGCCAGCACAACCAACAACGGTTACGGGAATTCCGGTTACGGTATTGTTCCCGGGCCGGGTCAGTTCAACTGGGATATCAGCTTGGTGAAGACAACCAAGGTGGGAGGTATCAACGAGAATGCGGTGTTGGTGTTTCGCTCGGAGTTCTTCAACGCATTCAACCACGCTCAGTTTGCCAACCCGATCGGCGGTTCGAACCTAACCTCGGACGTTACCTCATCCACCTTCGGGCAAATCAACGCCGCGTCGGTGAATCCGCGGTTGATTCAGTTCGCGCTCAAGTACGTGTTCTAGATCGCTTGAACCTTCAACCAAGGGCCGCGTTCGCGCGGCCCTTTTTTTTTGCCCGGTCGCGCAGCATGAGCCAGGGATGACGAAAATGGTGCGTTCCCTGAAGTGGGCGGTTTCAAAAATGCGTGCTTGGTGTATAGTTTTTGAGGCGCTGCCATCTCTGAACGCTGGCTTGATACTTCCGTGTGGCCTCTTCAAATCGCAGTTTGCCAATCTCCGTCAGGACTCCGGATTTGAACCGGACTCGAACCTGGAAAATGAATAGACCTTTGCGAGTGATGAAATTTGGCGGTACGTCGGTGGGCGATGCGTCGTGCATCGCGCGCGTGGCGAAGATTGTGAAGGATGCGTCGCTGGAAGGGCCGGTGGTAACCGTGGTGTCCGCGATGAGCGGCGTTACCAATCGCCTGATCGAAGCGGCGAAGAAGGCGGAGGCGGGCGAGCGCGACCCGGTGGCGGCGGCTTTTGAGTTGCTGCGCAAGCAGCACCACGCCGCGCTGGAGGCGCTCATCCAGTCGAAGGAGCGCCGCAGCCAGCTGGCGGCGCGCGTGGAAGCGATTTTGGACGAAGGGGAGCGGCTCTGCAAAGGAACGGCTCTTCTTCGCGAATTGACCCCGCGCACGCTCGATGCCGTTTCGAGCCTGGGCGAAAGGCTTTCCGCGCCCATGGTGGCCGGAGCACTGGAAGAGCTCGGAGTGCGAAGCGAGGCCGTGGAGGCCACTGAGTTAATCGTCACCGACCCTTATCACGGCGGCGCCGACCCCATCATGGATCGCACCCGGGAGCATTGCGAATCGCGCTTGCGGCCGTTCCTGCAGGATGGAACCGTACCGGTTGTAACAGGATTCATTGGCGCGACGCTCGACGGGGTGCTGACGACACTCGGGCGCGGCGGGTCGGATTACTCAGCGACGATTCTCGGCGCGGCCATCGGCGCGGATGAGATCATCATCTGGACCGACGTGGACGGAGTATTGACCGCCGATCCGCGCCTCGTGGCCGAAGCGCGCACCATACCGGAGATTTCCTATCGCGAAGCCACCGAACTCGCGTATTTCGGCGCAAAAGTGCTCCATCCCAAGACGCTGCGCGCGTTGGTGCGGCAGGGAATTCCCGTGTGGATCCGCAACAGCTTTTCGCCCGAAAAAAGCGGCACCAAAATCACGCCCAAAGGCCGCAGCAATGGCGGAGGAGTGAAGGCGCTTACGGCCATCAAGGATGTAACGCTCATCAGCCTCGGCGGCCCGGGAATTGTGGGCGTGCCGGACGTGGTGGGCCGCACGTTTTCGACAACCGCGGAAGTTCACGCCAGCGTCCTGCTGATCTCTCAATCTTCCTCGCAGAACGATATCTGCTTCATCGTCGCGTCCACCGACGCCAAGCTGACCGTGGATGCGCTGCGCAAGGAGTTCGCGCAAGACGTAGCCCACGAGAAGGTGGAGCACATCACGGTCGACCCGAATATCGCGATCGTCGCAGTGGTCGGCGAGAATATGCGCGGTACGCCCGGCGTGGCGGGACGCGTCTTCATCGCGCTGGGTCAGGAAAACGTGAACATCATTGCCATCGCGCAGGGATCCTCGGAATCGAACATCTCATTCGTGGTGGCGGAGCAGGACATGAAGGCCGCTCTGGTAGCCACCCACCGGGAATTCGGTCTGGGCGCAAACAGGACCCAGGAGCAGCCGGTGCAGGTTTCCTGAATGGCACAGCAGACTTTACGCGAGGTCGAAAAGACGCTCGACGGCAAGGCCTTGCAGCGTTGCATTCTCCCCGGATGTGGCGCCTCCTACGGAATCCGCGAACGCATTTACGTGTGCCCCAGGTGCGGCGGCCCGCTGGAAATCGAATTGCGCCTTCCTCCGGCGAGCGAAAGGGCGGGGCTCGCGAAGCTTTGGGCGGTGCGGGCGGGATCGCGCGACGCGCGCGACATCAGCGGTGTGTGGCGCTATCGCGAGTTGCTGCCGTTCGAGGATGCCGCCCCGTTTGTAACTCTTTTCGAAGGCAATACGCCCCTCCACGATGCACCCCGCTGCGCGGAATATTGCGGGCTGGTGGGGCTACGCCTGAAGCATCAGGGATGCAATCCTACCGGTTCGTTCAAGGATACAGGGATGACGGCGGCCGTCACCCAAGCGGTGGTGCTGGGAGCGCACACGGCGGTTTGTGCGAGCACCGGTAACACCGCGGCAAGCCTCGCGGCCTACGCGGCTCGTGCCGGCCTGCAGGCGGCCATCCTGGTGCCGCACGGGCAGATCAGCGCCGCGAAGCTGGCCCAGAGCATGGATTACGGCGCCGCGGTGCTGGAACTCGAAGGCAATTTCGACGATTGCATGCGGCTCATTCAGGAATTGGGCGACGACCCATCGATTTACGTGGCGAACTCGATCAACCCCTTTCGCATCGAGGGGCAGAAGACAGTGGCCTTCGAGTTGATGCAGCAATGCAATTGGAAGGTTCCGGATCAGATCGTGGTCCCCGGCGGCAACCTGGGGAACAGTACGGCGCTCGGCAAGGGATTCGAGGAGATGCTGCAACTGGGCTTGATTGACCGGATGCCGAAGTTGAGCGTGGTGCAGGCCGAAGGATCGGCTCCGCTCGCGAGCCTGTTCGCGAGTCTCGCAGCAGAGCCGTCGGATTCGGCCACTGCGCTTCCCAGCACGATGGCGCCCGTTGCAAAGCCCAGGACGCTTGCCACGGCGATCAAGATCGGCGCTCCTGTTTCGTGGCAGAAGAGTCTGCGCGCCGTGCTCCGCTCGCACGGGCAAGTGATCGCCGTGAGCGAGCAGGAAATCGCCGACGCCAAGGCCATGATCGGGCGCGACGGAATCGGTTGCGAACCTGCGTCGGCCACTACGGTGGCGGGTATTCGCAAACTGGTGGCCGCGGGCAAAATCCACCCGGAAGAAGACGTGTTCGCTGTGCTGACGGGCCATGTCCTGAAAGATCCGGACTACGTGAATCAATACCATCGGGGAACCTTATCGATGGATTCTGACAAGGGCCCTCAGCCGATCAACGGTTCGTTTCGAAACGTA